>Ga0180007_10006403_pt1 | contig 11504 bp, 22 predicted proteins | sample MM_PC_MetaG_FD_121122 | JGI IMG/M metagenome (GOLD analysis project Ga0180007, IMG submission 121122) | Groundwater microbial communities from the Aspo Hard Rock Laboratory (HRL) deep subsurface site, Sweden - MM_PC_MetaG | ecosystem: Environmental > Aquatic > Deep subsurface > Groundwater...
CCCGTCATCCATTCGGGCGGGTCTACACGCTTAATAGGTTGAAGTATCCCCTCGATTTTCTTTATGGCCTGAAAGCCACCTTTTGTTGCCTCGCTAGGCTTGTCGATTATTCCGTCTTTCATAAAAACTCCTTGATTTTATTCCCTATTTATATTATACCATGGCTTACGTATACCGTGTCAAGTTTCGACAGTCACGGCTCCACTTTCATTCACCACCTTTGCGCTTTCCATGTTCTTGAGGAACTTCCGCCACGCTCGGAGCAGTTTGTCCTCAAATTTGTGCTCCATGCCCTTCTTCTCCATCTCCTTGACTATTCCCTCGGTCACTTTAATCTCATACCGTAACTGTTTTGGTGTTATTTCTCTCATGCTTCCTCCTTAGTAAGACCCAAACAAGTAGTTATCTTGATTGGATTTTGGGGCAACTCCCTATCTACCTTTATCACTACCTTGCTATAGCAATCTTTGCAGATATGGTGCTTTCTAACTAACCCTTTGCTATCGGGGGGGCCAAGCAAAATTGCTCCATATTCTTCTAACTCTTTTTGGCAATGACTACATATAGGTTTTATCATATCCCTTCCCGTATCTCTTCCCTCTTCTTATTTATGTCCATCTTTTTCTCCATCAATAAGTTCATCCTTTATGCTCCTCCCATAATCTATCCTGTTCCAAACTCTTTCAAATAAGAAATGCATACTAAAACAAACCCCCTCTATTGCAACAGCCAACCCTACCGCTAACGGAACAGACACAAAAAACGAGAGTAACAGGGTGTCAACCGTTATCTCTAAAACCCGAAATGATGCAGCCTTCAACAACGACCTAGTTCGGGTTTCATTAATCTTCATAATTTATGTCCATTCATAAGTCCCTCTTTCAATCTGTGTTATCTTACCTTCTTTTACTAACGTGTTCTTCGCATCATTCACCGACCTCCTTGAACCAACGCCAGCATCTACCATCTCTTGTACCTTAGCAGTTTTGTGCTTCTCAAAGTACTCTTGAACCCTATCCTTAACGGTGGTCTGCTTGTCCCCAAGGTAGAACTCAAAGTTGTCCCCGAGGACAATCTCTAGTCCTGATGGTGGGTTAGCGGCATGTCGTAACAGCTTAGGAGTGACCTTTGCTCGGAGCAAACCATCAGCTTCGTCAGGTTTTTTCTTCATTTCAATGTAGCTCTCAACCCACCCTTCAAGCACACTTGAGCCACGACCGCCTCTTGACAAATCATATCCCGCATGGTGCACAATCAGAACCGACAGACCAAAAGCATCAATCATTTCATCAAGAAAGTCAAGGATAATCTCTACGTCTTGCGCCGTGTTCTCGTCACCAGACAATATCTTGTAGAGAGGGTCAAGAATTAAGACTTGTGGCTCAATCGCTTCTAGTTCAGCTTTTAGTACATCCTGTCCCGACTTCTTATCAAGCTTCATAGAGAATGTAGTTCCAACATACACATTCTCGTATGACATTCCCGTCTGACGCATACGCCATTGAAGTACCCCCGTTCCCATCTCAAACTGCAAGTACAACACCCTGCCTTGTTTCGTAGGGATACCAAGAAACGGCTCACCCGCCCCAATACAACGAGCAATCTGGCGGCACAAGAACGATTTTCCAGCTTTACCCCTACCATACAGCTCAGCCTTACCTTGTTCGGGCAGCCAGTCCTTCAAATAGAACGGAACTTCGGGGAGCGGTAGGTTGAGGAAGTTGCTGGCAGAATAACTAAATTTGCCTGTTGGTCGCCATAGCTTGAGCCAGTCCTTTTCGCTCAAGTCTTGGTAGGGTATGGATTGTATGTCGCCTTCTTCCGTTTCTAACCAGATATGTTCTTCAGTCATAACAAAACAACTTTGGGCAGATACCCGTACTGCCCCATCTCAAAGGCACAGTTGCCATCAAGTTGTTCGGCCATTCCTAGGTTCGGCTCGAAGATTAGAAACCTATCGCCCACCCACATTGTATTGAAGCCGTGTGCCCCAAGGGGGAGTGTGCCGTAAGTATAACGTAAGGTGTTTAAGCCATACCGCTCGGCACACAGAACTTGGGCTTTCAGGGCATAGTCCTCACAGTCGAACTTGTCGGGCTTGTATAGGTTGCTATTGAATACTAGGTTGGGCAGTATGCCTGCAAGCCCGATGTCGTCCGTGTGGTAGTACCACGTGTCCGACCAAGGGAACGGCGTTTCGATGTTGGCTTCGTGGTAATGGGCGGCAAGCGTACGCCCAAGAATTTTGTACACCCCAAAAGCAGGCGTATGCACGATTGAGGGGGCAATTGTCTTTAAGAACGACATTACTGCCCTCCGTTCGTTGTGGTTGGCGGTGACTTCCTGAAGTAGAAGTATACTATTGTGGTCTCAAGCGTGATGGTCGCACCAACAACAGCTTCGGGCAGGATTAGCCATCCGACCCCCTGTGCTGCCCATAGTATCGGTATGACGCCGACTGCTAGGGCGGTCGCAAGTAGATTGTTGTACTTCATTTTCATCCTCCTTCTTTTAGAATTTCCCTTATTTTCTGGGTTACTACTGGCTGTCGGCCTATGCCGTTGCAGGTGGAGCAAGTCGTCTGATGTATTACCCCTCTTTCATTAACAGCTCCTGAATTAGCAAACCCCGAACCCCCACACACTGAACACTTTCCACGGTATCGTTCTGTTTTGGTGCTTAAGGAACAGAACGATACCCCTCTAATATAACCCTCAATCAAATCCTCGATTGTTATATTTTTAATTACCCTCCGGCCTGTGCCGTTGCATTTATGGCATTTCTTGCCCTCACCCTTGCGAAAAGTAAATATAACTTCGCCAGTCCCTTCACACAAAGCACACTTCCCACCCCCACTACTTACGGTGAGGGAGAAATCCTTGTCTTGCTGGTCGCCAACTATGTTGTTGAATATTGCTCGTTTTATCTCTGGTGATAAATGGATACTGTACCCACGAAAGTAAACGGATGAGTAGGGTAATCTTGCCTTCTCCCGTATTCCCGCCAGTTCATACTGGCGGGCTTCTGTTGATTGCTTATTCATTTGGTTTACCTCCCTTCATTCTAATAACCATCCTGCCTTGTTCTCTTCTCGGGGCAACCAAATAATTTTAAACGATTGAAAAAGAGCAATCAATCGTTGCGCTTCTTCAAGCAGGATTTTCATTCTGTCGTTGCGACACTTGTACTGCCCATTGACTTGCCGTACGATTAACTGTGAGTCCGACCAGACGGACACTCGCAAGAAGCCGAGGTCGATTGCTTCACGGAGGGCATAGATGAGGGCATGGTACTCCCCCTCATTCACGGTTGCTTTTTTGGGCAGACCAAGAACTCGTGGCGCAAAGTCCTCAATAATGTACGCAAGGCGGGTCGTACTGCCGTCAATCCAGATGTTCTTCTTCATTCGCCATCTCCAAAAGCACATCAGCATGACAAGGTAATGGGGCGCACCAGCACACGAGGTCTTTGCCCCTAAGTTCGCCCAAATCCTCTTTGGTGTTAATGCCACGCAAACTAGGATGTCCATCTTGATTCCACTTTGCAGCAAGACGCCCCTCGACGTATACTCTGAATTTCTCTATAACTTCTTCCCGTGTTCCATCCCTCCCGATTTGGAAAGGATTACCCCACTTGCTAGGTCTACCAACATATACAGCATCGGGTGGTATAATATCCGTTCTCTTATTCAATACTTTCATTATCTAACTCCTTAAAAAGAGTTCCCTTCTATTTTATATTCTTACTCTGTTTTGCTCTAAATGGCAAGACCCCGCAAGTACAGAACTTATAGTTCTCATCCGAGAGGTCGCAAGATGAAGTATGTTCTTGGGCAATTCCAGTCACATCTTTAGGGTTTACCGTGAGTACCACATCTTCTCCCCCAACATCTATAGATACATCTATTTCTCCCGTTTCCATCCAAATTCTTTCCAGTTCAGCTTTTACATAAACTATCATCTTCCTTACCACTCCTTAAACTTATTTATAAAACCTACAAAATTCTATCTTGTTCATTTATCAAGCTCCTGCAAGAAGTCCTCGTATTCTTCACACCTTTCACTATTGTACTCTAAGTCACACGGATGGTCATTCAGGTCACAGAAGTAATAAGTCTCGTCTCCTGCTGCCCGTTTGGTTAGATAATGACAACGCTCAAGATTTCTGGGCATTACCCCATTAAGTAGATACTCCTCATAAATGTCTATGTGTGTGGGTTCTTCCTGCTGGCTATCCATTGGATACCTCCTATAATTACTATTATGCCGATGGTGACTAGCACAGGCATAAGTAGCGAGCGGGCAATTGTGTCAAATATACCCAAAAATAACCCCAATCCGTACATAAATTCGTTCATCACACTGTCCGTTGATTTTATTTTGTTGCTTGGGGGGCTGGTACATTTGTGCAGAACTCTACACTCTGTCCATTAAGCCACTAGGCTCACCCCACCAAGCCCACCAGCTAGTAGCCTGCGTCATCAAATGCTCTTATGGGGAGGAAATCTCCCGACGCTACTTTTAATTCAGCCCCCGCATTGGTACACCCGCAGAGTACAGCGTTGGGTAGCTGGCTCTTGCTGGCTCATTTAACGGTGGATTTGAGTCCTTACCGATTGGTTAATGGTCTCAGACCAACTTCCCCTAATAGGACACCAGCAAGCTATGTGCAGGAGGCTACACAGATATTTTCTTCATCCGCTCTACCTTAAAGCCACCACATTCGTTGTAGCAACTTCCACCCACGGGGGTTCGAGTTATTCTATATAGTCCACGAGCTACTTTACCTAAACCAAATTCTTCAATGCCCTTCCCGCCGAAAAGAGCTATGTCCTTCTCATCGTGACATAATGTAATCCAAGCTGGACGGCAAATAGAAAGCCTAGTGGTACATTCTGACGTAACGTCCTTCCACTCTTCCTTCGGCGGTTCTGGTGGACTGTATGCTATACCGTAAACCTTTCTGCCAACGAGAACAGCGGGGCAGCAGATACAGTCTGAACCAGTCGCTTGTCTACCAAGAGGAGTTACCTCAAGCACAACGGATTCAAACGCACGCCCTTCCCTACTCTCTACTTTTGCCCGTTGTTCTGCCTGTTCTAAAGTCTTGTCGCAGTATATTCCACGAGAACCTTCTGGGGCATAGGTAATCTCCCCCTCCTTGTAGGTAAGTTCCTTGAATGAAGCGAAGGATAAATGTGTAGTATTGCCTATCAGCAGAGAAGCCAACGAGCCGTCAGGCTTAACTCGTAAGGCTTTATACAATTTTGTTACGGGCATTTCTTCCTCCTTTACGTGTTCTATTCGGTCGGGGCGTTCTCTCCACTGGAGGTCTTTGTAAGTGTATGGGGGGTCATCCCACTTAATACGAAGCACATGTGGCTCAATGGCCATAACTACACCACTGCCTATTGGTGTAGTTCCGCCGTATGGACAATCTTCAGGCCGTACGTCTGGACGTAAGCGCACGCGGTCACCAATCTTAAACTTGCTCATTGTGTTCCTCCTTCTTATTCACCACTGGACTGTCGGTAATCACCACAGTCCTATACTTATATTATACCACGGCTCACTAATAGTTTGTCAAGTTTTTATTCCCCACTCCTTTAGTTGGGCTTGCCACTCTTCTTCGCAGAAATCATAAGCACAAAAACAGTCCATACAATTTGATTTATCGTGTCCTTCTACCCACTCTACCACTTCCTCTATTCCCGCCCTGAATGAGATTTCGGCTTGGGCTTTAAGTTGTGCATCATTAAAACACTTTGGCTTTGGGTAGTTGCTTGTATTAGTGGCACAATCCCTGCAATCCCCACAGTATTTCTTGACGAATTCAATTACTTCCTCTGGTTTCATCACCGTATCTTTAGCTTCCATCTGTTCCTCCTTTATTATGTTCAGTTAATAGCCTGTCAAGTCCGCCGTTATCACCTCCTCTTCGTGCATATAGTAGGGCACACTATCATGTCGGCCTACTTGGGGCAGAGAGCCAAGAAATTCGGCTGGTATGAGCTTGCCCTTATGCCCTTCTAGCCAGCGTTCCATCGCTAGGTAAGCGTCAATGTTCTCCTTGTTGTGGACTCGCCGTCGGTTTCGGGCAGCAGCATTAAGATTTGCGCAGCCACAGTCCGTCCAGCCGTCGGGACTGCGGAGGGATTTTCCGTCTTTGTTGTGCATTATGACTCCAATAGTTCGGGGTTTTCGTAGATGTTGCCGATGACCAGCCAATAAGCATCATCGTGGTGTGGATAGATATTATAATTCAAGCCTTGTTCACTCCATTTAACTGTTGTGGTAAATGACTTGTGATAGCCAACGCCTCCGTTATAGAACGGACTTCGTCTCTCAAGCAGACTACAATGGCTCCACTTCTCAACTATATCCCCTTCATATATTTCCTTGCCGTTCTTATCTTTGAGGCCAGTGTATTCGCCAACTGTTTTATATTTGACTATATGGAAGTGTAGAATATTTGCCTCACGACCATCTATTTCAACATGGTCACATTCCCCATCGAGAATATAATGGGCGTTGTTTCTTGTGACATAGCCACCATACAGCCATTCACCTGCTTCAGTCATTCCCCTGAACTTAATCTCTCTCATTTGTTTGTACCTCCTTGTGGTAAATTTAGACATTCATGTAATGCCTTATAGTAAACATCACGTTCTGCCTGGAGTTGGGCACAAGCTTCTGTTAGCCTTTCGATGTCTATTTTAGCTTGCTGGTTGTCGTAGGTCATTCTATCCAGATAGAATTTGTAGAACCATGCCATGTCCTGCCATTCCTTAGCTAGATTGTTAGCTTGTTTGGCTTGTAGTTGTAGGGCAGCCATAACTTGCGTGTCTTTGGCTTGCTGTAAGTAAGCTCCTAAGAACATGCTACTAGCAATCAGTACAGGTATTAGGGTGACATTAGCGTTTTCATTCTGTACCTCCTTTTTTGTTTGGGTAGTAAGTATACCCCCCTTACCATTTGTCGTTTAGTTTATATGTTCTCGCAATCTCTTGCATCTCTTTTTGGGTAAACCAGTAGCCTTTGATAAGATTACACCGTCGACAGGCCAATGTCAAATTACCTTCTATGTATCCTTTATCGGGGTTTAGCTGGTCTATTGTGGCTCCTCTCATTGAACCTCTTATGCGATTAAGGGCAGTCCCGCAGTAATGACAAACTTGTCGCTGTTGCCCATACCAATGGCTAAGTTCTTTGGCAGTCAGTCCCTTAATTTGTCGGTCTTTGTTCTTTCGTACTATGGGGGCAAACTGCTTGTATTTATCTCGGTATTGTAGCATATGCTCTTTGAAGCACTGCTTACATTCTGACTTAGTACCCCCATGTTTGTTGCGGTAGAACTTGGCGACAGGAAATACTTGTCCACAAGCCGAGCATTCTTTTTCTACTACTGGTCGACGTGCATGTTTAACCATTAACTTTGCCCTCACATTTTGTTTCTCTGCCTTTAGCTGTTTAGTATGACATGACTTGCATACCTGTTTAGCTTTCCAGCCATAAAACCTTCCGTCCGTTTTTTCTTGGCCACAAACTATACATCTAATCATAATTTCCTCCTAGTTCTATTATACCACGGCTTACTACTACCGTGTCAAGCTAGATGACGGTAGTATAGGAGGATTTATGTCGGTTAGCAAGTAAGGAACTACTACTTCTATCCATCATGTCGCATTGTTCCTTTTATTTTGTGGGTATAGTTTGTTCGACGGGGGTGTACAGAGTACTTACACCCACCCCCGCCGCACAAACCTTACGAGTACCGTTCACGAGTAAACTTTATAGTTTGTGCAACCGTTTGTACCCTACCGTAATGTTTTTAGTGTACGGTAGTAAACTACCGTTTTTCGGGCAAAATATACCCAAAATATACCCTGTATACTTTCATTCTTCTTCAAGTTTCAGCACTATGGTTTCTGTAGGCATGTAAGAACATTCCGAATACTTACCAGACGGAGTTCCTGCTGGGTATAGAAGGATAGATTCATTCAGATGGATTAGCAGTTTGCCATCTCCTGTTACTGCAAATTCTTCTTGGGGAATATACTGCTTTCTTTTGGTGTCCCATGCTGTTATTTTCATTGTCGTTATCCTCCTGGGTCGCAGTCCCCGCACCATGCCCAATGTGTGCCGCCCAGTTCGTAGACTAGCTGGTCGGCTGGTGCGTGGCAATCTTCGCATAGAAAGCCGTCAATTTCGGCGTAGAAGCCTGCGGCTACTTCGACCATGAGTAAGTCCTCTGGCTTTACCGAGCGAATGAAGACGGGTCTGCCCTTCATGTTGGCGAGGGTGAATTGGTTGTTCATTTCTTTACCTCCTTCTATTTATCTCCAAACCATTGTATCGTTGTATCATTAGGGTCTGATTTAAGTAAAGGGAAAACTTTTCGGCACATCTTCATTGAGGCAATATTAGTATCGACTGTTCGAGCTTCAGTATGGATGCCTACCGATTGAAGATTTTGTGTTCTAAGTATAAGCAAGGCCGTCCCAATCCCTTGCTGGCGGTAATCCTTATGAACTACTGTTATTGTATACCTAGTAGTCTGCCCAAAGATTGCAGCAAAACAGATGCCTATTAAAAGCCCATTAGTAGTTCTACATTCATACATAACTTCAGTCTGACCACTACACGTCTTATAATATTCGATGCTCGCTTGGCGTATATGCTTATCTCCAAAGGATGAGATAAAAGCAAAATGTTCGCTAACAGGAGTAGTAGTTTCTTTGTAAGCATACTTATTCACTTTCTTGTACCCCCCTATTTATTTTCGGCTATTGCCCAAAATTATCGTCGTGCCGTTCTTCTGGGGGCAGGTCATCTTCAAAGGTAGCAAGTTGCTTTGGTTCGGCTTTACGCCAAGGGGTTGCAATCTCTGGAAAGAACCGCAGGCAGTCGTCGCATATCCAACTGGAAACCTCTTCGTACCAGCGGACGATGTTTCTTTGCTTGCACATATCGCAGTCGGAGTTGGTAGACCAAAATCCTCGGTAGCTGTAGATGTCTCTTCCCGTTGTCTTGTAACATGCGTCTGGTGGTAGGTCAGCGTCAGGGTCAGGATAATTTATAGTTACTCCATCCTCGTCCCAACCTGTGTAGCCGTAATAATTATTAGTTTTGTAGCTGGTGTTGCTAAAGTACAGACCGTTATCTTCAATGAAGTTCCCGATGAGGCATAACTTTTGCGCGGACAAAAGGGCGAGCATGCTGTTCGTATATGCTTCTATTAACTTGCCCACATGACGGTTGAACAGGGCTTGCTTGCCTATACCCACTAGGTAATGGCGGATAAAGTCTTGCGTGTCGGTTAGCTTCTCGTTGCCTCTATCTCGGGGCAGTACCATTGACTTGCCATCTTTGTAGATGTAATGTATGGGCTTCATGCTAGGGATGATGCCGTTGTGAACGACAGCGACGTGGGTTTCAAGAGATGTAGCTCGGAGGTCTTGTATTCGTGCGCTAACAGGATATGGGTGGCAGTTCCCAGGGTCAACTCTGCCCTCGGTGGCAAAGCGAAAGTGCATAATGACGTTAGCGTTTTTGATGTCTGGTACAGCTTGGATGAGCTTGTAGGCTTGCTTCAGTTTCATTGCCCCTTTGCTGATGACCACACGAGGGTGATTCGGAATGTCATAGGCAAGGCCGAAGCCGTCGTTGTTGTTCACCCAAGATTGTCGGATGATTTCTTTGCTTGGTAAAAGTATGCCACTTGGTTTAGCTATTATGATGCACAAATTATTCTGGCCTCCTTACTATTTCAAATGTAGCTGTATTGCTATCCCAGTTTATGTCGTATACTTGCCAATCACTAAGGCCCATATGTAGTTCTGTGGTAACTCTATGCCATTCGTCGATGTTCATTCTAATCCTGTTTGGAGGTTGGTACGGGTTGTCGAGGATTGGTCGAAATCTAGTACAAGTGTTACAGTCACAAGGTCTGTCGTCTGAGTTTCTGTAGATGGGCGTTGCATCAACATGCCCATCTATATTATTACCAGTTCGAGTCAGGTCAATGAAATGCCCTCCTTCTGGGATGGCTGTGCTGTAGGCTTGTGGCGCTGGGCGTTCGGGTTCAAAGATGGATACTGTTGGGCGTTCTGCTCGTTCAGGGGGACGCCCATATGCACGGGCAGCACGCTGAAAATTGCTACAGCTAATATCTTCGAGGTTGTCCTTATCTTCGGGCAGACGGACACGCTCCTTGCCTGCAAGTTTGCGGTCAATTAGGTAGTTGTATAGGTTGGGGTACTTTTTCTTGCCTGCTCTTTGGATGAGCCTGCCCCAAGTAAAGTTGTATAGTCGCTCGGTGTTGTAGTCTTTAGCTGTGTAGGCCAACAAGTGAACAAGCTCAATAGCAGCTAGTAGGCTACTTACTTTGAGGGTGCCGTTGAACAAGCGGATTTCAATGGTGTATTCTGGTGTTATGTTCACGGCCATATGATTGCCCTGATTGTACTTTTGCTCGGTGAAGCCTTTGAGGGGCATGCCCCTAAAGACTTGGTGGTAACGTGCAGACCATGCAGCCATGTCTTCTGGACTTCTACGAGAGAACACAACAAGCTGTTCCCAAAACCGTTCGACAAGGTAGAGTAGACGTAAGGTACAAGTGTCCACTTCTTCTTCTTGCTGCCCAAAGAAGTCCTTGTTAAAGTGTATGTGAAGTCCGCAAGTTCCTGCATCTTGCGATTTTCCGCCGTGTTTGCCAACAGTTCCAGCAATGCGTGTCCAAGGGAATTGAGTTCGGTGGAAGTCAAGTGTGGCTGGATGGGAAACTATTTCAATGCCATTGCCGAGGCTACTATCTTCCTTCTGGTAGAATAGCTGTTCGTCGTTGCTTAGGTCGTGAAGAGCATCTGATGCACCACCTGTGTCATCGTAGTTGTCGGTTTCAAGCTCTACGCCCATATAAAGGGTCTTGGGTATTCGCTTGGGTAAGAAGTTTGGCGAAGGCTTGTGTTCGTAGTTGTTGATGTAAGCTCCGCTTGGGCTTTCATATTCATCGTAGCAGTCTGAACAGCATGGGTCGCCGCAGTCGGTTGAGCGGTTTGTCCAAGTGGAACAGTGAATACAAAGACTATAATCACCATAGCAGGAGTCGCAGATTTCCGTTCCGCCGTCATCGTTATGCATATTGTCTGTGTGGTCGAGGTTGCCACAAAAATCACAGGTGTGGTAATCTTCGAGGCAAGAGGGGCAAACATAGTCGTCTAGGCTATCTCTAAAGTCGGATGTCCAACAGTCGCAATCTCGACACCTACCCATGTCTTGTTGGCAGGCATTACACAAGACCGTGCCGTTGGAGTCTGTGTCGGTGTATGCCTCCAGAACCTTCTTTTCGCAAGATGAACACTCAATTTTGCTCGTCATTTGCCCCTCCTGCTAGTCTTTAGTCGGGCTGAACACGCGGACGTACTTACAGTACCTACATCGCCAGATAGAGCCGAGGATATGGTGCGTAGTTTGGTGTAGGCCACGTTTGCTACATTGTGGACA
>Ga0180007_10006404_pt1 | contig 11502 bp, 10 predicted proteins | sample MM_PC_MetaG_FD_121122 | JGI IMG/M metagenome (GOLD analysis project Ga0180007, IMG submission 121122) | Groundwater microbial communities from the Aspo Hard Rock Laboratory (HRL) deep subsurface site, Sweden - MM_PC_MetaG | ecosystem: Environmental > Aquatic > Deep subsurface > Groundwater...
CGAGAGGCAATCATCTTTTTTAAATATTCGATTCACACTCGACTCATCCAGCTTCGCTGGATTCGCTCGTGGTCTCCGTTGCTTGCTTCGCTCGCAACTCCGACCATTTACGCTTAAGTCGAGAGGCAACAAATCTTTAACAATTAACAATAAATTTATGGAAAAGCGATTTTGCTATTTTTATATTGTCAGATGTCAAGACGCCAGTCTTTATATAGGCGCGAGTCATGATGTTGCAAAAAGAATTCAAAGGCATAATCAAGGAGAGGGGGCGCTATGGATAAAACAACACGGTCTAGCAACGATTGTTTATCAAGAGAAGTATAGCAGTTATCTGGAAGCTCACAAGCGAGAACTTCAAGTTAAAAAATGGTCAAGGAAAAAGAAAGAGAATTTAATAAGAGGATTAAAACCTTAAAATTATACATTAACGGAGGCGTGCCAGAGTGGTTGAATGGGACAGTCTTGAAAACTGTTAGGCCTTTACGGGTCTCAGGGGTTCGAATCCCTTCGCCTCCGCCATTCGACTCCGTTTCTAACTATCGTTAGAAATTTCGCTCATGGTCCTCGACTACTCGTATCAGGAGTCGAATGCCAAATTTTTAATCCTAAATCCTCAATCCTCAGTCATTAGTCCTTAGCCACAATTAGGCCAATAACTTTGTTTGCTCCGTTTTCTTTCAGCGCCTTGGCAATTTCTTCCAGAGTCGAGCCGGTGGTAACCACATCATCAATCAGGATGATGTTTTTACTTTACTTATTAAATTATTTTATGCTAATATTCAAATGTTTAATCCGGATTGTTCAGAAATTTTAATTTAAAAAAGCCATATGAAAATCAAATCAATCAAGGCCTATGAAATTTTAGACAGCCGCGGCCAGCCCACGGTTACAGCCATTACCGCGCTGGCAGACGGCTCCAGGGGCGAGGCCAGCGTGCCTTCGGGCGCCTCCACCGGTTCTTATGAGGCCATGGAATTAAGGGATAATGATCCGCAGCGATACCGGGGGCTGGGAGTTCTTAAGGCGATAGGAAACATTACAGATAAAATTGCCCCGGTTTTAGTCGGCCAGGAAGCCGCTGACCAGCAAAAGATTGACGCCTTAATGATTAAGCTGGACAACACGGATAACAAAGGCAATTTAGGCGCCAATGCCATATTAGCGGTTTCTTTAAGCGCGGCCCGCGCCCAAGCCGCGGCTGAAAAAAAACCATTGTATGAATATTTGGCGCAATTCAACCCCAGCCATCGCGGCGATTATTTAATGCCCGTGCCGATGATGAATATTATGAACGGCGGCAAGCATGCCAACTGGGCCACCGACATTCAGGAGTATATGATTTTGCCGGTTGGCGCCAGGTCAATAACCGCTGCCGTCAGGATGTGCTCGGAAATATATCTGCAGTTAAAGGAAGTTTTAAAAGCCGGCGGTTATTCCATAAACATCGGCGATGAAGGCGGTTTTGCGCCGGACCTGGCCGCTAACGAAGAGCCGTTTAAGTTAATATCCGAAGCTGTCCATAAGGCGGGATATAAGGCCGGCCAGGAGGTGGCGTTTGGCATCGACGCGGCGGCTACGGAATTTTTTAAGGCAGGCAAATATCTTTTGAAAAAAGAAGGCCGCGAAGTTGATAGCTCGGAACTGGCCGCTTTTTATCAAAATCTAATCAATAAATACCCCATTGTTTCGTTAGAAGATATTTTCAGCGAAGACGACTGGGCCGGTTTTCAAAATTTTACCCAGGCAAGCAAAAATCAGGTTCAGATTGTCGGCGATGATCTGTATGTGACAAATCCGGCAAGGTTAAAGAGAGGCCTTCAGGAAAAAACCACCAACTCAATTTTAATCAAGCTTAACCAGATCGGCACTTTAAGCGAAACAATCGAGGTTATCCTGACGGCTCAAAAGAACCGTTGGACCGCGGTTATTTCGCACCGCAGCGGCGAAACCGCCGATGATTTTATCGCGGATCTGGCAGTAGCGATGGGCGCCGGCCAGCTAAAAACCGGCGCGCCCTGCCGCGGCGAACGAACAGCCAAATACAATCGTTTGATGAGAATAGAAAAAGAACAGGCCGGCCGGACAACTTATTATAAATTTCCATTTTAATTTTAAACAGATGCGCCAACCCATTATATTAATTATTTGCGACGGCTTGGGCCACCGGGAGGAGGCAACAGATAACGCTTTAGCCATTGCCGAAACCCCCAACCTGAATTGTTACTGGCGGGATTATCCCCATGCTGTTTTACAGGCCAGCGGCGAAGCGATCGGCTTGCCCAAGGGCCAGATGGGCACCAGCGAAGCCAACCATTTGGTTATTGGTTCCGGCAGAATCGTTTATCAAAATTTATTAAAAATCAACCGTTTAATTAAAAACAAAGAGCTGGCCAAAAATCAGGCCATTCAGTCAGCCATGGAACACGTAAAAAAGCATCGGAGCGTTTTGCATCTCAAAGGCATGGCCAGCCCCGGGGGCGTTCATGGCCATCTTGACCATCTAAAGTATTTAGTCGGGCTGGCCAAAGAGCATCAGCTAAAAAATGTTTTAATCCATTTGTTCACCGACGGCCGGGATGTGCCGCCGCAAAGCGCTTTGGCTTATGTTAAGGAATTGGAGGATTATCTTAAAAAAATCGGCCTGGGCAAAATCGCCACGCTGGGCGGCCGCTACTGGGGCCTGGACCGTGATAATAATTTAGACCGGATAGAAAAACATTTTCGAGTTTTAACCTCAACTGCCGGCCCTAAATTTAATAATGCCCAGGAAGCCATTAAACGGGCTTACGAGCAGGGCCTTACCGATGAATTTATTGAACCGGCTTTAATCGAAATCGGCCCGGGAGAGTGGGGCTGTATTCAATCCAACGATGCCGTGATTTTTGCCAATTTTCGTTCGGACCGGGCCAAGCAGATTGCCAAAAGATTTGTTCAGGAAAAAATCCCCAACCTGCATTACGTGGCCATGACTAAATATGACGACGATTTGGAGGTGAGGGTGGCTTTGCCGCCGGAGGAAATAAAAAATACGCTTTCTGAAGTGTTAAGCCGGCAGGGTTTGCGGCAGCTGCGATTAACCGAAACTGAAAAATTTTCCCATCTGACGTTTTTCTTTAACGCCCAGCGCTACCAGCCGGAGCCCGGCGAAGACAGGATTATGATTCCCAGCGACAAAGACATTAAAACTTACGATCAAAAGCCGGCCATGAAAGCTTTAGAATTAGCAATTAAGGTTGAAGAGCTGCTGCCAAGAAAGCAGTATGATTTTATCGCCATCAATTTAGTCAACTGCGATATGGTCGGACATACCGGCAACTTTCCGGCCATTATTAAAGCGGTGCAGGCAGTTGACCTGGCCTTAAAGCGCCTGGTGGCGGCGGCCCAAAAAAATCGGGCCGAGGTGATAATTACGGCGGATCACGGCAATGCCGAACAGACCTTTGACCATCAAACCAATCAGCCGCTGACCTCGCATACCCTTAACCCAGTCCCTTTTATTTTAATTTCAGAAAGATATAAAAAACTTAACCGGCCGGCAGGAATACTAAGCGATATTGCGCCGACTATCTTAAAAATGTTTGATTTTAATATTCCTCAAGAGATGACCGGTCGGCCGCTGGTTTAATCCTTAGCCGCAATTAGACCCATAACTCTTTGCGCTCCATTTTCTTTCAGCGCCTTGGCAATTTCTTCCAGAGTCGAGCCGGTCGTAACCACATCATCAATCAGGATGATGTTTTCGTTTTTAATTAAATCTGGTTTGGTAATAATGAAAGCATCTTTAAGATTAGTTTGTCGTTGTTTTTTATTTAAGCCAACCTGATGGGGAGTGTTGCGTGTTCGTTTGACGGCATCGGCAAGCAACTCAAATCCAAAATAATCAGAAAATAGTTTGCCGATTAATTCCGATTGATTAAAATCGCGCTCCAGCAGCCGTTTTTTATTCAACGGAACAGGGATGATCGAGTATCGCAAATCGCGAGTCGCGAATCGCGAGTCGTCTGTCGCGGGTCGTGTAGCGTTATCATAGAATTCAATAAGCAAGCGACTCAAGGGCTGAGCCAACTCTTTAATGTGCCGGAATTTTAAATGATGAATGGCCGTTTGCACTAAGTTATTTTGATAATCGGTAGCGGTCCAGATTTCGTCAACATATTGTAACGGATGTTCAAAGGGCTCAACTTTTTCGTGAAGGGGAATCGTTAAAAAACATTTATCGCAGAGGTAAGCATCCTCTTTATTACAGCCGATACATTCGATGGGGAAGAGGAGTATTAGAGTTGCGTTTATGATTTTGTTTATATTTAGTTTGAATTTCATTGGTTGCGGGGGTTAAAATAAAACTAAAAACTGAAAATTTAAAACAGGACCAAACCGTTTTTAACGGCGCTTGACCCTGTTTCATATGAAATTTGATTATTTAACGAATTTACCCAGCACCACAAAGTTCAGACAAATTGGTGCTGGGTTTACTTCTCCGTCACAATTTTATCTCTGGCCACTTTTAATTTCACCGTATCTCCGGATTTATATTCATCAGTCAGCAGGCTTCTGGCCAGCATATTTTCAATTTCGTCCTGAACCGCTTTGCGGATGCCGCGGGCGCCCTGTTCGGCCGAAAAGCCCTTGCTGACAATCTGCTTATAGACCTGGGGGCTGACTTTAAGATAAAAGCCCTGCTGTTTGATTCTGGCGGACAGTTCTTCCATCTGCAGTCTGGCGATTTTTAAAGCATCGTCGTGATTGAGCGGTTTAAAAGTAATTATTTTATCAAGGCGATTTAAAAATTCCGGCCTAAAAGTTTCTTTAAGGCCCTCGGCGATTTTTTCTTCCAGCCGCTCAAAGTCTTCTTCCAATTTTTGCTTTTCGGATTTAGCGGCAGCTTCAAAGCCCAAGGCCGCCTGTTTATTGAATTCCGACAATCCAATATTAGAAGTCATAATAATGATAGCATTTTTAAAATTGATTTTTTTGCCAACCGCGTCAGTTAGATGCCCGTCTTCTAAAACAGGCAGGAGCAGGTTGAAAACTTCGGGGTGGGCTTTTTCGATTTCGTCAAATAAAATTACGCTGTATGGCCTTCTTTTAACGCTGTCAGTCAGCTTGCCCGATTCTTTATAGCCAACATAGCCGGCCGGGGCGCCTATCAGTTTGGAGATATTAAACGCTTCGGCGAATTCCGACATATCAATCCTGATTAAGGCCTCTTCGTCTTCAAAAATTTCCCGGGCTAAAACTTTGGCCGTTTCGGTTTTACCCACGCCCGACGGCCCTAAAAAGATAAAGGAGGCAATAGGACGATTAGGGTTAGAAAGCCCGGCCCGCGAGCGCCTGATGCTTTCCGCCAGATTTTTAATGGCTTCGTTTTGGCCGACAATATACTTATGCAACCTGTCTTCCAGTTTTAACAATTTATCTTTTTCTGCCTGAATCAGTTCGGCCACGGGGATTTTTGTCATTCTGGAAATAATGGCGGCAATATCGTGCCGGGTGACGGCGCCCAGAATTTTTTGGCTTTCTTTTTCTTCCTGTTTTTTAAAACCGCTAAGTTTGGCCAGCAAATCATCTTCCTCTATTTTAAACTTTAACGCCTCTCCAAAGTTTTCCGCCAGAATTTCTTTTTCTTTTTTATCCTCCAAGTTTTTGAGTTCGCCGTCCAGTTTTTTAATGGTTTTAGCCAGGCCGTTTTTGGTGGTTTCCACTTTAATTTTAGCGGCGGCTTCGTCAATTAAGTCGATGGCTTTGTCGGGCAGGAATTTATCGGGCAGGTATCTGTGCGATAAATCGATGGCCGCCTGAACGGCCTCGTCGGAGATTTTAACCTGATGGTATTTTTCGTAATTTTTTTTAATGCCCGTAATAATTTCTTTGGTTTCCTCGGGCGTTGATTCCTGAATAATAACCGGCTGAAACCTTCGCTCAAAAGCGGCATCGGCTTCGATATGCTTTTTGTACTCTTCCATGGTGGTGGCGCCGATCAGCCGCAAATTGCCCCGGGCCAGCTCCGGCTTTAAAAGGTTGGCCGCATCAATGGAGCCGCTGGCGCTGCCGGCGCCGATTAAATTATGAACTTCATCAATAAATAAAATAATGTTGGGGTTGCTTTTAACTTCCTCAATAATCTGCTTGATGCGGTTTTCGAATTCGCCGCGGTACATGGTGCCGGCCAGGGTAGCCCCTAAATCGAGGTTTAAAATCTTTTTATTAACCAAAACATCCGGCACTTTGTTTTGCGAGATTCGTTTGGCCAGGCCCTCCACAATAGCGGTTTTGCCGGTGCCCGGGTCGCCCAAAAGAATGGGATTGTTTTTGGTCCGGCGGGAAAGGATCTGAATGACCCTGTCTATTTCTTCGTCGCGGCCGATCACGGGATCGATATTTTCCTGAATTTTTTCATCAGTTAAATCTACCGAAAAATAGCCCAAAGCCGATTCCTGCCTGGCCATTAAATTTTCCACCATCACTCTTTCCAGATTTTCCTGGCTGCCGGGAGCGGAAAAATCGGAAGTTAAATCAGGGAATTTAGAGGTGCTTTTTAAGATGGTTTTAAGGTGGACTTGCAAATTTTGCTTGCTGATTTGCTGTTCGGCAAAATATTGATTTAAGAGCTTGTCGTCGCTTTCGGTCAAGCTGGCCAGCAGATGTTCGGTGCCGATGTACTTATGCTTGCTGGCAAAGGCGATTTTTGCCGCCCGTTCAATAATTTTTTCCGAAGTTTTAGAAAGCGTCGGCAGAGATTTGGTGGAGGTTTGGTATTTTGACTGATAATTATTTAAAATCTCCAAAGCCCTTCTGACTTTTTCCGGAGTCAGCTTATTTTTATGCAAAATTTCGGCGCCAATGCTGCCTTTTTCGTTAGACAGGCAATGCAAAAGATGCAGCGGCTCGATCTGCTGATGATGCAAAGAAGCGGCCACGTTCTGCGCCAAGGTTAAAATTCGTTTGAAGTGGGCAGTAAATTTGTTGTAGATGTCGTTGTTATCTTTATTATCCATAGTTTATGGATTATAGAATAGCTTAAGGCATTTGTCAATATTTTAAAAAAGGCCGCCCATTGATGCTCGCAAAATAACAGTAGGTGCGCCCTGAGTTTATCGAATGGGCGCACCTACATAAATATTTGAACGGTTCGATGTTGTTTTATGATTCAACCGGCAAGGCCTTTTATGCCATGGCTCGCAGTTTCTTGATTCGTTCCTCAAGCGGCGGATGAGTGGCCATGAGGCCGGCCATTTTTTTGCCCGCGGTCCTAAAAGGGCTGGCGATGTATAAATGGGCCGTGGCGTGGTTGGCCCGCTTCATTTTTTGGTTATAGCGGCCGATCTTTTCCAATGCGCCGGCCAGCCCTTCGGGGTACCGTGTCAGCAATACGCCCGAAGCATCAGCCAAGTATTCGCGCTTCCGGGAAACGGCAAGTTGAATCAGCATGGCAAAGATAGGCGAGAGAATGGCCAGGGCTATGCCCGCGATCATCAAAATAGCCCCGAGCTGGCCGCCTTCGCGATTATTTCTCCGGCCGCCCATAAAAAATTGAGCTCTTAAAAAAAAGTCGGCCATTAAAGTAATTATACCAACGCAAATTATTACAATCATCATTAATCTGATATCATAATTTTTAATATGCGAAAGTTCGTGGGCGATTACGCCTTCCAGTTCCTCATTCTCTAATTTTTCAATCGCTCCGGTCGTGATAGCTATTGAAGCAACTTCGGGCTGGCGGCCGGTGGCAAAGGCGTTAATGTTAGGGTCGTTAATAAGATGAACTTTAGGAACCGGCACGCCCGCCGTAATACAAAGATTTTCAACCATTCTATAAACATAAGGATTATCCTCTTTTTTGATGGCCTTGGCGCCGGACATGGCTAAAGCCACTTTATCGCCTTTAAAGTAGCTAAATAGATTCATCAGCACGGCAATAATCACCGCAAAAATAATGCCGCCATAGCCAAAATCGTAAATTTCACCAAAGACCCAGCCGATTAAAACAATGATAATCAAAAAGATTATCATTAATAGCCAGGTTTTGCGTTTATTGGAATCTATTTGCGAGTACATAGGGCGTAGGGGGATATATCATTGGAGCATTAGAGCATTAGAACATGTGATCAAATGCTCCGATGCTCTAGTGTTCTAATGCTCTCATGTTCTCATGTAGGTGGGAAGTAAAATTTGGACAAAAGAAAATACCCGCTTTAGGTTATTGGTAAATATCATGATTGCCCACAGAATGAAAATATACTGTTTTTTTATCTTTAGCAAACTCAAATATAATCCTATATTTATGGCCGATAGAAAATGATAAAAACTCTTTGAATTTTCCTTTAAGCTTGTGAGTTTTCAACTTTGGATTAAAAGGATCTTTGCGGAAGATAACTTCTTGCTTTAGGGCTGTATTCTTAACGTTGACAGGCAGTTTTTTATACTCCCGAGCGAATTTTTGGCTATAAACTATTTCCATACCTTATGGATTAATCCAGGTCTTTTAATGATTTTAAGACTTTGCCTTTGCCTTGGGCTATCTCCTTTCGGCTTTCATTTAATTCACTTAAAAGCTTGCCTGCCTGCCAATTTCTTAAAAGATCTCTAAAAAATTCGCTGGTACTCATATAATTGCCGGTTTTAACGGCAGTTTTTACAGTTTTGGCCATTGGCGAGGGCAATGAGATATTTATGACTTCGCGCATATTGTTATTTATCCAGCCAGCTTCCAGCCATGCAGGAAGGCGCCGGATTTATTAATTGTAATATATTGTATTACAACAATATCAGAAGCTAAAAATTTTGTCAAATAAAAAAAGACACAATATTTTACCCCCTGCGCCCTGCTCACTGCGCCCTAAAACTTAACCTTAACCGCTTCGCGTTCTTTGGTTTCCTCAATCTCAAAGAATTCATACTTTTTAAAGTTGAGCATGCCGGCCACCAGATTATTGGGGAAGACCTGAACTTTGGTGTTAAAGTCGCGGACGTTGCCGTTGTAAAACCGGCGGGCCGCCTGAATTTTGTTTTCGGTATCCGAAAGTTCGTCCTGAAGCTTGGCAAAGTTTTCCGAAGCCCTTAATTGAGGATAGTTTTCGGCCACGGCAAATAACGATTTTAAAGTTCCGCTTAAAATGTTTTCGGCTTTGCCTTTTTCTTGTGGCGTGCCGGCCTGCATGGCTTGAGCGCGGGCTTTGGTAACATTTTCAAACAATTCTCGTTCATGTGTGGCATAGCCCTTAACCGTTTCCACTAAGTTAGGAATTAAATCGTAGCGTCTTTTAAGCTGAACATCGATATCGCTCCAGGCTTCGTCGGCGCGATTTTTTAATTTAATTAAGCCGTTGTAAACTCCTATTAGCCAAAAGATAATCAGGGAGATAATTCCCAAAATTATCCAGAGTGGGTTAGTCATAGTACTGTTATTAATTGTTAAAATTATTGAATTATGTATGAATTATGATTGGGGCAGGGGCGGTATTTTAGGCAGTTGATTAGGATCCTTTTTATTTATAACTTCTTTAAGCCACTCCGGGATTTCCGGAATTTTGGGCAGGGGCCTTGGCGCGGGTTCCTCGCCAGCGGCCGAGGTATTATCTGCCGGGCCGTTTTCAAAATCTTTAGTTCCTTGATTAATAAGAAAATATCCCATCAGCCCGATTAACACAAAGCCGGCGGCTATTAAAAAAATTATGATTAAATTGCGCAGTATGTTCCGGAGTTTTGGTTTCATATATTATATACTCAATTTGCTTTTCTAAATTTGTCTTTTTAGCGATTTTATTATACAATTTATATGTGGAATAGTCAAAAAACAATAATATTTACTTCAATATTTAATTTTAGCTTATGAAGAAAATAATCATCCTGCCCCGCACCACAGAACGCCACAGGCATAAGCCCGTGGTGCGGGGCCTGCCGTTAGCGGTTATATTGGCAATTTTTAGTTTGTTGAATTTTAATTTAAAATGGGCTTTGGCCTATAATTGGATAGGGCCCGGCTGTGAACCGCCCGGCTGTAATGTTAATCCGCCGCTTGATACCAGCAGCGCGGACCAGGAAAAAACAGGCGGGTTAACAGTTGCTACCGAAGCATCTAGCGCTGGTTTTGAAGTTGGCACAGCAGGCCAGTTTCAAGTAACTCCGTTAGGTGTCTTAACTTTACAAGCAGAAGCCACCTTTGATTTCCCAGCCAGTTTTAACGAAGGTATTAGTGTTACTGTTTCCGTGTCTGGAGATGCTGTTTCCGCTCATAGCGACGAGGGCCACGGTGTTGTGGGCAAAACTGTAGGCGGCGCTGACGATAATAAAGCAGGTGTTTATGGAATCACCACTGATACTGGCTGGGCTGGTTATTTTCAGGGTCCTGCCGGCATCAGCGATTATGTGGTGGTCGGCGGCGACGCTCAACTCGGTTATAACAACAATGGCGACGCTTATTTTTATGGCGATCTGGCGGCAGTGGGCGCTTTAACTGTACAAAAAGGTATTTCTGTCACTAATAGTAGTGGTGGAAGAGCTATTTATGGATCTAGCGCCACTCATGGTGTTTATGGCGAAAGCACCAGCGGCACCGACAATTATGCCGGTATTTACGGCATCAATGAAAGTGGCGGTTTGGCAGGGATGTTTGTTGGACCTGCGGCCGTTACCACATATTTACAAATCGGCGACATTTCTAATCCTAGTTATCATAGCGCTGGCGATGCTTATTTTTCTGGCGATATAGGAGTTTTTGGCGATATTAAAACTACCACTTCTTTGACCTTGGGTCCTAATACCATTTACAGCTGGGACGATATCAGCGGTGGCGATTCGTTGTGGACTGCCGGCACTGATTATATTTATTACCCCAGCAGCCGGCTGGTCAAGGTCTATGATAATGGCAATTTAAATATTGATGGCAGTTTAACTACTGAGGGCAAAGCTACATTCAGCACCGGTAATTTAAGTCTTCTCAACAACGAAAGTTTAATTTATGGCGCTTTGGATGAAGCCTCTCTTGATAGCAATTTAATGCTTTTTAAAATAGGGAGCGATACTAAGTTTAAGGTAGGGTCTGATGGCAACTTAACTTTGGGAGGATCTTTGGGAAGATCTTATATTAAGAGTCCAAATAGCGTTGTCATACAAATTGATTTAGATCAAAGTGGCAATGACTTTTTTGGGATTAACAATTCGTCTGATTATACTGTTTTTGAAGTTGATGGAAGCGGCAATACAGATATACTTGGCAATTTGGATGTCGATGGTTCTATTAATATGGATAGAGTCAATAGCTCGGAATATGCTCCTAATAGCAGTCAAACCTTTTCAACCATTAAATTTGAAGACGGCAACGTTATTATCCGGCTTGGCCAGTAAGACCACTACTAATTACGAATCGTTACGAATATACGGGATGATTAGGTTATTTTTGTGTAATGCTTGATTGATTTAATGGCCTTTTACAAGTAATTTTGGAGGTTTTGAGAAACAATTCAGATGTATGAAAACATTACATCTGAAATCTTCTTTTGC
>Ga0180007_10006405_pt1 | contig 11501 bp, 12 predicted proteins | sample MM_PC_MetaG_FD_121122 | JGI IMG/M metagenome (GOLD analysis project Ga0180007, IMG submission 121122) | Groundwater microbial communities from the Aspo Hard Rock Laboratory (HRL) deep subsurface site, Sweden - MM_PC_MetaG | ecosystem: Environmental > Aquatic > Deep subsurface > Groundwater...
CAAATAGAAAATACTGCAATTGCGGCTGCTAAAAATTTATTTGGGGCAGAACATGCTAATGTGCAACCATACTCTGGTACTCCGGCTAACTTAGCGGTTTATGCGGCCTTACTAGATATTGGGGATACTATTTTAAGTTTGAGTTTAGCACACGGGGGACATCTTTCGCATGGACATAAAGTTAGTTTTGTTGGTAAGACGTACAAGATTGTACAATATGGAGTTAATCCCGAAACGGGACTATTGGATTATGTGGAGATTCGTAAATTAGCCCGGATTTTTAAACCAAAATTAATCATTGCTGGAGCCACGGCATATCCCAGAAAAATTGACTTTGCTAAATTTGCCGATATAGCTAAAGAAGTGGGAGCTTACTGCTTGGCAGATATTTCTCATATTGCTGGATTGGTAGCAACTGGTTTACATCAAAATCCAGTAAAGCATTGTGATATAGTAACCACTACTACCCATAAAACCTTACGAGGACCTAGGGGAGCTATAATTCTTTGTCGTGAAGCATTGGCCGAAAAAATTGATAAAGCTGTTTTTCCAGGGATTCAAGGAGGGCCACATGAAAATACTATAGCTGCCAAAGCCATTTGTTTGCAGATGGCTAAAACCCCGGAGTTTAAAAAATACATTCAACAAGTAGTCAAAAATGCGCAAATTTTGGCAGAGGCGCTATCTAAAGAAGGATTTAAAATTTGTTCTGGTGGCACGGATACTCATTTAATTTTAGTTGATTTAACGCCAATAAAAATTACCGGTCAACAAGCAGAAACAGCTTTGGAAAAATGTGGGATAATTGTAAATAAAAATATGATTCCAGGGGACCCAAGAAAACCCTTAGATCCTTCTGGTATTAGGTTGGGTACTCCAGCGGTGACAACACGGGGGATGAAAGAAAAAGAGATACAGGAGTTGGCAAGATTGATTGCCCTGGTTGTTAAAAATCGAGACAATAGTTTAATATTGAAACAGGTATCTACAGAAGTTAAAAAATTGTGTAAGAAATTTCCAATAAAATAAATTATCAATTTTATAAGGCGCTGTGGTGGAATTGGTAGACACGCACGACTCAAAATCGTGTGGGGAAACCCGTGTCGGTTCGACTCCGACCAGCGCCACCAACTACCTAAAATTTCTGATATTTTATAAAAGGTTGTTTGTATAGCGTATGTTTAATAAAAAATTTGGTAATATATTTGCTGTTATACTTTTTTCAGCTATTATAATTTACGCTATAATTGGCAACGATCGGTTATCAAATATTATTAATAATCTTTCGTTAAACAATAAAAATAGCCAATATGCCTTTATTGCATTATCTTTATTTATTATTTTTTCAGGGATAACTATTTTGTTGTGGACAATCAGAAGATATAAAGATGGTTTTTTTTATGATCCTGAACTACCAGGGATATTTACAATTACTAAAAAGGGGGAATCGATTCCATTCTATTTTTTGTTTGTTTTCAATTTAATTGGTGTAACTTTTCTTTTATTTTTAGGATCTTTTTTTCTTTTAAAAATATTTATATAGTTTAATAAATCATGATAAAATGTGAAATATTTACAGTATTAGTTAAGATATACTAGTATTATTCTAAAAAATAACATATGAATATTTTGCGCAACAATTGGTTAAGTTTGTCTATGTTAGTATTGATAATTGTTTGGTTAGGGTGGTATGGTATTAACAAAACCGATCAATCATTGCTAAATGAAAATAGCTTGCCGGTTATTACCCAAGATACTACAGCTTTAGCTAAGTATCTAACCGATAAGGGGTTTAAATTGTACGGTACTTTTTGGTGCAGTCATTGTCAGGATCAGAAAGATATGTTTGGAGATGCTATTAAATATATTAATTATATTGAATGTTCCAAACCAGATGGCAATAGTCAAACAGAAGTTTGTGCTGATGCCGGAATCAAATTATATCCAACCTGGGAATTTCCTGATGGTCAGAAAGTTCCAGGAGTAATGACAATAGATAATCTAATTAAAATCAGTGGGTATTCTAATATTTAATTACCTTATCCTTAAATTAAGGAAGCGTTGATGTTTTCTGTTCTAACAGGATGAATCAATCACACCAAATTAAAGTTGAGTCAGGCCATCTTAATGTATCGCGGCGAAAACCTCGTGGTAAATTAAAGGGTTTTACTGCCAATGTTTTGCAATTTATAGGTTTATTTGTGTTTTTCTTTACCATTTCTTCTTTAGTGGTGATGGGTCCAACTATCTATTCCAAAGTTAGTTATTATTTCTTTGCTTCTGCTATCGAAGAAAAAAATACTAATTTGGGGTTACCAGTATCATCTCCGGACTATCAATCCATTGCCTCGCAAGTAGGTGAGGTCACTAAACTATTCCCACCAGAAAGTAAGATTATAATTCCCAAAATTAGTATTGATGCACCAATAGTTTTCCCCCAAACCGCAGATAACAAAGTTATTTTAGAAGCGATTCAAGATGGAGTGGCTCTTTATCCAGGTACGGCTTTACCTGGTCGAGTAGGTAATGTGTTTATTACTGGCCATAGTTCATATTACTGGTGGAGTGGGGGAAAATATAACCGAGTTTTTGCTGTGCTAGATAAGTTGGCAGTTAATGATTTAATTTATATCTATTACGAAAGCAAAGAGTATATTTACAAAGTACGCGATAGTATCGTGGTATTACCTTCTCAAACCGAAGTACTTAATCCCACAGCTAATGCCACCTTATCTTTAATGACTTGTGTGCCTGTAGGGACTAATTTAAAACGATTAGTTGTACGAGCCGATCTCATCTCTTCACCCCCAGCCGATACTAGTAAACTTAGTCAGTTTGCTGATATTCCCAAAATTCCCATTTTCTTGCCACTATAATTTTCTAACTTTGTCTTAGAATAAAGTATTGGTTTTTTCGCGGAGGGTAGCTTCGGTTAATTGGTTGGTTTTGGCATCAATAAAGATTAACTGACTGATTTGTGGTTCAGTAATTGCCAGATTAGATCCTTGAGCTATCGGTAATAAATTATAAATATTTTGACCAGTAATATCAACGCTTTTTAAGGTTTTATTTTCAATATAAAGAATAGTATCGAAACTAAAATGAATTACTTCACTAGCATTAAAAGGACTAACTTTTACTAACTGATCTATTTTTTCCCACTCTTTAATGATTAATTGTTGGTTTTGTTGATAAATAAGATATTTTTCATCCCATAATACCTTAGATAATATTTTGTCGGTCAACAGCTTCCAGGTAAATTTTCCATCTATAATTTCTTCCAACCAAATCTTAGACAGGTTATTAAGCGTAGAAATGAGAAACCATTTATTCTTGATTTTTCCTAAGTAATAACCCTGGGCAACTGGCAATTCCATCAATTCTGTTTCGATTTTGCCACTGCGGGAAATTTTATTAAGCATAATTTTCCCAAGTTTATTTTTTTGAGCTACATATAAGTTATTTTCAAATAAAGTGTAATCAATAACGTTACTGGCAATGACTTGAACTTTATTAGAAGAAAGATTAAGAATATTTAATTTAGCATTTTGTAACCAGGTAATTTCATTAGTGTTTAACCACTTCCAGTTAATTATTTTATAACCAGTAGAAATCAAACGGATTATGCCACTACTTGTGTTAATAGTTAGATAATATTGTCCATAACGTCCTGTAGATTGAAAAAACAAAGTTTGATTATCGGGTGCAAAATTAATTAATTTTAAATTACCACCAGCGATATCTGCAATAGAGTTATTTTTAATATGTTGTCTAATAAGGGTAGTATTAACGATAGTAGCGAATTTTTTACCTCTAACATCCCATAATAAAATGGCTTTATCTTGAATAAATGCCAGCTTAGTATTATCCGAATTGTTGATTATAACAGTAATGGGTTGATCAAATAGAACGGTTGGTTTAAAATCTGTAGCTGTTAATAAAATATTACGTTGTTCAGTAACCATACCAGGCACAACAATAATGTTGTTTTGCCAGGACTGATAATTATCTTTAGTTAGTTCGATCTGATATATCTCCGGAAGAAGCCTTTTAATGGTTTCGGGAGTTTTGCCCACATATTTACCGTTAATTTTAACATTAGCGCCCCGAGGGTAGCTTTCTATTAGAATAAATCCTGTCTTTTTTAAAGCAAGGGTTTCCCAGTCGATTTTATAGCCAGTAGCATACATAGTGGTCCATGTTGAAACGATCAAAAAAACCACTACTGCTAGACCATACATTGAGATAGTAAGCCAATTACGTCGCATTTTTGGGAAGTAGGTTTTACTGATAATATATAAGTTGATAACCTTAGGTAATTTAACCGGGCTACAGGTAGGGGAAATGTTCTCCTGTTTAGGTGATATCGGACTCCTCCAATCATAAGGTAATTATGGGTAGTCGTAAACCAGATTTTTTACAGCATACGAGGAAATCCTAAGGTAATATATAATTAATAGTTTTAGTGTCTAAATAAAGAGATATAAATGATTATCGGTATTGATGCGACTAAATTAATGTCTCCAAACCCTACTGGTGTAGAAGTAGTAACTGCCGACCTAATTTCAGCTATCTTGCGCAATGATTTAGATAATACTTATTGGCTTTATTCTTCTATGCCTTTAGCGGAACATTGGACAAAAAATACCAACGTAAAAAATATAGTAGTGCCAGGAAAAAGATTTTGGACTCAACGCCATTTAAGTCGAGAGCTTAAACAACATCCACCCAATATCTTTTGGTCACCCAGCCACATTTTACCAAACAATTTACCACCTAAATCTGTCGCAACAATTCACGATTTAGCGTTTAGTTTGTTTCCTCAAAGTTATGCCCTAAAAGATCAATTATTATCATTATTGGCAGTTAAAAAAGCCATTAAGCATGCAAGTCGCTTAGTAGCAGTAAGTCAACAAACCAAAAAAGATCTTAAACGTTACTTTCAGGTTCCCGGTGAAAATATTGAAGTAGTTTACCATGCTTTGCGGTCTGATTTTATAATAACTGATAAAGATTTAATCACTATTTACCCTGAATTGGATAAATATTTTTTTTATGTTGGGCGTTTAGAATTAAGAAAAAATTTACTTAATATTATTAAGGCATTTGTCCAATTTAATAAAAAATATCCTGAAGTAAAACTGGTTTTAGCTGGAGGAAAGGGTTATGGCTATGCAAGTATTAAACGAATAATCAAAAAAAATCGTTTAATCGATAGAGTAGTGTTACTGAATTATGTACCAGTAGAACATTTAGCTATTCTTTATCATAAATCATTGGGAGTTGTCTTTGCTTCTCAATACGAAGGGTTTGGTTTAACAATTTTAGAAGGATTTGCGAGTGATGTACCAGTTATGACATCTTCTTTGGGGGCTATGGCAGAAATTGCTGGTCAAGCAGCTCTATTAGTTGACCCCAAAAATATAGATGCTATTGCAGAAGGATTACAAGATCTCTATACAAATGATAAATTAACCCAGATATTAGTGACTAAAGGTAGAGCTCAACTACAGAAATTTGATTGGGATAAATCGGCTCAAAAAATGATAGAATTATGGACCAAATTATAAATTTACAAAATCTTCACCCCGTTAGAATTTTATTTTGATGTCTTATTATGGCGATAAATAGTGAAATTTCAAATAATTCGGTATCTGACCTTCAAAAATTACTAACTTCTAACGGGGTAAAAGTCGCTATTGTTCATGATTTTTTAACCAAAGTAGGTGGAGCAGAAAAAGTTACTCAAATTATCAGTGAGATTTTTCCCCAAGCCCCGATCTATACCTTGTTATATGATCGCAAGTTAGATAATTTTTTTTCTGAGAAAAAAATCATCGTTTCTTATTTACAGCGCTGGTATCAAACTTTTAAAATACCAACTAAATTTTTACTACCCTTTATGGCGCAAGCTATTGAGAGTTTTGATTTTACTGATTATGATTTAGTGATTTCCAGTAATAATTCTTTTGCCGGAGGTATTATTACCCCTGCTGATACTATACATATTTCTTATTGTCATTCACCTACTCGTTATCTGTGGGATGCTTTTCATACCTACATAACAGAACAGCGTTTAAATCGTTTTAGTAGATGGTTGCTTAATGGTTTGCTACATAATTTACGAATTTGGGATAAATTGAGTTCTGGTCGAGTAGATAAATATATTGCAAATTCTCAATATGTCCAACAGAGAATTCGTAAATATTATCGTAAAGATGCAGTGGTGATCTATCCCCCGGTAGATACTGAATTAATTAAACCCCAAACAAAACATGCAGATTATTTTTTAGTAGTTTCGAGATTAACCGCCTACAAACGTATAGACCTGGCTATTGAGGCCTGTAATGATTTGCGGTTGCCATTAGTAATTATTGGAGAAGGAGAAGAGCTCTTGCGCTTGCGTAAATTAGCAGGTTTTAGTGTAGAATTTCTGGGTTGGCAAAGCGATCGGAATAAAATTGAATATCTGCGTAATTGTCGGGCAGTTATTTTTCCTGGCGAAGAGGATTTTGGCATTGTACCAGTAGAAGCCATGGCAGCTGGCAAACCAGTGATTGCTTATCGTAAAGGAGGCACCTTAGAAACGGTTGTGGATGGGAAAACGGGTATATTTTTTGATCAACCTACTGCAATCTCATTAATCACTGCCTTGCGTCAATTTATTAATCAAGAAGATAGTTTTAATCCCACGGACATTAGTCAACATGCGGAGCAATTTAGTAAAAAACGTTTTAAATCGGAAGTGATAAAATTAATTTATCAAGAATTAACAGCATGCGGAAAACTGTAAATATTTTAGGCATTAATGTAGATACCTTTACTACCTTAGAAGTTTTGGATTATATTACGGATTTGGCCAATTCGGGAGATAGTTATTATATTGTGACTCCCAATCCTGAATTTGCGATGCAATCATTAAAAAATGAAAATTTTCGAGAAGCGATTAATCAAGCACATCTCTCATTACCAGATGGTGTAGGTATATTGTGGGCATCTAAGTATTTTTCTTTACCACTAACAAATTGGCAGCCCATAAAAACCTTACAGGCCTACTGGCAACTTGTATCAACAGGACTTAATATTATTTTTAATCCCAAATTATTAACCAGTATAATACCAGAAAGAGTAACCGGTGCTGATATGGTATGGGAGTTAAGTAAATTAGCTGCTAAACGGAATTGGAAGATATTTTTACTGGGAGCAGCTCCCGGGGTTGCTACCACTACTGCTGAACGGTTAAAATTACTATATCCCAATTTAGAAATTGCTGGAGCTGTATCGGGACCTCCTTATGATGATGAAACTACTGTTATTGAAAAGATAAAAGATACTCAACCAAAATTTGTATTTTTAGCTTTTCCTGCCCCAGAACAGTTACGATGGATGCAAACTTATACCCCCCAATTAAAAGGAACAATAATGATGGGAATTGGTGGAGCATTAGATTTTATTGCAAGCGGGGTGGCCCTAAATGCCCCAGCATCCAACAAGAAACCAGCTCGAAGAGCTCCGGATTGGTTACAGGAACGGGGATTAGAGTGGTTATGGCGCTATCTCACCCAACCTTGGCGCAGAGAACGCATTTATGCCGCCACCGTTGGTTTTATCCGCGAAGTCCTAAAATATAAACTGAAATAGCCAGTTAAAATACCGATTTTATTATAAAAAATAAAAGAAGGAAACATTATGTACGCTATATAGCGTGTATAGTATTGTGTTTCGGATATAAATATAAAAAATCCGCCCCTCAATAAATATGGGGCGGGAGCGATTATTTTATTTGGGCCATTCGCTCTTATGGCCGATAATTTTCATTACCTCCTGTGAGTTTTTTGCCCAGGATTTTATTCCTGGCCGGTAGTCGGGTTCTTAGATGACAGAATTACTCCGGCGGGCGACCGTGATCTCGCCGATACCGTGGTATCCTGCTACCTGCTCGGGGTCTTCTAATGAAGGTACAAAAGTAGGTCCTCGTATCATATTCGGATCCTCCTTAGGTCGTAGAATATTAACTTTAATTATCTTATCAGGATGTTAAAATCTGTCAACAATTACCACCCCCAGAGCCAATAAACATTATCGTAGTGCAGTGGTATAGGAGGTTAGCGGTAAACTACGGGGCTTCCCCGTCCTAAATCAGTAACATTCCACATTTCATCTTTAATTCGTTTCAATTCCTCGGCGCGACGTTGTACGAGTCGAGTAATCCGGGGAATCGCTTCGCCAGCAATTGCTCCCATAAGTCTGTGGAATGACGTTAACCCCGGGCCGGAGGCTTGGGGTGGAGCAAAGGTCATTTCTTCCGTAAAATCGTTTTCAAACATAGCATGTTTCTCCTTCCATGAAATTCAAGCATTTTTACTATACCATTAAGTAATAGATTGTTACAATAAACCTATGGGTGGTGAAATTAGAGTTAGGTTTGCACCGAGTCCAACCGGAGCGTTGCATATTGGCAGTGCTCGCACGGCTTTATTTAATTACCTTTTTGCCAAGAAACTTAATGGCAAAATAATTTTACGCATCGAAGATACTGATAAAGAGCGGAGTCAAGATATTTTTGAACAAGATATTAAAAATGGTCTTAAATGGCTTGGTTTAACTTGGGATGAAGAGTATAAACAATCCGAACGGACTAAACTATATCAAAAATATCTGGATCAATTAATTAAAGAAGATAAGGCCTATCTTCAAGATGGCGCTTATTATTTTCGGACTCCGACGACCGGGAAGATCATAGTTGATGATTTAATCCGTGGACAAGTGGAATTTACTGCTGATAGTTTTGATGATTTTGTGATTGCCAAAAGTACAGGCGACTTTGTGTTTCATTTTGTGAATGTTATAGATGATTGGCAGATGCAAATATCGCATATTATTCGCGGGGAAGATCACTTATCTAATACCCCCAAACATATCCTATTGTTTCAAGCATTTAATACCGATCCGCCCAAATATGCCCATATCCCCTTAATTCTAAATCCTGATCGTACCAAGATGAGTAAGCGTTCTGGGGAAACTAATTTTGCCGAATATATTACTACGGGATATTTGCCAATTGCTTTGATTAATTTTTTAGCGCAACTTGGCTGGTCTGACACAAAAGGAAGGGAATTTTTTGATTTAAATGAACAAATTCAGGCATTTGATTTAAGTCGGGTACAAAAAGCTGGAGCAGTGTTTGATATTAAATATCTCAACCACATAAATCATCATTATTTATCACAGTTGTCTTTCGATGATTATTATAAATTAGCTGAAACATTTATTCCTTTTTCTGGTACACCAACTTATCACAAAAAAGTTTTGCGTTTATTGCAAGAAAGAGCCCAATATTTAGGAGAGTTATCAGAACTAATAGATTATTTTTATCAAGCCAAGGATTATGAAACAGATTTATTAATCTTTAAGAAAAGTACCCCAGTATTAACTGGACAGGGTTTAACTGTGGCCCATAAAGTATTAACAGCTTTAAATAAATCATCTTGGCAAGAAGATAATTTACAGCAAGTTTTGAATGATACAATAGCAGTGGAGGGGTTAACGGCGGGTGATTTGTTTTGGCCAGTTAGAGTTGCTCTTTCTGGTTTAAGTGGGAGCCCTAGTCCAGTAGAATTATTATCCGTATTAGGCAAAGAAGAATCTTTAAAACGCATAGAATTAGCAATTAAAAAACTTAATGGCTAAGAAAAAGATTAGTATTGTCTATTGTATAGCTGATAGCTCTCTGACGGGGGCACCTCGTCATCTGCTCTCTTTGGTGAGTAATTTAGATCCGAGAGATTTTAGTGTATCAGTAATTTTACCGCAGGGACCGTTAGCCGAAGAATTAAATCGAAAAAAAATAACTACTTTTTTGGTGCCAATGCGCTCTCGTTCCGATATGGCAGCAGTGAGCGCTATCAAAAAGTTGTTAACTAAGTACGATCCAGACATCTTGCATGTTCATGGTCAACGAGCTGGTTTGTTAGCGAGATTGGCAGTAAAAGAGTTGCCCATTAAGGTAATTTATACCGAACATACCTGGACAAAAGATTTTCGCTTAGAAAATCCATTACTTCACTGGGCACATATCCGATCAATGCGAACATTAGACAGAATAACCGATATGAATATTGCAGTTTCTCAAGCTGTAGCTGATTTTATGATCTCGGCTAATATTACTAAACCAGATAAACTTAAAGTTATTTACAATGGCATCGATATTGTTTCTGATAAACGGGACGAGGTTTTTAGTTGGGCAGAAAAATTGGGTTTGTGTAAAAAAGATGTGGTAATCGGAACGGTGGGTAGTTTGAATATCCAAAAGGATATTGCCTCATTATTAAAAGCTATGCCTCGGATCTTAAAACGACTACCTAATATTAAGTTAGTTATTGTAGGGACTGGTCCGTTACAAAAATGGCTAAATAATCTAACCCGTAAACTTAAGATAGATAATGCGGTTATTTTTACTGGAACGGTGCCCCGAGTGGAGCCAATCTTAAAAACATTTTCTATTTTTGTCTTATGCTCGCGGTCCGAGGCCTTTGGTATATCAATTTTAGAGGCGATGAAAGCTCATGTGCCAGTAATTGCCACTAAAGTTGGGGGTATTCCAGAGATTATTACTACTAACCGCAACGGTATATTAATTGAACCAGGTAATCCCAAAAAATTATCTGTGGCTGTGATGAAATTGTTAAATGATAAAAAATTACAAAAGAAATTAGTAGTAGGTGGAGACGAGACCTTACATAAATTTTCAATTACTACGATGGTGCGTGAAACAGAAAAATTGTATAAACAATTAATAAAGTGATGCAACAGATTAAAAAAGTTTTGAAATTAAGTGTTTTGCAGGCAATTAGTGCCAGTGTAGTGGTTTGGTTGTGGTCGCAAGTTATGACGCATGGTGAACAGTGGTTTGGGAAAGAACCCACAAATTCTATTGGCATTGTGGCAGTTTTATTGATTTTTATAATCACAGCTGTTTTATCCGCAGGAGCAGTATTGGGCTACCCTTTATACTTAGCTTTTCATAAAAAAGATTGGCCCAAAGCAGTGACTTTATTAGGTATGACTATTGTCTGGCTCGCCATCGTCTCTGCTATCCTTATCTGCTCTTTCGCTAAATAGAGTATATAAGTTAGTTTTTTGTTCTGCTTTAGTCATTCTAGGGAGTCTTTTACGAACCAGGCTCCGCCCCAGAAGGGAAGGGCTCTGCCCTGGAGGGAAATTCTCCGACTGGCTGTCTTGGGGGATGACTCCAGAATCTGTTCCAACGGCTCAACGAGGATTGTCGTTGAGCCGTTAACTAATATAGATTGAATAGGTGATATTTTTACCTAATTCTATATTCCTATTGCGTGTTATTTGAATTTTTGCTACAGTATTTTCACCTTGAAAATCAGGGAAATTTGGAAGAGGAGGATTGAAAATGGTTGCAATACAAGCCATTAGAACTATCTCTGTAAGGGATGATAGCTATCCCATTAGGGTTTGTCATATCGACCTAA
>Ga0180007_10006406_pt1 | contig 11500 bp, 10 predicted proteins | sample MM_PC_MetaG_FD_121122 | JGI IMG/M metagenome (GOLD analysis project Ga0180007, IMG submission 121122) | Groundwater microbial communities from the Aspo Hard Rock Laboratory (HRL) deep subsurface site, Sweden - MM_PC_MetaG | ecosystem: Environmental > Aquatic > Deep subsurface > Groundwater...
GCCTGTCGCCGCGGGCGCGGCGTCGGCGGCCGCCGCGCCGCTGCCGTCGTCGATCACGGCGATGACCTGTCCGGTCTCGACCACGTCGCCCACCTCGCCGACGACCGTGACGATCTTGCCGCCTCGCGGCGACGGGATCGTGACCGCGGCCTTGTCGGTCTCCACGTGCACCAGCGGCGCGTCCTCGGCGATGGTGTCGCCGGGCTGGACGTGCCACTTGAGCACTTCGCCCTCATGGATGCCTTCGCCGAGATCGGGCAGCTTGAACTCGAACATCGGTATCTCCTTAGAAATCTAGCGCTTCCTCGATGCCCCGGCGGACTCGGCCAACCGTCGGCATGTAGAGCAACTCGCGACTGAAGTAGGGCGTGACCACGTCGTAGCCGGTGATCCGCTTCACGGGAGCCTCGAGGTACATCAGTGCCTTGTCGTTGACGGTGGCGATGATCTCGCTGGCGGCGCCGAACGAACGCGGCGCCTCCTGCACGATCGCCAGGCGTCCGGTCTTGCGCACCGACTCGGCGATGGTGTTCCCGTCCAGGGGGGCGATGGTCAGCAGATCGATCAGTTCGATGCTCGCGCCGCGCTCCTTCTCGAGCTCGGCCACGGCCTTCTGCGTGGTGTGCATCATGGCGCCCCAGGCCACGACGGTGATGTCGGCGCCCTCCTGCACGACCCGGGACCTGCCGATCTCGATGGTCTCGCTCTCGGCGGGCACGTCCTCCTTGAAGGCCCGGTAGGAACGCTTGGGCTCCATGTAGACCACGGGGTCGGGATCCTCGATGGCCGCGCGCATCAGGGCGCGGGCGTTGCGCGGCCCGGACGGGATCACGACCTTCACGCCCGGCAGATGGGCGTAGGTGGCCTCGCGGCTCTCGCTGTGGTGCTCCAGGGCGCGCACGCCGCCTCCGTAGGGCAGGCGCATGACCAGCGGCACGTTGAACTGCCCGTGGGTTCGCGAGCGCATGCGCGAGGCGTGTCCCTCGAGCTGGGGGATCATCAGGTAGGAGAAACCGGAGAACTGCATCTCCCCGACCGGCCGCAACCCCGCCATGGCCATGCCGATCGAGGTGCCGATGATGCCGCTCTCGGCCAGGGGCGTGTCGATGACGCGCGCCTCGCCGTACTTCTCCTGCAGGCCGTCGGTCACCCTGAAGACGCCGCCGTCGACCCCCACGTCCTCGCCCAGCACGATCACGTTATCGTCGGCGGCCATGGCCTCGTCCAGGGCCAGGTTGATGGCTTGCACCATGTTGAGCTTAGGCATGGCCGGCCTCCTTCCCGAGCTCCGCCAGAAACGCGGCCTTCTGCTCCTCGATCGTGTCGTGCCGTGTACCGAAGACGTGATCGAACGGGGCTTCGGGCGGAAAATCGGTCTTGGCCTCGAAGGCCTTGATCTGCTCGTCCATCCGCGCCTTCAGCTCCTCCTCGAGGGCCGCCTGGTCCTTTTCACTCCAGAACTTGCGTGCTTCCAGGTACTTGCGGAAGCGGAGCAACGGGTCGCGCTGCCACCAGACCTTCTCCTCCTCCTCGGTCCGGTACTTGTACTGGTCGTCGGCGGTGGTATGCATCATCAGGCGGTAGGTGACGGCCTCGATCAGGGTCGGTCCCTCGCCGCGGCGTCCGCGCTCGAGCGCCTCCCTGGTGGCGACGTACATGGCCAGGGCGTCGTTGCCGTCCACCTGGACGCCGTGCATCCCGTAGGCGATGGCCTTCTGGGCGATGGTGCCCGACCTGGTCTGCTTGGCGCGGGGCACGGAGATCGCCCACTGGTTGTTCTGCACGACGAAGACGACCGGCAGGTTCCAGACCGAGGCGAAGTTCAGGGCCTCGTGGAAATCCCCCTCGCTGGTGGCGCCATCGCCCATGAAGGCCAGCGCGGCCGACTCGGGCTCGCCCTTGAGGCGCATGGCGTAGGCCAGTCCCACCGCGTGCAGCGGCTGGGCGCCGACGATCACCGAGATGGGCAGGTTGCGCGGGCTGGAACCCTCCTCGTTGACGTTGCCCTCCTCGTAACCATTGAAGTAGACAAGCTGTCGCAGCAGGCTCTCGCCGCGCATCAGCCGGGCGCCGTGCTCGCGGAAAGCCCCGACGAACCAGTCGCGGTCCGTGGCGGCGAACATGGGCGCGCAATGGGCCGCTTCCTGGCCCGTGCTGGGGCCGAAGGTGCCGATGCGGCCCTGGCGCTGCAGGTTGAGCATCCGTTCGTCCGTGATGCGTCCCCAGACCATGTGACGGTACAGCTCGATGAGCTGGTCCCGCGTCAGATCGGGCTCGAGCTCCTTGTCCACGTTGCCCTGCTCGTCCAGGATCTCCAGTCGCGAGACCTGGAACGAGGCGACTTCCTGCAAAGGCATGGATCTTCCTTTCGCGGCCCCGACGGCCGTGTGGCTGTCATGTTCCGGCAGGCCCGGGCGACCGCCACTCGGGGCGAAATTGCGGCCAGATGGCGGGAGATGGCGTTTCCACCCTGGAATGAGCGATCCTCACGGGGCTTCAGTATCGTCACATCCGAAGGGAACCGCCACTTTCCGGACATGACAACCGATATCAGCATGTGACGCCGATTTCAATGGCAAGATCGATGAACAGAAACTATTGTTCTACACCGAACGCCCCATTGTACACCTCAGGCACGTCGCCAGGAGGCACCAAGGAGTTTCGCCGTGTTGAAAGAGAAGATCCAGATAGCGCTCAACGTCCAGATCCAAGCCGAATTCTTTTCCTCCTACCTGTATTTGTCCATGTCGGCGTGGTGCGAGAACAACCACTATGAGGGTTTCGCCCAATGGATGCGCATGCAGGCCCAGGAAGAGCTGTTTCACGCCCTGAAGATCTACGACTACGTCAACATGACCGGCGGCCGCGTGCGGCTGCAGGCGGTCCAGCAGCCCGAGACCGAGTGGCAGGACCCCGTAACGGTTTTCGAGGCCGCCCTGGGCCACGAGAGACATATGACAGAGAACATCAACAACCTGGTCGGCCTGTGCGTGAAGGAGAGCGACTTCGCCACCCACGCCATGCTCCAGTGGTTCGTCAGCGAGCAGGTCGAGGAGGAGGCCACCATCGACTCGATCCTCGGCAAACTCAAGATGATGGGCGGGCAGGGCCCCGGACTGTTCATGCTGGATCAGGATCTCGGCCAGCGCCCGGCACCTACGCCGCCGGCCGCCGTGTAGATGTAGACAACGCGATCAGAAACGACGCCACGGCCCGCCGGAAGCGGCGGGCCGTTTTCGTCGCGGGTCCGAGTACATACGGGGGTCCTGTGCCCCTACTGCATCACCTGTATCGCGAACACGTTCTGCAGGAAGAACAGGCCGACGAAGGTGATCGCGCAGGCGACGACCGGCGTGGTCACCCAGCCGGCGGCGATCTCCCCCAGGACGCGGTACTTGATGCCCCGGCCGCCTTTCAGCAGCCCGAGGCCCAGCACGCCCCCGACCACCGCCTGGGAGCTGGAGACCGGCACCAGGGGGATCGTCGGCAGATGATGCGAGCTGAGCCAGACGCTGAGTTCCTGGCTGGAGAAGAGATACAGCACCAGCGAGTGGGCCAGCACCACCACCAGGGCCATCGGGGCGTTGAGGTGCATGAGGCTGCCGCCCACGGTCTCCATCACGCGCCGCGAATAGGTGAACACGCCCACGGCGATGGCGAACCCGCCGATCAGGAACAGCTGCTGGATGCCGTCGAGCGTGAACAGGCCGGCCACGTCCAGCGGCTTGAACGGCGACACGGGCACGAAGACGCCCATCACGTTGGCGATGTTGTTGGCGCCCAGGCTGTAGGACCCGAAGGCGCCGGTCAGGATCAGCCCCCACCGCAGGACGACGTCCTCCCACACCAGGTGCAGGGGGAAGTGCCTGAAGGCCGCCATCAGCCCGAGGTAGAGGAGCACGGCGAACAGGCCGGCCAGGATCGGGCAGGCCACCCAGGTCGTGACGATCTTGATCAGGGTCGAGACGTCCGTCGGCGAGCCCGAATAGAAGTTCCAGCCGATGATGGCGCCCACGACGGCCTGCGAGGTGGAAACCGGCAAGGACAGGCGCGTCATGCCGAAGACGGTGAAGGCCGCCGCCAGCGCCACCATGAAGGCGCCGCCGAGGGCGTTCACGGCGCCCAGCTGGCCGAGCGTCTCCGTGGTGCCGGTGCCGCCGATCACGGCACCAACCACCAGGCACAGGCTGCAGATGAGCGCGGCCGTGCCGAACCTGATCATGCGCGTGCCGACCGCCGTGCCGAAGACGTTGGCCGCGTCGTTGGCGCCCAGGGACCAGCCCAAGAAGAGACCGCCCGACAGGAAGACGAGCAGCATCACACGGTCCTCTTGATGGCGTAGATCGACAGGCGGTCGGCCACGTTCTCCGCCATATCGGAAACCTCGTCGATGTGCTGCGCGAAGTAGCGCAGGTGCATCTTGTGGGCCAGGTCGAGATCGGTGGCGAAGATCTTGCGCTTGAGGTTCATGGCGCGCCGGTCGCCTTCCTTCTCGTGGAAGTAGACCTTGTGCAGGCTCTCGTTGACGCACTGGGGATCGCGGAAGAAGGCGCGGGCGGCCTGCACCACCGTCTCAGCCGTGAGCGCAGCGGTCTCGGCCAGCTCGATCCAGTCGGTCTTGTGCTCGGGAAGCATCTCCGGCTGCTCCACCATGATCAGGTTGATGGTGTGCTTGGCCGTGTTGATCACGTCGTCCATATGCTCGAGCAGGCCCAGGACATCGCCGCGCGATTCCGGGATGAGCGAATGGCGATAGAGCTGGTTCTCGATGGTGCGGCGCAGGTCGTCCGCCTTGTTCTCGAGCGCCTTGATGGAAGCGCAGCGCTCCGTGAAACGTTCTCCATTGCCGGCGAGGTAATCGTCGATCCCCTGCTTGAAGACGAGAGCGCCCTCGCTGATCGTGTCGAGGAACGCATCGATCTTGGTCGTGAGTTCCCGCGTCTGGTGGAACAGGATCGGCATGAATCTCTCCTTGTCTCATGGTCACGATCAATCCGGAACGTTGCCCTCCAGCGCCTTCTCGCCCTCGAACCGCGTCAGCATGGCGCGCGCGATGTCCGCCGAGTGGGAGTTCATCTTGCGCAGGGCGTCCATCAGGGAAAGGTGCACCTCGCTGGTGGCCAACGACTCCCTGATGTTGCCGCTCACGCGCTCGAAATGGGCCTGGCGGTAATCACCCTCCAGCGCCACGTAGCGGGCCTGCTTGACGGTCATCTTCTTGGCCGTCTCGAGGCTGTCCTCGCGGAAGGCCTCCAGACCGCGCGAGATCTGCTTGAGCATCTTGATGTGGTAGGCCTCGACCTCCTTGCGGCCGGAGGGCGAGAAGTCGGCGCCCAGCGACGCCTTCTTGTGGGCCAGCGGACACAGCTCCTTGTCGATGATGTCGGCGATGAACTCGTACTGCTTGGTGACGTGCATCATCAGGTAGACTTCCTCGGTCTGCTCCTCGCTGAGATCCTGCATGCCGATGTCGATCAGATAGGCCAAGATCTGAACATCCAGATCGTCGATCTCGTGCTCCCGCTCGTGCAGATCGTCCAGCATCTCCATGTCGTTGTCAACGAAGGGCTTGATCACGTCTGTGGCCATGTGGCGCACGATCTCGCCCATGCGCAGGATCTCCACCTTGGCCAGGTTCAGGGCGAGGGTCGGCGTCTGCAGCATGCTGGGTTCGAGGTAGCGCGGCCGGTAACGGGCCGCGATCGGTTCGAGCTTATCGGGAAGCAGGCGCACGACGAGACGGCCGAACAGCCCGGTAAAAGGCAGGAAGACCAGGGCCAGGCCAACGTTGAAGATGGTATGCGCGTTGGCCACCTGGCGCGGGATGAACTTGGCCATGCGCACCGTGTCGGCGGGTTCGATGGCGCCGCCTGGCGAGACCGAGCGCACGAAATCGGCGAAAACGGGGATCCAGAACACCATCGCCAGCACGCCCGTGATCTTGAACAGGGTATGGGCCAGGGCCACGCGCTTGGCCTCGCGGCCCGAGTTGAGGCTGGCGAGGACGGCCGTGATGCAGGTGCCGATGTTGGCGCCGAGGATCAGGGGGATCCCGGCGTCCAGGGACAGGAAGCCCTGTTGCGCCAGCACGATGATCACGCCCGTGAACGCACTCGAGCTCTGGATCAGCGCCGTGAAGGTCGTGCCGATCAGGATGCCCAGCAGCGGGTTCTCGAGTCCGGCGAGCAGATCCAGGAACGGACGGTATGTGCGCAGGGGTGACATGGCCATGCTCATGACGGCCATCCCGTAGAAGAGCATGCCGAAGCCCAGCAGCACGTTGCCGAGGTTGCGCAGCTTGTGCCGGCGGCCCAGGAACTTCAGGCCGAAGCCCAGCGCGATCATCAGCAGCGCGTAGTCGGTGAGCTTGAAGGCGATCAGCTGGGCGGTGATGGTCGTACCGATGTCCGCGCCCAGGATCACGCCCAGGGTCTGGGCGAAGCTCATCAGCTGCGCCTGCACGAAGCTCACGAGCATGACCGTCGTGGCGCTGGAACTCTGGATGACCATGGTCACCACGGCGCCCACCACGGCGCCGAGGTAGCGGTTCGCCGTCAGGGTGCCTAGGATCGCCCGCAGGCGCCCGCCCGCCGACCGCTGGAGCGACGAGCTCATCATGTCCATGCCGAAGAGGAAGAGCCCGAGCCCGCCGGCCAGGCCGAAGAGCATGAACAGCACCCAGGTCGTCTCGCGGACGGGTATGGTGTAGACGTTGCGGCCGCCGTCCGCCCAGACGCCCTCGGTGTGGGCCACGATCGAGTATTCCTCGGCCTCGGCGCCGGCGGTGAAGGTGAGGGTCGCGATCCCGTCGAAGTCCGTCTCGCTCTTGCCGAGCAGCTTCTCGGCGGGCGCCACCTGGTCGAAGACGACGACGACGCCCGGCGCGGGACGGCCTTCGTCGTCCAGCACGAGCGCGCGCAGCTCGACATCGTGTCCGGTGAAGACGGAGCCCTCGTCCCCGGAAACGCGCCGGCCCCCCGCGTCCACGGGATGCTCCAGCCGGTACGGCGGCGCGGAGGCTCCGGCCACGCCGACGGCGACGGCGAGCATCACCGGCAGGGCGAACGCCGCCGACAGTGCAAGATAAGGTCTCTTCATGGTTCTTCCTCGACATTACCGATCGGCGGGTGTCATCGCCTCTCGGATCATCCCGTCTGTCTGTACGGCTTTTTGCGATTTGACGTCCACGATCACGAAGGCGATGCCGGCGTCGGCGAGCAGTTCGCCGTCGCCGGCCCGCCGCACTGCCTGACGGACGATACCGCTACGCCCTCCCGGATGGGCGAATTCCGACGCGATAGCCAGTTCGTCGTCCAGCGCGGCGTGGCTCATCCGCCGGCCCCGCGCTTGTCCTCCGCGTCGTTGCGCACGACCCGGAAACCGACGGCCTGGTTCCCGAACAACGGGTTCTGCGACGAACGCGCCGCCGAGCGGCAGATGCCGCCCCAGGCGGAGTAGTTGCCGCCGCGCACGACCCTGCGCGTGCCGACGTCGGAACCCGCCGGATCGACGGCCGGCGAGGCGGCGTAGTAGCTCGCGTCGTAGAGATCCCAGCAGAACTCGCCCACGTTGCCGTGCGCGTCGTACAGGCCCCAATCGTTGGGATAGAGCGAGCGGACGGGCTGCCGGGCATACGCGTTGGGACAGTACCAAGCGAAGTAGGTCAGGACCGGATCGGGTTCGCACGTCAGTTCCGCCAGTTCGCCGGCGGAGATGGCGGTGATCGTGCCGGCGCGGCAGAAGTGCTCCCACTCCGCCTCCGTCGGGAGGCGGTAGCCCGGCGCGTCCGGATCCCAGGTCACGCCCCCGTTCACGGTGTAGGCGGGCGCGAGCCCCTCGTTCGCCGACAGGGCGTTGCAGAAGTCGACGGCCTGCTCCCAGGAGACTAGGACCACCGGCAGGTTGGCGACGGTCGGGTCGCCTTCCCGGTTCCCGCCCATCACGTCGTCCCACTGGACGTTGGTGACCTCGGCGACGGATACCCACAGGTCGCGGCTCAGCGTCACGTCGTGCCGAGGCCATTCGTCGCTCGACGCGCCCGGCTCCGCCGCGGGCGAGCCCATGGCGAAGGTGCCGGCGGGCACCTGGACGAATTCCAGCGGCCACGGCGGCAGCAGGGTGTAGGTCACGGACAGTGCCAGGGTCTGTCCTTCCAGCAACTCCGCCGTCACGTAGCCGGGGGGGGGGACGGACCAGCCGGGTATCTCTTCCCAGTCCGCGGTCACCTGTCCGGCCGGCACGTCGTGCAGGACGGCGTCGCCGTGGCCGCTGCGGTCGTTCTCGCCGTCTCCCGTCTCCACCTTCAGCACCCATGCCGCGTACAGGTCGTCGGGCTCGATGTCGATCGTCACGATGTTCTCGGGCGGCGGGTCGGAGACGTAGGTGCCGGTGAAGGTGATCGCCCCCCCGGCGTCCAGCGTCAGGGACTGGGGCAGCGGCGCGTCCCAGTTCAGGACCGGGAGCCAGGTGATCTGATAGTCGCCGGGAGCCAAACCGGTCAGCTGCTCGTCGCCGGTGCCATCGCGGGTATAGCCTTCCGGGCCCGTGAGGGTCCAGCCGGCCCCCAGCCCCGCGGGCACGATCTCGACGATCACGTCGCCGGGGGCGGGCGGATCTGGATTCGCGGGGTCGTCGCCGCTGCAACCCGTCACAAGGACCGTCGCGATCAGGGCCAGTGTCAGGACACGTTTCATAACCGGCAAACCTCGGGTTCGGATGGCATGCGCGCGCGAAGCCTGAAAATAGCGCATTGTACGGGCTGCTGGCCAGAAATGATGGTAACGGTCGCCACACATCGCGATTTGGCTTATCGTGACCGGAAATTCGAGTGCGAACCCATGGCAAGGAGAAGGACTACCATGGCCACCGTTGCAGACATTCTCAGGCACAAGGGCAGGGACGTTTTCAAGGTCGATCCCGACGACAGCGTATACGAAGCCATCGCGGTCATGGCGAATCAAGGTGTGGGATCGTTGCTCGTCACACGGGAGGACGACATCCGGGGCATCGTCACCGAGCGTGACTATCTCGGGAAGATCGCGCTGAAGGGACGTTCCTCCCGCGACACCAAGGTGCACGAGATCATGAGCGAACACCTGCTCTTCGTCGAGACGGATCACGACGTGTCCGAAGCCCTGGCCATCATGACCGAGGCGCGCATCCGTCACCTGCCGGTGATGGAGGAGGGACGCCTGGCCGGCCTGGTCTCGATCGGCGACTGCGTCAAGCAGGTCAGCCACGAGCAGAAGGTGCAGCTGCGCTACCTGAGGGACTACATCGAGGACAAATATCCCGGCTGACGGTCCTTGTGCGGGGTCGGCCCAGATAGCAGATTTGGGCCAACGGAGGTGTATCGCCATGGCCCAGACCGTCATCGAGAAGATCGCCCAGTCCCACGCCGTCGACCTGCCCGCGGGGACCGAACTCCATGCGGGTGATTTCGTCACCCTGGTTCCCGACCAGGTCATGACCCACGACAACACAGCCGCCGTCCTGCTGAAGTTCGAGACGCTCGGCGTCGCCAGGATCGCCAACCCGGGTCAACCCGTCTTCGCCCTGGATCACGACATCCAGAACCGCAGCGCGGGCAATCTCGCCAAGTACGCCAAGATCGAGGCCTTCGCCAGGTCCCAGGGCGTGGACTTCTATCCCGCCGGCACGGGCATCGGTCACCAGGTGATGATCGAGAACGGCTACGTCAAGCCGGGAGGCTTCTGCGTCGCCAGCGACAGCCATGCGAACATGTACGGCGCCGTGAGCGCGGTGGGCACGCCCGTGGTGCGCACCGACGCCGCCGCCCTCTGGGCCACCGGCCGCTTCTGGTGGCAGATCCCCCGTACAGTCCGGGTCCGGCTGAGCGGCGAGCTGCAGCCGGGCGTCACCGGCAAGGACGTCATCCTCACCCTCTGCGGCCTCTACAACCGGGGCGAGGTGCTGAACGCCGCCGTCGAGTTCGCCGGTCCCGGCGTGGAGACCCTGTCCATGGACGCGCGCATGACCATCGCCAACATGACCACTGAGTGGGGCGCGCTGGTGGGCTGGTTCCCCTGCGACGCGCAGACGCTCGACTTCCTGCGCAAGCGGCGGGCGATCCTCGGACTCCAGGGGCTCCAGAACCGTCTCGGCGAGGACGAGCTGGCGGGCTGGGAGAGAGATCCCCTCCGTTCGGATCCGAGCGCCGCCTACGCGGGCTCCATCGCGCTCGACCTCGGCGAGGTGACGCCGCACGTGGCGGGGCCGGACACCGTGCAGCGCACCGCGCCCCTGACCGACCTCATCGCCGCGGATATCCGGATCCACAAGGCTTATCTGCTGTCCTGCGTGAACTCGCGCCTCGAGGACCTGAAGGCCGCCGCAGACGTGCTGCTGGGCCGCAAGGTCGCCGACGGCGTCGAACTCTATGTCGCTGCCGCCAGCCAGTTCGTCGAGGACCAGGCCAAGAAACAGGGGTACTGGCAAATACTGCTGGATGCGGGCGCGATCGCCCTGCCGCCGAGCTGCGGCCCCTGCATCGGTCTGGGCACCGGTCTGCTGGAAGCCGGCGAGGTGGGGATTTCCGCTACCAACCGCAACTTCAAGGGCCGCATGGGATCGCGGGACGCCAAGTGCTACCTGGCCAGCCCCGTGGTCGTGGCCGCCTCGGCCGTCGCCGGCCGGATCACCGGTCCCGAGGAATTCACCGGCCCGCAGCCGGCTTACGCCTTCGCGCCGGGCGGGAAAGCCCCGCGTGCCGGTGCGGTGGAGATCCTGGACGGCTTCCCCGCCCGCATCGAGGGCCGCGGGCTATGGCTCGACGTGGACAACCTGAACACCGACGGCATCTACGGGAAGGACTACACCTACCGCGAGGACATGACCCCCCGGGACATGGCCCGCGTGGTGATGGAGAACTACGATCCCGCCTTCACCGGCATCGTGGCCGCGGGCGACGTCCTGATCGGCGGCTTCAACTTCGGCACCGGGTCGTCGCGCGAACAGGCCGTCACCGCCCTGCAGGCCGCCGGCGTCGCACTGCTGATCGCCGGCTCCTACTCCCAGACCTACCTGCGCAACGCCATCAACAACGGGTTCATCTGCCTCGAGAGCACGACGCTGGTCGATGCCGTGCGGGCCGCGCACGCCGGACCCGCGGACAAGACGGTCGTCATGGACGGCGAGATCGCCGTGGACTTCGCTCGGGCCGCGATCACCTGGCAGGGAGGCGAGTACGCCTTCGCACCTCTCGGGCGCCCGGTCCAGGAGGTCATCATCGCCGGAGGCGTTGAGAACCAGGTCAGGGAGGCTCTGAAGTAGAGGCTGGCCGAACTCTTTTCAATACCTTTTCAGGGTAATTGGTGCGCAAGCGACACTTTTCATTGCGCTATCAAACGAGTTGTCCCGCACACCTAGCGAAAGAGTTATAATCGAAAGTTGTGGATGACCTGATCAAAAGAGGTGGCGTATCCTCCCCATTGACGTTTTCAAATCTCTTTGAAAGGAGAGGACACGCCATGGGGAAGAA
>Ga0180007_10006407_pt1 | contig 11499 bp, 4 predicted proteins | sample MM_PC_MetaG_FD_121122 | JGI IMG/M metagenome (GOLD analysis project Ga0180007, IMG submission 121122) | Groundwater microbial communities from the Aspo Hard Rock Laboratory (HRL) deep subsurface site, Sweden - MM_PC_MetaG | ecosystem: Environmental > Aquatic > Deep subsurface > Groundwater...
CCAGCAGCGGTTGCGGCAGCAAGGGTCGATTCTCCGAGGCACGGGTCTGTCTCTTGTTCCTCCTGGCTGTTTTTTTGTTCCTTGTTGAGCAAACCGCCCAATCCTTCCCTGAATTCCTGGAGCAACCTGTCATAGGGTTGCCGGGATTTGGAACGGGCAGCGGTCACAATATTCTGGGCCTTATTTGCCCAGGGAGTAAGTCCACATTGGAGCAAGGTCCCTTTCAGGGTGTGGACCGAAGCTGCCAGTTGTGAGAAATCGTCTTTTTTAAACGCATCCTCTGCCTTGGTCAGACTGGTAATGATGCTCTCGCATGACATTCGACAGATTGTATCCACCTGGTCCTTAGTGAGGTGGGTGGTCTGTTGCAGGTAGTGACGGACCTGTTCAGGCAGCGGCAGCACCTTTTTTTGCGGGGCCGGTGGAGGCTCCGCTTCGCTACCCAGAAACAGTCTGAGACTTGTCAGTACCTGGTTCGGCAGCAAGGGCTTGGTGAGGTAAACGTCCATGCCTGCTTCCATGCAGAGGTTCCTGTCTTCGGTCATGGCATGGGCTGTCAGGGCGATAATGGGTAAGTGACGGCCGGTAAGGCGGGAGGCGAGAGACAGGGCAAGATCTTCGGGCAGTCTGTCTGGTCGCCCCTCGCCCTTTTCAAAGGCACGAATGGTGCGGGTGGCACTCAAACCATCCATGACCGGCATCTGAATATCCATTAACACCGCATCGACATCCTGATCGGCAAGCAGGGCTAAGGCCTCCATTCCGTCCTCGGCAACAATCACTTGATAGCCAGCATTTTCCAGAGCCATCCGGGCCAATTCCCGATTGGCCTGATTATCTTCGACCAGTAGAATGCTGCGGGGAAACACCCTGGTGCTGGCACCGGCTGGACCCTCTTCTTCGTTGGCTTCCCGGACCCTTTGCCAGTTTTCATTCAGAGAGGGGATTTGGCAATCACGGTATGATTGCAGGCGAACGGTAAAAGAGAAAGTACTGCCTTGTCCTTCTGCACTTTCCACCCACATTTTTCCGTCCATCAATTCTGTGAGTTTCCTGCTAATGGCAAGTCCCAGGCCGCTCCCGGCATATTGACGGTCATAGGAGTCATCAACCTGCTCAAAGCTGTTGAAGATAGCCTCAAGCTTTGCCGCTGAAATGCCTATGCCGGTATCTGTCACCCGGCAACAGAAGGTGCTCATGTCCCTGTTCGCCAGGGTCATATCCATGGCGGCATGGATGGTAATGGTTCCTTGCTTGGTGAATTTGACAGCATTTCCGACCAGGTTGAGAAGAATCTGACGCAGCCGCGATTCATCGCCGAAAACAACAGCCGGCAGGTTCGTATCTTCCTGTAGCTGGAGTTTGAGGCCCTTGGCCTGTGCCTCCTGAGCCATACTTGTAACAACAGATTCCAGCAGATCATGGAGAGAGAAGAGAGAAGGACTTAACAGGAGTTGACCGTCCTCCATCTTGGAAAAATCCAGGAGGTTGTTCAATAGAACAAATAACACATCGGCCGAACTTTTTACGGTCTGCAGGAAATGGTTCTGCCGGTCGTTCAGGTCTGTATCCAGTGCCAGGCGGGTCATGCCGATAATGGCACTCATCGGTGTCCTGATCTCATGACTCATGTTGGCCAGAAATTTGGATTTAGCACGGCTGGCGGCCTCGGCGGCCTCTTTCGCCCTCTGCAGCTCATGGGTCCGCTCTTCAACTTTTTTCTCCAGATTCTCTTGGGATTCTTTGAGTTCGTTTTGGGAGATACGGAGCCGGGAGAGCATGAAATTAAAGCTTTCGGCAAGAATAGTCAGCTCTCGGGTACCGCTTACCTCGATTCGGCCGGTTAGGTCGCCTTTAGTGATCTGCTGGATAGCCCGCACTAATCTGCCGAGAGGGGTGGTTATTCTCCTGGTGACGGAAATGGTCAGAAGGCTGGCCAGCATGGCAATAATCGTGGTTACCAGGATTATCGACCAGATGGCACTATTAATCTCTTGCCTCATGGCCTCTTTGGATAAGACGAGGTTGACGTAACCGACCAGCTCGGCCTTTTTCGTATCATCCAGGTCGAGTGAGTCAAGGGCGGAGGTATGACTGGTGATGGGCCAGAGGAACTGAATGTTGCTGCCCATATCAAGGACATATTCATCTTGCTCCCTGGCAGATAAGAGGGGACTCATACCCATTGGCACAAAATTTCTGTTATTGCGATTCTCGATGATGATGGATAAGTCGCGACGCAGCAGAGAAATATAGACGGTTCTTTCATCCTGGGAGGATATGGCCTGTTCGAGGCTTTCCCGATCTTCCGAATAGATTGCATAGACGCTGAATTCGGCAATTTGCTGAGCAAGCCTCCTGCCGTCCTCGTGGAGGGCAACAAGCCCATCTGTCCGTCTCTGGTAGACCACAAAGGAAGCAATGGTCACGGCTGTGAGCAGGACAAGGCTAATTGTCAGAAAATTTAATTTGGCCAATAGACCTATTTTCCTGTTTTTCCCCATTATTGAAACACCTCAGCAGCTTCCTGGACAAGAGTTGGATCAATGGTCAGCTTCAGATAGTCAGCGGTTTTCATGTTAATGATATAGCGTACTTTATCAGGAGGCGCTGGGGCAATATCTGAAACAGCGTCTCCCATCAGGATCCGGCAGGTCATTTCCCCGCATTGTCGGCCCAGATCGTGATAATCCCAATCCAGGGCGTAGAGGGCACCTGCCTTGACCCAATAACGGGAAAGACCAGCAAAGGGAATACGATTGCGGAAAGTGGAAAGAAGAATCACCTTGGCGGTTTTGCCTGAGTAGACTGTTTGATCAGGCAAGCCAAGCAATATATCCGCCTGCCTGCCGACTGAATTGAGAGCTGCGGGCAGTTGCGAGATTGTATCCACAGGCACTCCATAGATCTCGAGTTGGTGTACAGTGGCTGCTTTCTTGATTTCTGTATACAGAGTACTGTTTTCTTGCGAATTGTAAAGGAGATAGACTCGTTTTGCATTGGGCAGTAATCGTCGTAACCAGTTGAGGTGGACTGCCGGTGGAAAATTGAGAAACACCCCTGTGGCCTGCTTTGATTGCTCGAGTATCAGGCCATCGAGGATCATTGTCACCACCTGAGGACGGTCTGGATGCACGGTTTGCACTTTCCGGGTCGCCTTGGAACCGAGGGTAAAGAGGACATCAGGCTGGTTATTGTCAATTTTCTGCATGGTTACCAGGTTTTTTGTCGAATCTTGTCCAAGAAAAAAGGTATCGATCCTTGCTTCAGGAAACTGATCCTTTACTCGTTTCTTGAATCCCTTGACTGCCTGCAGGTAAGGTTCCAACTGAGAACTGCTGAGTACTATTATTAACGGTTGGTTCATGGCAGAAACTTCAGGCTCGTTCGCTAAACTCATGATAAGGATCAGGAGCAGGAGGCCCAGGACTGCAGTCACTATATGAGGCAGGCGTTTCATGTCGTGTCCAATGCTAAAACAAATAATCTATTTTCAATTTAAAGGTCCGGCCATCCTGCAGGAGCATGTCCTGACGATGCTCAGCGGAACCTGGAAAGTCATATGCCACGTCGAAGAGGTTATATACCCCTGCTGAAACAGTTACCCCCTCCAGCCAGCTATTACTGACCAGGATAAGATTCGTTAACAGGGAGTTATCCGTTTCATTTCCAGCCACGGTCTTGCGTCCGCTTTCATATTGAAGCTCCAAGCCTCCATTCAGGATATTGTTTACAACCGGGGCCATGACATTAACCTTCACCATATGACGGGGAGAATTGACCAGTCGTTCTCCTGTATCCTTGCTTTCGGCATGCTGATAAGTGTAACTGAGATTAGTCAAGCAGCCCCTGTTCCATTTTCCTTCAATGGAGAGTTCTGCCCCGTATGCCTCGACATCATCTTGATTGTCGAAATAGAAGAGTCCGTCATCGGGGTCCAGTGTATAGGCAATAAGGCCTTCGATTTCATTTTTATACAGAGAAACAGCGCTACGCAGATTTCTGTTGAGTTGCTGCTCCCAGATAAACTCGATGGATTCAATGGTCTCCGGATCGATGTGGGTATTGGGTTTGGCAGTGTTATAGCCATCATGATAGTAGAGTTCATAGGTACTGGGAGCGCGAAAGGCTTTGCCGTACAAAAATTTCAGTGATGTCTCGGGAAAGAGGGAATAGATCAGTGCCACCCGCGGGTTCGTTGTTCCACCGAAACTGTCATAGTTGTCATGGCGCAGGCCAATGTTAAAAAGGAGATTGTCCAGCAACGTCCATTCATCCTGGAAGAAGAGGGCCCAGGTGTCGATATCCGGCTGAGAGTCGAGCCAGAGGTCATATCGGTCATATGTTTTCTGCTCCTGTTTGAGAGACCCGCGGTATTCTCCCCCCAACGTAAGGCGGTGGCTTTCGAAGAAATGACGGGAAACATGAAGTTCAGTGCCCCACCACTCGCCGATGTCACGATCTTTTAACGTCACGATTTCAGACGGCGGGCCATAATCGTAGAGGTAGTCACCGTCATACCAGTAATTGTCATAAAAGAGGCGAGCGGCGATTTCCATACCACTCTCGTGTAAATGCTGATAGTTGAGGTCAACAAACCAGTGTCCGTCCCAGGTACGGGTTTCGGAATTATTGAATTCAACGTCCCAAGGGGCTGTGGGGATACCCTTTTCCCTGTCTGCATAAAGGGACTCAAGAGTGAAGTCACCAGATGACAGACGGAAAAAGAGGTTGTTAAACTGGTCATCATCACCTTCTTCAGCCACACCGTTGTTGGTCGTGGGATCATCAAACTCCTTGTAATAGAGGTCTGTTCGGCCCTGACTGTCATAATAGCTACCCGACAGAAGCAATTCCAGGCCGTTTTGATAGCGTTTGCCATAGCTCAGACGGCCCTGGTAACTCCTGTGACTGCCGACAGCGACCGAGGTTTCGAGCCCGTCAAGGTCGCGGCCTTTTTTGGTTATGACATTAACGACACCGAAAAAGGCATTGCTGCCATAGAGTGAAGAGCTGGGCCCACGCACCACCTCGACCCGGTCAATCAGGTCGAGATCAAGGATAAAGGCGGTGTCGGCATAAACACTGTCAAAGATATTGTCGTTGATGCGGTGCCCATTCACCAGCATAAGGATACGGGTGTTATAATCCCCGGGAATTCCGAAACCCCGTACTCCAACATAGCTGTAATTGTTGTCGTATGAGATGTAGAAACCGGGCAGACTGCGGAGGATGTCGGCAAAGGTGCGGTAGCCGTAACGCTGAATCTCCTCCTGGGTGACAATACTGATTCTGGCCGGGGCGTCGCTGATCTTCTGCTCATATTTGGAGGCAGTATAAACAGAGGAAATGTCTTGAAAGAGGAGTTCCTCTTCAGCACTGACCAAAAATTGTGGATCCGGCACAGCTTGTGCCGGGCCGGATTGGCTGCAGATAACTGTGGCCAGAGAAAGGAACGAAAGGATAAGCTTTTTCATACAGAGTCTCCCCTTACTCGATGAAAAATTGGATGGCGGCATCTCTCATAATATTTTTCAATGGATACGGCTAGTATTTGTATATACTGTCGACTAGGGACAAGACTAATAAAGTTACAAACTTCCCAATTATAGTTTTTTTCTACGCTTGTTAGGTAAGATGACGACTTAAGGGGTCGCTTTATAGCTCACAGTGACGTTAGCGTCTCTTGTAACCCGTTATTAGCGGCCCGGGAACGCCTCAAGGCCTCAAGGGGACAATTGAAGTATCGCAAACAGCGAGTCGGAAGTCAATAGCTACTCGATTGCCTGGGAAAAGTGTCGCATTGTTGTCAGTTTCAGCTGAGCTGCGCTACGAAGAGAAGGAACGATGACCGGCATGAACAAAGGGATACGTTCAATACAGCAGGAGCTTACAAAGGATTGGCAGTATATGAGAAAGCGGAGGAGAAAGGGGGCTGACAGAGGCCATTCCCCTTTCTCTGTGAGACGGGCTATGGATCAGGATGCTGCCTGGGCCTTGGCATAGGCAGTGGCGGCGCATTCGTTTTTTCCGAGGTCAAGTTCTTCCTGCTTTTCTGGATCAAATTGCTCGAGGTTTGCATTAACAAGGCGAATAACTCCGTATTCAGGAGGCTGCGGCCGCATGTTGTCCTTAATAAATTGGATAAAATCTTCTACGTTGCTGATGGCGTAGATTTCCTTATTGCGTTCCTTGGTCTGGCCTAAGGGGAGGCAGAAAAGGAGATCATCGGTGGCCTCGTTCCAGTCCATATAATGAGCGGGCATGACCATGAGACCATCGTCAAGCTCTTTTATCCGCTGTATGGTGTTAAAGAGGGTAATGGCCCATTCCACGGCCTTGCCACCCAGGTCCGGACGACCAATGGACTGAATAAAGACAGTATCACCTGAGATCATAAACTTGTTGGCGATGATATAGGTGGTGGAACCGGGGGTATGGCCGGGAGTGAACATCACCGTGACATTCGGTCCCCCCTTGCTGAAGCGGTGTGTCTCGCCATCAGTGAGTGTTTTATGATTGGTCTTGGCGGCCTTGAAGTCACCGTGGTTGGCCCAGAACTCGGCCCCCGTCAGTTCGGCGATCATACGTGATCCGGCAATGTAGTCCGCCTGCAGGTGGGTCTCAAAGGTCTTAATTATTTTGCACGCCTGGCTTTTGGCAAAATCGAGATAAAATTGTAAATTGCGGCTCGGATCGAAGAGCATCATCTCTCCGCCAGAACAGAGGCCGTAGCTGCAGGAGGCCTTACCCGGCCGGATAAACTGGTACAGGGCATAGTCATCTCCCTTGTGCACCAGTTTGGGCACCAGGAGGTTGCCCCAGGTCTTGATGCCTCCGGTGAGGTAGCGAACATCGGCAAAACCGTGCTTGACGAGAATCTCACCCACATATTTTGCCGAACCCTCTTTGGCGCAGACTATACGGATAGCACGGTCCTTGGCAACCTTGGCGGCACTTTCCTCTTCAATCTCCATGAAGTCGTAATAGGAGACATTGATCATGTCAAAGGGGTAGGGGGATTCTACCTGGAATCGATTGAAATCCGTTGTGTTCCTGACATCGAGAATGAGGATGTCCTCTTTGTCCGTGAGCCATTGAAAGAGATCTTTTGCTTCATAGGAAGAGAGTGTCATGAAAACTCCTTTGCGTGGGTATGGGGAAGAGATGCTAACCGCCGCATCAGTGGGAATGATCGGCAGGTTTTCGGTGAAGGCTGATTACTCAGAAAAACAATTACGCAAAAATCTAACATACTATCGATAACTTCACAAAATGAAAATGTATTTGGCTGCGAGTAAGTTCATTGAGGGATCAGCTCATTGAAAAAGACGACGGAAGGGAAATCAGCAGAGTGTTTCACCGGAAGTCGCGAACTGGGGCGGGCTACAAAAACAAGGAGCCCCATTCCGTATTGCTTTGCTGCATGCAGGACTTTGGCGGTATCATCGGCCAGCAGGGTCCGTTCTCTGTCAAACTGGAGCAGATCGTGGAGTTTTATCCAAAACTCCGGCTGTTCTTTTGCATAGCCGATTTCTTCGGAACAGACAATGTGATCAAAATAGGGGCCCAGTGCCGTTTTGCGCAGTTTGATATCCAGGGTCTTGGAATGGGCATTGGTAACCAGATGCACAGTCTTGTCGATGCTCTTTATATACTCCAGGAAATCGATAACATAGGGATGGACCTGGATGAGGTGATCTACTTTGCACTTGAGTTCCGGGATGTCGAGACCCAGTTGCTCTGACCAGTAATCCAGGTCTGTCCACTGCAGCGTGTTTTCCACACTCTGGTAGCGGAGGAGCAGTTCTTTGCGGGCTTCCTGATCCGAAAGGCCATTTTCTGCGGCAAAAATTTTAGGGACATATTCTTCCCAGAAGTGATCGTCAAAATACTTGTCAAGCAGGGTTCCATCCATATCCAGAAGGATAGTATCCACTGCTGACCAGGAAAAGTCGGGTTTGATTTGGGAAGGAGACATGAATAGTTGTGCCTTTTTATGATTTAAGATCATGAAGTTCGGTCAAGGTTTGTTGCAGCACTGTAAACAGCTGGTCGGTGGAGTCAAGGGAGGCGGAGATAATCAGCCGTCCGTCCGGGGTCAGGCGGGGGGGCGTCTTCTTGCTTTTCTTGCTCCGTGGTTGCAGGTAGGCGAGGAGGCGTGCAGGGTCAAGGGGGGTGTGGTCGGTGAATGAAAAAACCAGGGTGTCTTTTCCCTTCTCCAGCTTTTCGACTCCCAGCTGAGCCAGGTCTTTTTTGAAGGATACCACCTTGAAGAGGTTGATGGTTTCCTGCGGAAGTTGACCGTAGCGGTCAGCGAGTTCATCCCGAAGGTCGTCATGGGTCTGTTCGTCGGCGGTGGACAGAGCGGCAATTCGACGATAGGCGACGTAACGCTGACTGATGTCAGGGATGAAATCCTGGGGAATGTAGGCGGAGATCTGAAGATTGATTTCCGCTTCCGGCTGGTCCCGGTTATCCTGCACTTGGCCATCGGAGCTGGCCCTTGCCTTCATGTCAGCCACGGTTTTCTGCAGCAGATCGAGATAGAGGTCGTAGCCGATGGCCGCAATATGACCGGATTGAGAGACGCCAAGGAGGTTGCCGCCGCCACGGATCTGCAGGTCGCTCATGGCCAGCTTGAAGCCGCCACCCAGTTCATTGCATTCCATTAAGGCTCGCAGGCGATCCTTGGAGTCTTTGCTCAGGCTGTCGAGCGAAGGTACCAGGAGGTAGGCAAAAGATTGTTTGGAAGAGCGGCCCACCCTTCCTCTGAGCTGGTAGATCTCAGCTAGGCCAAGCATGTCAGCACGGTTGATAATGATGGTGTTAGCCGTGGGGATATCCAGGCCGGATTCAATGATGGTGGTGCAGAGCAGGACGTCAATTTCACGGTTAACGAAGTTGACCATGATCTCTTCCAGTTCTTTGCCTCCCATCTGGCCGTGAGCCACAGCAATCCTGGCTTCTGGTACCAGCGTCTGTACGGAGGCTGCCATGCGGTAAATGGATTTGACCCGGTTATGGACAAAAAAGACCTGCCCGTCCCGTCGCATCTCTTTGAGCACGGCCTCTTTGATGACCAGATCGTCGTAGCGGGCCACAAAGGTCTTTACCGGCCGGCGATGTTCAGGTGGGCTGGAGATGACTGAGAGATCCCTGATGGAGAGCAGGGACATCTGCAGGGTTCGGGGAATGGGAGTAGCGGTGAGGGTCAGGATGTCCACCTCAGCCTTGATCCGTTTGAGTTTTTCCTTGTGTGCCACTCCGAAGCGATGTTCTTCGTCAATGATGAGCAGGCCGAGCTCCCGGTAAACCACATCTTTGGAGAGCAAACGGTGGGTGCCGATGATGATATCGATCTTCCCGGCAGCAAGCTCTTTGATAATCCGTTTCTGTTCAGCAGGAGTGCGGAAGCGGTTGATGCATTCTACTGTCACCGGGAATCCCTGCATGCGCTCTCTGAATGTCTTGGCGTGCTGTTCGGCTAGGACCGTGGTCGGCACCAGGATGGCGACCTGCAATCCGTCTTCCACAACCTTAAAGGCTGCCCGTATCGCCACCTCCGTTTTGCCATATCCAACATCGCCGCATATCAGCCGGTCCATGGGCCGGTCTGAGGTCAAATCGTCAATGACTTCAGTGATGGCCTTATCCTGTCCGGAGGTCTCATCATAGGGAAAAGACTCCTCCAGTTCGTGGAAGAGTTCTCCCGGCGGAGAAAAACGTCTGCCCTCACGCAGTTCCCGTTGGGCATAGATGTCCAGAAGTTCCTGGGCTACTTTCCAGACCTCTTCTTTAACCTTTGCCTTAGTTGAGCGCCAGGCCTGGCTGCCGAGCTTGTCGACCCGGGGCTCCCTGTCCGAGAGGCCCTCGTAGCGAGTGATAAGATTGAGGCGATCAACAGGAAGATAGAGCTTATCACCGTCCCGGTATTCAATGAGCATATAATCGTTGACCACTCCCTGCAGTTCCAGAGTAGAGATCCCCTGGTAGCGGCCAAGGCCGTGGTCGCGATGAACCACGACATCATCATGATGGAGCTCAGCAAAACGAATCGGATCACCCTGCTTTTCCTTTTTCCCTTTTTTTCTTCCCAGTCGCATCTCTCCAAAAAGTTCACTTTCGGAAAGGATATGAATTCCCAGGCCACTCAGACTGAATCCTGCACTCAATGGCTGGTCGCAGAGGAAGAGGGTGCCGGTGGGCCCTGTTTTTGGCAGAGTTGAGAGGTCCACAGGAGCCTGCAGCAGTTCAATATTATGCTGATGTCTCTCTATCAGTTCTGCCAGTGTGTGGGTCTGACGCTGAGACCGACAGCAGAGCAGCACCTGATCGCCCTGGTCCTGCCATGAGTGGATCTGGTCGGAAAGAGGGGGGATGAGGCCTCGTTCCCTGCGCTGCAGTGTGATCTCTTGCTTTAGGATCTGGTGATTGGTGGCAGAAAGGGGGTTGAGCTGATCAGGTTCCGTCAGTGTGGAGCAGTGAATGTGGGCAAAAGAGAGCATGGCCTTTTCCATCTGTTCCGGGAGGAGAAAGATCTGCTCAGGAGGAAGGGCGGGGGTATGAAGATTTTCGGCTTCCTGGTAGTTGTTGGTGATCCGTTCCTGGACCAGCTGCATGGCTTGTTGCTCCATCTCTGGAGAAAAATGGATCAGACAGGTATCCGCTGGAAGAAAGTCGAGAACTGTTTCCACCTGTGTTTCTCCAGGATAGAAGAGTGGGAGGAAGAACTCCATACCGGCAAAGCGATGGCCCTGGCTGATGTGCTCCCGGATTCGTTTGCTCTCTTCGCCGTCCCAGGCATGTTTTTTCTCCTGTTGCCGAAAGGCAGCAGAGATTTCCGACAGTTGTGAAGAATTAACAGCCGGATAGCAGATGTCGCTGGCTGGGAGAAGAATGGCCTCTTCAAGCTCGGAGATGGAACGTTGGGTGATTGGGTTGAATCCGCGCAGAGATTCCACTGTATCACCAAAGAAATCGAGGCGCAGGGGGCTGCCGTGAAGATTTCCATTGGCAAGAAAAGAGGGGGGAAAAATATCAAGAATACCGCCACGGACTGAATATTCGCCAACGCTCTGGACAAGAGCCACCTGCTCATAGCCATAACCGATAAGGTTTTTGAGCAGTTGGTCACGGTCACAGTCTTCACCTGTTATAAGCAGTTCGGCATTGTTAGACAGGATCTTTCCGGGAAGTGTACGACGCATCAGGGCCTCTGCCGAGACAACAAGAATAAAAGAGTTTTCCGTTTCTCTAATACTGTAGAGGGTGGAAAGGCGTGCGGCAGTGGTGATCGGGTCTGGTGACAGAGGGGTGTAGGGCGGAATCTCATAACCGGGATAAGTGAAGACTGGAAGATCGGTAAAGAGTTTCAGGTCCTCTTCCACCACTGCCAGCATATCTTCATCCGGGACAATACAGCAGCAGGGCTGGGATTTGGCCTGGAGAGCGGCAATCAGGGAAGGAGAGCTTCCTCGCAGTGCAGCAAGGAGGCGG
>Ga0180007_10006408_pt1 | contig 11498 bp, 11 predicted proteins | sample MM_PC_MetaG_FD_121122 | JGI IMG/M metagenome (GOLD analysis project Ga0180007, IMG submission 121122) | Groundwater microbial communities from the Aspo Hard Rock Laboratory (HRL) deep subsurface site, Sweden - MM_PC_MetaG | ecosystem: Environmental > Aquatic > Deep subsurface > Groundwater...
ATCTCCTTTTTGCGACTCTTCTTGAGCCGTCTTTTCAGACGCTTCAAGGAGTTTTTGTTTTTCGTGGTTATCAATATCGTCTTTGGTTATCCACCCGCCTTCAATAAGGTCATGTTTCACACCGTCTCGATATTTAGTTATTAACGCCTGTAATTGTAGTCTTTCGTTAATTATCTGTTTTTCCATTATCTTTTTGCCTACTTCTGGAAGAAAGTTTACCTTCCATCTATCAGGATTTTCAGGATCAGGCTTTACCTCTATCGGATCTATATACCCATACATCTTGTCTTGTGTTGGACTTCTTGCATCAAGTAGGGTTGTAGTCGGTGGAACCCAAACTTCCATACCCATTGTCATGCCTATTCCAAGTATAAACTCAAGATTTGCCCTGCCTGATTCAGCTTTATATTTATTAGAAGGATACACATAATCACAACCGTAAATCCGAAGCTGCTTAACACCTATATGAATTGCGAATGCAGCAGCATACGCAGGGGTTGTCCTGAAATAACTATACCCAATCGTGTTTATAACATCCTCAAGCGGATATTCAAGCGATGTTGGATATTCAGAATATTTCCTGCTTGTTATAATTGGTCTGTCATGGTTTCTTAAAAAACTATCCCATGTGTTATGTATCGTTGTTCCTTCCTTTGTGTTCCCACCAGAATACTCCCTGTCGTTACATTCGTACTTTGCCTTCAGATCATCCATTCTCCATAAAATATCATGGCGTATGGCACTCCCCATTTTATTGACAACCCAAACCTCATCAGAAACTCCTCTTGGATTTCCAGTAGTCATTGTTTCAGTTAGAAATGCCTGTTTAGAAGTTCCAAGGGCCACTAATGCGACTATTTCTGGTACTTTCCTTTGACTCATACTTTTTAGTCCTTTCCTTGTGTAAGGGGGAAGATTGCTCTCCCCCCTGTTTTTATTACGCACCACCATTACTACACGCTGTTACCTGCGGTGGACCAAAAGCCTTTCTATCTGTCGAGTGATCTACGACTATTAAAGCCGTAAACCGCTTTGCACCGTCTAACGCAGGGGCAATAAACTTAATAGAACCCCTAACATCAGCACTCCCGTTTGCAGTTGTTATTGTGGTCGCGGCACTCGCTCCGATGAACGGAATCATAATGGCAGTTGCATGAACACCACTAACGGTAATCCCAACACCGTCAACACTCGCAGCAACCAACTTACCTTTGTCGGCAAGATTGAATGGCAAGCCAAGTCTGTTCCCAGTTCCCATCGTTACAATACCACCAAACTTAGTGGTAGAATAGAACGTATGAACACTCTTGAAACATCTTTGACCGGAAGCAACGGCAGTCTGTGAAGCTCCTTGAATCGTCTCTGCCATCGGCTGACCATACATATCAAGGCCAAGAACCTTAAGAAATATCGTTGTCGCATTCGCACAGCTTGAAAACACGATGTTCCTCGGAACGTCAAACTCAATTATAGTTGCACCAGTGGTCACAAGAGCGCCGGTACAAAGCGCAATAAAGTTCGACGCTACGGTTCCCGTAGGCCCGATCAAGCTCGGAGTTGCGTAGGAAGACAAAATACCATCCGTATCTCCAAGCGTAGCCGGAACACCAGCCGTTGAAAGAAACTCATGCGCATACAAATGGGTCATTTTAATGCCACGGCGACCGTCCGGCGAATACCCCGCATTAAAGGCGTTCCCCGCATAAAGCTCATCGGCATGAGAAATTGTGTGTCTTGTGGTCATGATCTAAATCCTCCTTTGAAGGACATGGTAGGGGCGACTAACCCCTACCACATAGAGTTAAGGGTTAAGCTCCGACAGAACCGTAAACCGCCCGGGGGTCAGACCAACCAAAAGAATAGTAGTCGTAAGACGATGCCTTGGCGTTCTTGGTGTCGAAGTCGTTGTCCTGTTCCAAATCGATCTTATGCCGTTGGTAGTGTTTCATACCATCCGGGCAGTTCGTTCGGATAAAGAACTGATCGGCATCAGTAAAGTAATGGTTCAACACAATGCCTTTGGGCAGTTGGTTCGTTGTCTTAATCGCATTGATCGTGTTGTCGCCGGTCTTGACCTGAAGGGTTGATTTCATAATCCGGTTAGACTCGAAAAACAACTGCCTCGGAATATGCAGGCTTTGACCCATCAGACCGATTTTCAGGCCGTTATGGTCAGTTGCGCCCATAATCATAATCAACAGGTCTTCCAGCGCGACTTCCGAAATATCAGCAGCGGGCGCAAGGATGTTACTCCAATTACCGGCCGCACTCGGATGAGACGCAGACAACAGCACAACACCGTCGCCGCCAAGATACGAACCGTTGGTGCAACGGTTATACACGTTCGCGCCAACATTTTCCTTGGTCTGCCGAATGGAAAATCCAAGCGACTTTGCCCTGGCGTTTGCCAGCTTCTTGTAAAGGTTGTTAAGCCTTTCCTCGAAGGTTACGATAAACCCAAGCGAATAAGCCACATGGGTGTATCTTGCTACATAAACCTGAGTATTCCCGGCATAAGACGTTGCCGCACCTTCCCTCTTAACAGGCGCAAGCGGGAAACCGGATGTCATAACATCCTCTTCCCACAGCTGGTCAGAAGTATAGGTGTCAAACAGGTCTTTATATTCTTCGGGATGCTCGCCATAGCCGACCCCAAACCAGGCTTTTACGCCCGGCCATAATGCTTTGGGGTGATTTCCAGTGCTAATTACTCCTGGCATTTTTCATCCCTCCTTTTAAGCTGCCGTAACTCCGGCATATAAGCCTGTGGAATTGTAGCAAGTGTTAATAAGAACGTCCCATATTGCGTAGTCGCCCAACTCGTTATCGGGAATATCGGCAAGGGCGACAATATGGAGCGAATGAGCCTGGGTAGTTGTCGGTGTGGTAGAACCATCGAGAACGTACCCGGACAAGCCAGTTATAGTGCTCGGAGTCCCCGAAGCCATAATCGCGTTCTGGCCTGGGAACACCTTTGACGGAGTTGCATCACCGTCATCCCGAATCTGAAAAATCAGATTAGGAACCGCGATACAGACGTTAGCCCACCTTGCGGTTGAGGCCGGTCTATACTGTAACGTAAGGTTGGTAGGATCGGGTTCAAAAGATGTGATGACCCCCCTGATCACGGTTGCGGTAGCACCGCTTGAAACGATAACTGTCGGATGGTTTGCCGTTGTGTCCTTATTGGTAAGGGCGGTTTCCATAGTGACAGCATCGCCTATATATAAAGCAGTTGCATAACTGGCAGATACGTAACATCTGACAGTCGCACCGTTCCAAGGAGTTCCATCTATGTATCTTGAGGGCCGCAATCCAAATGGTGCATTGACATTAGCCATTTTAAATTACTCCTTAATGGTTATTTTGGTTCAGAATGCCCGGATGTAATTCTGATTCCAGCAGGGCTGTATCGAACCTCTCCAGGCTTTTGCTCAAATGAGCCTTTCATAATCGCCTCATCTACCTTGTCAACTTCCTTTTGTTTCAATGCCTGGTCTTCTTCGTAAAATTCCTTTGGGATTTTCATCAAAATGCCTTTTATTCCAGAACCATCCTCGTTTGTGCCAACCGCGATAGGTTCTTTACCTTCTACAATCTCGTATCCCGCTGCCATAGCCCGTTGTATCCTGTCTGGTTCTTTTGACCAATTATCGTTGAATATACGATAATGGTATTCGTCATTTTCCGGGCAACTGAATTTCCGTTGGGGCATACCAAGTGGAATGCGCTCTTGTCTGCGTAGGTCTTCTACTCTTTTCCGTGCTTGAGTTACGTGTGTTTTTTTATGCTGGGTAAGTTGGCCTTGACAGGATGGACCGAAAAACTCCTTACCACATTCATCACACTCTATCTTTTGTTGTTTAACAGCGTCTTCCATTTGTTATGCCTCCTTATAGTCTTTCAGATATTTTTCTTTTGTGTATCCGGGTATGGTTGCAATCAGTTCCGCACACTGAGCCTTTGCGTCAGCATCCAAATCTCCCCAACCCTTTTGCTTGTCTTTTGCCTGATGTGAACCCCTCGTATCAGCTTCGTCAACCCCGGACCCTATTTTTGCATTCGGGTTTTTAAACTTGTCAGGGAACATGGTTTTCACCTTGGATTTTACAGCTTCGCAGAAATCGTATTCCTTGTAGCTGTGGCCTTTCGCACCAAGGCGATTTGCAATAATATCGGCATACTCGGTAAGCTCGGCATCCTTGCCGTACCAATGTTTATTCTCATCCTTCCAACGAGAAATTTCAGGATGGTCTTGCTGCTTGGTGTCTTCGTCAGGGATGTCAACAACCTCTGGCGCAGTTATTTTCTTCTGCCGTTCAGACAGATTTTTATAAAGATCGACATCACCATCAGCAACCGCCTGTTCTTTTTGAAGTTCAATCTCTGCAACTTTGCTGTCGTATGTTTCCTGCGAATACTTGCCGTGGATTTTGATCATCTTTTTGGTCAGTTCTTTTTGGGCTTTCAATTCGGTTTCGATCTCGGCAAGTTTTGATTCCAGCTTTTTGTTCACCGATTTTAAAATCGGCATCATATTATCGGCACGTTCGACAAACTGATCAGCGGTTATCCATCTGTCCTTATCGCCCCGGAAATCCTCTTTCGGCACCCAACCCTGCATCCTGGCACGTTGTTCGATCTTGGGATCAGTCTCGAGTGGCTTTTCAACAACCTTTTCAGCGATTTCAGGTTCCTGTCCTTCAATGATTGTTTCATCTTCCATCGTTGTCACCTTCCTTTATGATTGCACAAATGTCTTTGTCGTTGCACAGCCTGTACTTGGTTAAAACCCTTTCATTTCTGAACTGTACGATAGTTCCGGCATATTTCTGAAAAATCACCTTATCGCCAACCTTGGGCGTGTCACCAGACCAGTCAGAAAATGCCATACTACCAACATCAATAAGCGTTCCTCGATCATGGCCCATTTGTTCGCGCTCAAGCGCGTGTTCCGGGATGAAAATACCGCCGGACGTTTTACCTTCAACCTCGTCAACACTGATCAAAATCTTATACTCAACCGGCTTTATGCCTGTTATATTCATGTCTATACCCCCATAAGTTCCTTGAAATTCATGTCTATTAAATCTTTAATTTCCTTGTACCTTCCAACAAGCTCGCCATAATACTCAGGTGAAGTGCCGATGGTCCCCATGCAGGCGCCATCAGCCATTTTATGTGCTATCATTTCCATGCGTTCTTTAAGCATGGCCTTTACCTCAGCGCCTACTGGATTGTTCCACCAGTTCTGAAAATCATTCTCCGTTATTTGCATTATCCTTACCCCCTTTGCCTGTCTGGATTGATGCTAACATCCTGTCTGTCTCAGCCGTGTACTGGCTGAGTTGTGCGCCTACCTCTTTTGATTCTGCCTCTGCAATGTTCTTAATTATTTCTGACTTAATTTTTGCCATCTCGTACCTGAACTTGACCATTTCAAACTCGAACTTTGAACGCTCAAGGTCGATCTTTTCTGACTCTAAAACTATCTTAGGATCTGGTGTCGGCGGTTGCCGTTCCAGAATCTTGCCGCTGTCGGGTACTGCCAACGCCTCGACGTAGCGGTTCATAATCTCCTGGTCGTTCAAACCCTGACCACGAACCGCCATTAACGCCTCGGCCTTTACCAGCTTTTGAGTATTGGTTACATCTTCTGGGCTGGATGTAGGTATGACATCGCAGTTATCTCTATTATAATCTGACCGTAAGACCTGTTGAGTAACTTCAGGGTTGTCTAAAATCTTATAGTAGTATTCAAAATCCAGATACTCGGCATTTAGCTTGTAAATTTTTTTAAATTCCTCACCAAACGATCTATGAAGTCGCTTATGGATAGCAGAAAAAACCTTCATGCCTTGTTCCATACGGGCAAGGCTTGTAGTTGCAGGCTCGTTATGAACCGTCTGTTCGCCCATCAGAAGCTCTGTAACTGAACTCAATTTCTCACCGGCATTCACCATAAATCCCAACAGGTTGAACAACACGGCAGATGGTTCCTTGGTAGGCAGTGGAAATATATTCTTTCTGAGATCATCCCCGGAATGAGGCACAGGCAGCCACTCGTTGATTTTCAAACGGATAGGTCCACCACCACGCCCACGCCCAAGGTTCAAACCCTTACCAAGAAAACCTCCCTGGCAATTCGATTGTGTACCGGCATCCAAAAGCTGATTGATAGTTGTATCAACGGTATGGTTGATAGGGCCAAGCATAGACCCGAAACCCCAGTCATAAATCGAACCGTCAGGTGACGGCATGAACGGAAACTTTGTGTAATATTTATCATCAGTTATTTTGGCAACCTTCGTGCCTTTGTATTTTATGGTGTCTTGTTTAAACCTCGGGAAAATTCTGACAACCTTCCTTGAATCATAATGGACGTTTAAAATGTACGGCTCAAGATAACCGTCACCGTCAAGGTCGAGCCATGTATGCTGTTCAAAAAACAGGTGTGGCCTGAAATCGTCATTTGTCGTATATTGGTCATCTTCATCCTTATTTGCGACTGCTTGCCCGAAATCAAAATCAATGAAGACATCTGACCGGATACGTTCTGTAATTTCGTTCGGATAAAGATTGTATTTTTCTGTAATCCTCGGAACAGTTAAAAGGCTTTTCGCCTTGTAGTTCATAACGATGTCAGACGGTGAACAATAAACTGATATGTTCCGGTTATATACGCCTGATCTATAAGTCTTTTTAAAACAGCAACCAAGTATGGGTATGACAGTTAAAAGCCGGTCTGTTTCTTCTTCCCACTCGTCCATTTCCTCGTTTAGCTGATAGTTCATGTGGAGTTGTACCCTGCTGGCCGCAGCCGCTTTTTGACCGACAGGGTCGTTACCAACAACTTTTCCTTTTACAATATCCCAACCAGGCACAAGGTTCGGGTACGCTCGGCTTGCAAACTGAATTGATGCGATTGAAAGAAGCGGGTACTTTACGTTAGCAGCGTTCTCGAACGGAAAACTTTTCTTTTCGTAAACCTGCATGGCAAGGTCCATTGCGTTTCGGTTACGTTCTTTCCATTCAGATCGGCTTTCATCGTCAGACTCGTATCCGATAACGGCATCCCCTGAAATCTTGGCAATCTCGGTTTCGTCAAGAAGTGTTGCTACATTTTTTGTGGTGAATATTTTTTCAAGGTTTCTCATAATATTCCCTTTGGGCAATAAAAAACGGGCAAATAATGGTGGTAATGGCACCATTACTGCCCGTCTATTATTCGGTTGAACCGTCGCCCTGCTGATCAAGCAGGGTTAGCCCAAATTGTTAATTAATTCAGTACCCTGTCGATACATTCCTATTATCTGCCTGATCGTCAACACTATATCTTGTATAAATCGTATCCTCTATATCATAATATTGTGTATTAAGCAAGCAAATTCTGTAAAGGTTCTCCATCATGTGGTCGTCTTTATCAACCGGCTTGTTTGTATCCTTGTCCCACATATACCCTTCGATCTCGTATAACGTCCTTACGCAGTCGTCGAAAAAGAACATTGATGGTTGATTATTCGGCCCTTTCAGATGGTTCTTAACTTCCAGTATTCCAGCGTCTTTATCCTTAGTTGCAACATCGAGGTGATAGCCGTATGCTGCTAATTTATTAAATATTTTCTGAAACGTGGTTTCAGGATTGTTGCTATCACCTTTTGAAAGTGGATCAACTATGATTTTATTTACCCGATAATTATTTTTATTGATTTTCCTGATAACCTGTTCAGCAACCCAATCGCCATCTCCAAAGTCCCAAACTTCTTCACAAATATATCTATCACCCCTTGTGTCGGTAGCAACAAACAATATCGCCTGGCGCTCCCTTGGATGTATGTCAATCGCAATATCGACCAACCAAGCAAGTGGCACTTCAAACCGTTCCCGTAAATGAATGGTACGCTTGAACTGAGGGTACACTAAGCCACTCATGTATTGAGGTACGCCATGAATACGGGCCTGTTCTTCTTCCTCGGACAGCTTTGACCGAAACTGCTCGATACCCTCTGCCGTAATTCCGTATCCAACATTATCGTATGATGTGCCTTCAACCCAGAATATGTTTCTGGCTGCCCGTCCTCTGTCGTCTGTTTTCTTTACAATTTCACGGTCTATCCAGGGATCGCTCAATAAGGTTGCTGCAAAGATTTCACGTCCTTTCCTGTCAACAAGCCCACGGGCGTTAGCAACATATATTTCGCGCCTGCAAGGTTCGTCATACAGAATTAAATCCCCGGCCCAACCTTCATGCTCTTTTGGTTGCTGGTTGTTGGACATAACTTCGATTGTGCTGCCGTTTCTTTCGTCACGCCAGAACGTATCTGTTATTATGCCGTTGCCCCTTGTTTTTCTTGGGCGATTACCAGGCCACCATTTTTCAATCTCAGGTATTACGACCGCCTTTATATGGTCCTGCCATCCCTGCCCGACATACCTTACCTTCCTTGGTTTTTTATGCGGGAACAGGTGCATAAGACTTTGATTATTCCAAAGGTATTTACCGAATACAACCGATAAACCAATGATAGTTAAGATCGTAGTTTTCCCTAGCCGGTTTCCACCAGACATCCCTAAAATATCATAAGACCTGTCAAGAAACGCCTCTAAGATTTGCTCCTGTTTAGGGTTTGGCCCAGGGTTAGGCGGTGTGTCAAAGAACTCGATAAGGTTGCTTTCCCGATAGCTTAGAATCTGCTTTTGCAGCTCGATCTTTCTAAGTATCAGCTCCTTATGCCGCTGTTCTTTTTTTTTGCTTATGTATGCCATGTTGCAGGATGTCTCTGCCAATTACGTTTATTTTTCCTAATCGCGATTCTTCAAGTCGCATTAGAGTATAGTCGTCTTCACGATTACGATCAAACGACCACAATCTTTTTAAATTCCCCTGCAAAAACCTTGCGTTATTAGTTCTGCCGTCAATCAGAACAATCGTTCCGGGTATCAGTGTTGGTTCCATCATTAACAAATCTGCCGACATCGGGGTTCTTTCAGGACATCCGGACCAAAAACCGTTATCGTTTTCAATCTGTGCAGGGTCTGGTCCGTCAATATATATAAAGTCCGGCACGATGTTGGGCAAATCGCTGTAGCAATGGCAATGTCGGCCACTGAAAGAACTGCCCACACATTTGCTGTATTTGATACTTATACGGCTATTGTCATTGAGTTTATCATAAACTTCATTGATCCATTTTATATTTGTATCAACAGAATGACACCAAAACATCTGGCTGTTGCGAACGTCCGGCTTATTTTCTAAAGCATTCCATCTTTCCATGTTTGTTCGCAAGGCGTCCGTGATTACAAAAGTTGAATACCCGCACCCGAACTCCAGCACCGTAACACAAAAATTATCGATTATCAACTTGTGCAATCTTTCAAGGTCTGCCATATTAGGACTAAAGGCAGGGTTGCCATTATATTTCAGTTCTGGTAGGTCTATCATAGTTCCACCACCTTTCCGCAAATGCAAGGTCGTCTTCGTAGTCGATGTCGATCCCGAAAACCCAAGGTATTTCAATGCCAACCGATTTGCCAAAAAAATCGTTTGTACGTAAGAAATAATCGGTTTTGGTAATAATCAGGTTCCCAAACGAATAATGGTCCGGCTGAGCCTGCTTGCCGGTTCTGTTACGCCTTAACGGGAACGCAAACTCTATCCAACCGTTTTTTACAACTCGCTGATTATACGCATGATCAAGATGCCTTATTTTGCATACAGTTTGAGCAGAATCAATATAGGGGTTAACAAATGCACAACAGACCATCTCAATGTCAATTACCCTTAAAAACGGGCTGGTCGGCTGCAAAATCGCAAAATAATTTGGTTGGTCGTTTAATTGTGAAAGAACATACTTGACAACTTTTTTTATAGAACCTGATTCCCCTTGCGCCAGTTCTTTAGGGCGCTTCTGAACCTCGACTATATTGTTGTGTTTTGTTTCGAGGATCTCCTGGATATCCGTCGAAATGATGATCTTTTCCAGCGATTGTGACTTTATCGCTGTGTCCAGAACCCATCGGTATAACGGTTTCCCGCCAAGCTCCCGAATGTTCTTGTTTGCAATGCCTTTGCTGTCCGCCCTTGCCGGTATAATGCCCAGTAATTTCATAAAACACCTTCTGCCTCTTTGGTTGTACGTTTCTGATATAGCTGACTATTTTCTCACTTGCGTTGCCATCGCCGTAAATACTTGACGGTTTATATTTTTGTTCCAACTGTATATCCACAACGGCAATTATGCCGTCTGAATTGACAATGGCATCCATCGTATTTACGTCTCTTTGCCGATGCTGCTGCCGATCTCCAATGGTAACACTTGGAGTACCTAAAAACGAGCATTCCCGAATACCGGCGCTGCTGTTACCCACCATACACTTCGTATGTTTTAGTAAATAACCGTATTCCCGGATAGGCAGTGACTTGAAAAAATGGATGTGACTCGGCTTGTTCTGATCACGATATTTCCGCAAAGCTGATCCGATGATATCGTTGCCGGCATCAAGGTTAGCGTTTACCCAAAACGTAGGTATTTCAAGACTGTTAATCGCCTTTATGGTTTCGTTCACCAATTCTTTTGTGATTTCAGGCTCGTTCGGTATCGGATGCAGGCACACAAGCAGAAACGGTTTTTTTACGTCTATGATAACACCGGAATCACTATGCCGTTGCAGCGCCATCATCTCGTCATAGATTGCAAGATCGTCAAGAACATCCAGGGAAGTAGAACCAACTACATAGATATTATCAGGATTTTCGCCAAGTTGTTCTATCACCTTTGCGGCATTTGCGGTACACGGAAAATGTAGGCTTGCCAACTTGGTAATCGCGTGGCGCACGCCCTCATCTATCGTGCCGGACAATTCGCCGCCCTCTAAATGCGCTATCGGTATCCCGGTCATGTAAGCCGCTGTCGCAACACCTAAAGTCTCGAATCTGTCACCAACAATGCAGATGAGATCCGGCTTAATCAGGTTAAACAAAGTCGAAAATTCAGAAATCGCACCACCAACCGACTTTGACATAGATACCGAACCGCCGCCACTGACTGAAAAAAACACTTCATAATCAGGATTTATTACAAACGCATCAACTACTCTATCTTTCAGCACCAGTTCGCCGCCGGTTATAACCACAAGGTCGATCCCGGCAGTTTCGCGTAATATTTCTATTATTCGCTTGAACTTCGCGTAGTTGCCCCGGCTTGTCAGAACGATACAAACCTTTTTTGACATTCTGAGTGCCTTCTTTTTTGCTTCATGTAATGTTTGCATTTCAGACCCTCCTCTTTATTGTTTTGGTTAATCGCTCTTATTTCCAGGTTGTTGTCGGATAAATCACCTTCCTGTTGATGTGGTATTTGTGTGGAATCAAATCTTCCAAAACTCCTTGTATTTCTTTACTAAGTGACCACTTAGGTTCGTACCCAAGCGCCTTTAGCCTGTCATGCTTCGGTTCGTAATAGTTTTTCTCGTTCTCGACTCTCGGATTTCCCACG
>Ga0180007_10006410_pt1 | contig 11497 bp, 9 predicted proteins | sample MM_PC_MetaG_FD_121122 | JGI IMG/M metagenome (GOLD analysis project Ga0180007, IMG submission 121122) | Groundwater microbial communities from the Aspo Hard Rock Laboratory (HRL) deep subsurface site, Sweden - MM_PC_MetaG | ecosystem: Environmental > Aquatic > Deep subsurface > Groundwater...
AAAAGCCAGGGTCGCCAAAGAACAGGCCTCTTTTTTACCGGATCTTAAGTTTTCCTTCGGGGGGCAGAAAAAAGGGGTGAGTGTCAAGCCAAGCTCCAAGAGCAGTTCTTCATATGCGGGCAGCCATTCTCTGGATGGAGCCCTGAGCGGATCCTACACACCGGATGTCTGGGGGGAGGCAAAGGCGGGAGAGCAGGCCCAGGAAATGAGCCTTGGGGCCGCTGAACAGGACTATTACGGTTACGCCCATGAATTAAGGGCATTGATCGCCGAAACCTGGATTGATATCATTACTGCCCGGAGTGAAAAAAAAATTTTAGACCGCCAGATCCGTATCAATCAGACCCTGCTGGAACTTCAAAAACTGCGGTTTGTCAATGGTAAGGCCAGTGCCCTGGATGTGTCCCAGCAGAGGGAAGCCTTTGCCCAGGCAAGTTCCCAGGTTCCCCTCCTTGAAAAACAAGAGCAGATTTTACTGAACAGGCTGGCATTTTTGTGTGGAAAAACATCGGCTGCCCAGGTTCAGGTGGCAAGCGTTGTTCTTCCGGAACCGGATCCGCTTCCTTTTGTGGGCATTCCGTCCAATCTTCTGGATAATCGGCCGGATATACAGGCTGCCAGGATGCGTCTGTCCTCCTCCCGGTGGGAGGTGACAGCGGCAAAAGCAGATCTGCTGCCCTCTTTTACATTGACGGCCGGAGCGCTTTTTTCAAGCGGACAGCTTGATTTGCTGTTTCAAAACTGGGTGGCTACCCTTGGGGCCAGTATTGCCGGCCCTGTTTTTGATGGGGGATTTCGACAGGCAGAGGTGGACAGGGTGACGGCTGTGGCCCGGGAGCAATTAAATCTTTATGCCAAAACCGTGGCCAATGCAATTTTTGAGGTTGAAAACAGCCTGGTGGGTATTCAGAAGCAGGAGGCCTATATTAAACTGCTTGAAGAACAGCTTGCCGTGGTGCGGCTGACCTTGAGGGATGCACAATTGCAATACCAGAACGGCCAGAGCAGCTATCTGTCCTATCTGATTGCCTGGACCAGTATTGAAAAGCTGGAAAGACAATTGGTGGGGGAGCGGGCAGCCCATATCAAGGAACGGATCGGGCTTTTCAGGGCCCTTGGATGGAAACCAACAAAATCAAATGGTTGAGGATGTGGAGTGACAAAAATGAGTATCCCCCCAAAAAAGGGTTCAATGGTCAGGCGGCTGATCCGCATCGGCTTGCCTGTTTGCCTGGTGCTGGCAGGCGTTATGGGGTTTAACTATTTCAAAACCCAGGAAGTGAAAATGAAACGAAAGCCGCTTGAAAAACAGGCGGCTTTCGTGGAAACCATTGCCCTTGTGCCGGGAAGGTTTCAAACCTATGTCAATGCCATGGGCACCGTTGTGCCGGACAGACAAATTGTGCTGAAAGCCAAGGTTTCAGGGGAAGTGCGCTTTGTTTCTGAAAATTTTGTCCAGGGCGGTGTCATTAAAAAAGGAGAAACACTTCTTCTGCTGGAGGATTCAGATTATAAAATTGAGGTTCAAAAGGCCCAAAGTGCCCTTGATAAAGCCTTGTCAGATCTTGCCATTGAACAGGGCAGCCAGCTGATAGCAAAAGAGGAACTCAAACTGGTCAATCAGGTGTCAACGGGAGAGATGACGGGAACAGACCTTGCCCTGCGCAAGCCCCAGCTTGCCCAGGCAAAAGCCGGGGTGAAAAATGCCAGGGCCGACCTTGAAAAAGCAACTCTGAATTTGTCCCGAACAAAAATTATGGTTCCCTTTAATGCCCTTGTCCTTGAAAAAAAAGTGGATTTCGGATCCCTGGTGACAACCCAGGGGGAGATTGCCACCCTGGTGGATGTGGATGGGTTTAGGGTTGACGCCCTGGTGCCGCCGGACCAGTTGACGTCCCTGAGCGCCAATGAGAACACCGGTAGCCAGGCCATTATCCATTCCCAGTATTCGGAAGCATCCTGGCAGGGGCGGCTGGTACGGACAACCGGAAAAATAACCAGCAAAAGCCGGATGGCCGGTGTGATCATCCGCGTATCGGATCCACTGGGATTAACGGGCCGGGACAAAGGTCCCCAATTGCTGCTGGACGACTATGTGGATGTCCGGATCATGGGCCGTCTTCTTGAAAATGTCTTTTCCATTCCCAGATCCGTTCTCAGGGACGAAAGCAGTGTTTGGGTGTATCGGTCGGGGATCCTTGAGATCAAAACGGTAAGCCTTGCCTGGAAGGAAAAAGACCGGGTTTTTATCGAATCCGGCATCAGCCCGGGAGATGAGGTGGTCACCTCAGACCTGCCGGCCCCTGTAAAGGGGATGGCCCTGCAGCGGGAATCCGGAGCCCGCCAATGATACACGCCCAGGAGTCCCAGGGGATAAAAGGGCCTGTTGCCTGGATGGCCGGCAATTCCGTTGCTGCCAACCTGCTCATGGCCGTGCTGCTCATCGGCGGACTGATGATGGGGTTTAACATCAAGCAGGAGGTGTTTCCTGAATTCAGCCTGGACATGGTCAATATAACGGTTGCCTATCCCGGAGCAAGCCCCGAAGAGGTGGAAAACGGGATCATCCTCGCCATAGAGGAGGCGGTTCAGGATCTGGAAGGCATTGATGAAATTATTGCCAGTGCCAATGAGGGATCGGCGTCCATCACCATAGAAGCCCTTGAGGGAACCGATATCAATCGTTTGTGGCAGGAGGTTAAAAGTGAGGTGGACCGCATTGACACCCTCCCGGATGAGGCCGAAGACCCCCAGATAACCATTGCGGCCAGAAAACGGGAAGTCCTGAGTATCGTCCTTTACGGGGATGCATCGGAAACCACCATTCGGGCTTTGGCAGACCAGATAAGAGATGAGCTGCTCCTGGACAAGGGGATTGCCCAGGTGGAATTTCAAGGGGTCAGGGACCGGGAAATCCAGGTTGAAATTTCACAGCAGACCCTGAGGCGCTACAATATGACCCTCCAGGATGTGGGGCTTGCCATTTCCAGAGCCTCGGTTGAGCTTGGCGGCGGCAGCATTAAAACGGCCGGGGGCGATATCCTTTTGCGGATAAAGGACCGTAAGGATTATGCCAGGCAGTACGCAAGGATTCCCATTATCAGCCTGGAAGACGGGTCCAGTGTGCTGCTTGAAGAGATGGCAACCCTTGTTGAAGGATTCGAAGAGACCGACAACTGGGCTTCCTTTAACGGAAAACGCTCTGTTATTCTGGAAGTGTACAGGGTTGGGGACCAGACCCCTACCCAGGTTGCTGCGGCAGGCAAGGCTGTTGTCAAGCGGATCAACGATTCTCTGCCCCAGGGGGTCAGCCTGGAAGTTTTAAGGGATTCGGCAAAGATATTTGAACAAAGAGCCGATCTGTTGATCTCCAATGCGTATTTCGGGCTTGGGCTGGTCTTTTTTTTCCTGGCGCTTTTTCTGGATATCCGCCTGGCATTCTGGGTCAGCCTGGGGATCCCCATTTCTTTTCTGGGGTCATTCCTCTTGCTGGCGCCGACAAGTTTCACCATCAACATGATGAGCATGTTTGCCTTTATCGTTACCCTGGGGATCGTCGTGGACGACGCCGTGGTTGTGGGAGAAAATGTTTATTTTTTCAGACGCCAGGGACTGTCCTTTGTACAGGCCACCATCATGGGAACCAAAACCATTGTCATGCCCGTGGTGTTCAGCGTGATTACCAATATGGTGGCCTTTATCCCCTTATTGTTTATCCCGGGGTTTCTGGGTAAAATTTTTAAAACCATTCCCATTGTTGTTATTGCGGTGTTCGCTATTTCTTTGATTGAAAGCCTCTTTATCCTGCCGGCCCATTTGAGCCATGACAGCCGCCGCCCTTTGTTTTTTCCTTTGAATCATATCGAAAAATGGCAGAAAAAATTCAGTCAGTTTTTTGAAACATCGGTTAAGCGATATTATGGCGGGTTCTTGTTCCGGGTACTCGAATACAGGTATTCGGTTATAGCCCTCGGCACGGCATTGCTTTTGGCCTCTGCCGGATATGTGTCTTCCGGGCGCATGGGCATGGAAATGTTTCCCAAGGTAGAGTCTGATTATGCCTTCTGTGAAGCGACACTGCCCTATGGAACTCCGACGCAAACTTTGCGCAGGGTTGAACGCCACCTGGTGGAAAGCGCCCGTAAAACAGTTGAAGAAAACGGGAAACAGCTTCTTTCCACAGGTATTTTTTCAGAGGTCAACAATAACCAGGTCCAGGTGAGGATTTATTTGACGGACCCCACCGTCCGTCCCTTGAACACAACGGCGGTCACCGAGGCCTGGCGGGAAAAGAACGGGACGATTCCAGGGCTTGAAACCATTACCTTTGAGGCTGACCGGGGAGGGCCTGGGTCGGGAAAAAATCTGACGGTGAGCTTAAGCCATAGAAACAAAAATATCCTGGACAGGGCAGGGTATGACCTTGGGCAAAGCCTTGCCGGATACCCCATTGTCCATGATATTGACGACGGGTCTGCCAAGGGAAAGAAGCAATTTGACATTACCCTGACCCCGGCCGGAGAGCGGCTGGGCCTGACCTCCAGGGAAGTGGCCAATCAGATCCGCCATAGTTTCCAGGGCGTGTCTGCCGTAAAAAATCAGCGGGGAAGAAGTGAGGTCACGGTCAAGGTGAGGCTGTCGGAAAAAGAACGCATGTCAGAAGCCAGTTTTGAAGAATTGATCCTCCGGGCACCCGGCGGTGAGATTCTGCTGAGAAACGCCGTGGAAACAATTACCGGAAGAGCCTATACAGCCATCAAAAGAACCAATGGCAAACGGGAGATACAGGTCACCGCCAATGTCCGGCCCCAGTCCCAGGCAGAAAATATTGTAAAGGATATGAAAAGAGATATCCTGCCGGATCTTCTGACCCGCTACCCTGGGCTTTCCTATAGTTTCAAGGGGCGCCAGGCCGATATCAGGGACAGCATAGCCGCTCTCATAAAAGGTCTTGGATTGGCATTGTTCTGTATTTTTGCCCTCCTGGCAATCCCCTTTAAAAGTTACTTTCAACCCATTATTATTATGTTCTGTATTCCCTTTGGCATGATCGGTGCGATAGCAGGGCACATTATCATGGGATACTCCCTATCGGTCATGAGTCTGTTGGGGCTTGTGGCCATGTCCGGGGTGGTGGTGAACGATTCCCTGGTGCTCATTGATTTTGCCAACCGGCGGTGCCGGGAAGGCATTGACCCGCTGTATGCGGTTCATTCAGCCGGTATTCAGAGATTCCGGCCGATTCTGCTGACCACCTTGACCACCTGCGGTGGGCTTGCCCCCATTATACTGGAAACCTCAAGGCAGGCAAAGTTTTTGATTCCCATGGCCATTTCCCTTGGGTTTGGAATATTGTTTGCCACCTTCATCACCCTTGGGATGGTGCCCTGTCTGTATATGATTCTGGAGGATATCAAAACATTTTTTGCCGAAGAGGATAAGGATCCGGTGGACGGATAAAAAAAACCCCCCTGAGCACAATCGTGTCCAGGGGGGGATATTGTCAGGTCATGGAAGGACCTTTTGTTTTGCAAATAAAACGGCCGACTAAATCACGCTTACATTCGCTGCGGCAGGACCTTTCTGCCCGTCTTCAATATCAAAGGAAACACGGTCCCCTTCATTCAGGGATTTAAATCCGGTTGAATTGATAGCTGAGTGATGCACAAATACATCTTTCCCGCCGTTTTCCTGTTCGATAAATCCAAAACCTTTTGAGTCGTTAAACCATTTTACTGTACCATTAGCCATACTGGCGTTCTCCTGTAATAAAAAAAATAAGTAAGTATTTCTAACTTTGGGGGTATGCCGATTTTTGTTTTTCGGGGATATACTCCTTTGGGGATGAAATCTGAGCGCTTCACCTTTTGGGATTGCACTGACTTGTATTAAGATATGGCAGTCGTTATGGATGTCAAGGGGTGACAACGGGTTTATTTTTTTTATCGGTTACAGAAGTTCCTAAGGCTGAAAATAAGCCGGGATCCTCTCCGGGAGAAAGGCCGATGCTTTTCAAATAGCCGGTGTCATCGGGCAGGTCTTTTTCCCGGGCAGTTCTGTTAGCCAGTTCATCACATCGTTCATTGAGAGGATTGCCGGCATGACCTTTGACCCATTTAAAGCGAATATCAAGACATTTTTCAAGATCCAGCAGACGGGACCACAGGTCTGCATTCATGGCAGGCTTGCCATCGGATTTTATCCAGTTTTTTTTCCTCCAGTTCAAGGCCCAGCCCTTGTTCAGTCCGTCAATGACGTATTTTGAGTCCGAGTGCAGGACAATGGGCGCTTTTTCTTTTTGGAGGGCTTCCATGGCAGCCATCACTGCCCTGAGTTCCATGCGGTTGTTGGTGGTCAGATTGAACCCGCCGCTCAGTTCTTTCCTGTCCTGTATTACAACTCCATATCCGCCGGGGCCCGGATTGTTGATGGCCCCGCCGTCGGTATACACCACAAGGGTACCCGGAAGATAGCCTGCTGCTGCCGCAGACTGCTTTGGGGGAGGGGGGGCAAAACCGTCTGCTCCGGAGTTGCCATATATCCGGGGAAAGGAGGGCGCCAGAAGAAAGGCTTCTGCTTCCTGCCGGGTATTGAAGCTTTTAAAACTGGCGTTGGTAAAGCCTTTGACCTGCTGTTCCGTCTCGGGCCAGCTTAAGAAGATTCCTGTTTTGCGACCTATGGCAACGGCATAATATTTCATGGCCCTTACTATAAAACCAAAATTTGTTCCTGTAAACACCCGGGCACAATGAAAAAAAGATTGCCTTGATTTGGGAGGGGGTTTTTTTTATATTGCGTTTAAACTTACCGACGGAGAGCAAATGACACCTGCAGTGGAAATTATGGAAAAAGCCGGGATACCCTTCACACTCCATGAATATGACCATGACACCCAGGTCCGGGCTTATGGCCAGGAGGCTGCCAGAAAACTGGGCATTGATCCGGGCCGGATATTTAAAACTTTGGTGGTGTCGACGGACAATAAGGGACTGGCCGTGGGGGTTGTGCCGGTATCCGGACAGCTGGATCTCAAAGGGCTTGCCAAAGCCCTGGGAAAAAAGAAAGCAGCAATGGCGGAAAAAAAACAGACCGAACGGTCCACCGGCTATCTTGCCGGGGGTATCAGCCCCCTGGGGCAGAAAAAACAATTGCCGACCATTATTGATGGCTCGGCATTGGCCCATGATACCATTTTTGTCAGTGCCGGCCGCAGGGGGCTGCAGATCTGCCTTTCACCCAGGGATCTTGCCAGCCTGACCCAGGCAATCTTTTATGGGATATCCAAATTTTAAAGATGCAAGTTTCATGGAAAAGGAAAAAACGCCCGGGGATTTCTCCCGGGCGCCCATGATCCATACTAAAAAAAGATTACCCGTGCTGGGGTGCTTCACCAGACGGTTTCGGTGTTTTTGGGCCCGTTTTTTGGGGGGACGCCATGGGATCTGTGGCCCGTTGGGGGTCGGCTTCCACTTCATAAAGAATGTTGGTGACCCTGGCCTGTTTCAGCCACTGGATTTTTCCTGTTCCCACGTCATAGATGGCGCCCACCACTTTTACTTTGCCGTCCTTTACCAGCTGGCGGGATACAGGACTTTTCATGAAAAGATCCCGGATACCGGTCCAGACATTCTCTTCAATGGCCAGGGGAATGATTTCATCTCCCTGGGCGTGGGGATAGATTTCCATGGCAGTGCGGACAGCCGGCTCGATATTGTCCACAAGGGGAGGAATATTCCGTTCCAGGGCGTGGCCCTTGCCCTGGATTGCCCGGGTGACGGCGGTAACCGCACCGCATTGGGTGTGACCTAGGACCACCAGAACCGGGGTGTTGACGTGGGCAAGGCCGTATTCAATGGAGCCGGCCTCGTCCGTGTCACAGACATTGCCTGCCACACGGACGACAAAAATATCCATGACACCGGCATCAAAAATAAGTTCAACGGGTACCCGTGAATCAGAGCAGGTAATGACGGTGGCATAGGCATAATCTTTCTGGTTCTCTTCTCCTGCCTGGATCAGGCGTTTCTTGTCCATATTCTGGTGGGTGGATTTTCCGTTGACAAACCGGTCGTTTCCCATCTGAAGTTTTTTGATAGCCCCGTCCGGACTGGGCTTTAGATGTTTGGGTGTATCAGAACAACTGGAAAAGCCCAGTGCGCCGGCAATGAAAATAACCCCAGCCAGGAAGGTTGACAGTTTGTTCATATGGCCTCCTCTTTTTTTGGAAAAATGATTTTGGTTGTGATGTTTCGATTACGATTTTTTTGGAAGCAGTCCATGTGGAAGCGGTCCAAATGAAAAAAGTCTATCGGTTTTTTTAAACCAAGTCAATAAAGGCAAAAAAAACATATTTTAAAACCTGTTCGTACAAGGCTGTCAGCCGGTTACTAAATGAACCTTATGTTTCATTTTTTTACAAATCCTTGAATTATGGATCAAGGCAGTGTAGACTTAACAAATCCGGTCTGGGGGGTGAGGGTGTTCCAAAACCAAATTCCCATCCAGGGGAAAAATACCAGACAGGTTTATATATGAGTATCTTTGATCACTAAGAGTTCGCCGTTGACTGGTTTTGTCCGCTTTGGTTTGCGGTTTGTCTGAAACAGGATAGGTTATTTACCTGCTAAGTGGTTTAAGTGCGTATTCAATTTTTTTAAGAGAAGGAGAAAAGATGGAGCCCGACAAATTCCGAAAATCCAGGCAGGCAATAAACCGGTTGTGCAAAAATGTTGATAGCTTGATTGAAGAAAAATCCTTGGAAGCCTCAAAAGAGATCTATGAGGAGGCCTATGCCCAGTGGGAAACCCTGAACCCCCTGGCCGAAGGCGAAATCCAGGAAAGGTCTGTGAAAAATTTGAGTGTGAAAATAAATGGGCTGTCCATGCGTATCGGTAAGTTGAAACCCGCAAAAAAATCATCCGCCAGATCTGCAAGAAAAGGATCGGTCGGCATTGTATGGGATGAAGAACGGGTGGGACAGCTATCCCCTGTTTTTTTGAAAAAAGTTGCCGCCAATATGGCCCGGGACAAGGATGCCCTGGTCTTTTTTGGTACAACAGGAAAAGGAATCAGGCCCAACTACCAGATCCAGTTTTCCAATGGGGATCTGACGGTGTTTACCGGATCCGGTCACAAGCCCCTGGACAAACCGCTTTCAGCCGGAGCCAAAAAAATATCCAAGCCCTTTTCCCATGAGGTTGTTAATTCACATCTGGGCAAGAAATAATTGCCCTGAAAATTTGGGGCAATGACCGGGGGGACCAGGTGGAATTTAAACCCGGGTGTATTCAAGCGCAACCCTAGATACACCCTCCCCTTTTTTTGTACACCCTCCGGCCAGATGATTTTCCAAACCCTTTTACCTGGATTTTTTCAAGCATTTGATCATTCTGACCTGATTTTTTCCGGAAGCGCTGCAATCATATTCCACGGAATCCATGGCATGGTTTATGATATATAATCCAAGCCCGCCGGGTTTGATGATGTCGATATCCCTGGGCAGCAGTTGCCGGATATCGCATTTTTTCCCATAGTCCGTGATGAGGATATGGAGCTCTTTTCCCTGGGTTTCAATGGAAATATCAATTGTTTTCAGATGGTTATTCATATAGCTGTGTTTGATGATATTGGAACAGGCCTCGTCAACGGCCAGGATGATATGGTCTGAATCCTTCCTTGAAATCCCAATAATCCCGGTGGCTTTTTGCACAACACCCCTTACCAGTTGCAGGTATCGGGGATGGGAGGGAATGCTCAATTGTATTTTTCCTGACACCATTGTCGATGTGTTCATACCAGCGGGTTCCTCCATCCTTAATCCACCTTTATCGTCAACAGGGTAAGGTCATCTTTTTGTCCATGTCCCATTGTGTAGCGGTCAACAGATGCGGCTATATCGCGTATCAGCATTTTAGGGTCTTTGGGCCTCTTCAGGATTTCCGGCAAAAGCCGTTCCATTCCATAAAATTCACCTGATCCGTTTCGGGCTTCCGTAATTCCGTCGGTGTAGACGGTCAGGCAAGAATCTTTTGCAAGATCAAAGGTTTCCTGTTCATAGGTCGTTCCCGGTATGATCCCAAGGGGAGGCCCTTTTGTGTGATCGCTGCCCAGAAGGCAGACCCTTTCTGGGTCGGCATACACAGGGAAAAGATGCCCTGCATTGGAAAACTGGATCCTTCGTCCGGGCAGATCCAGTACAATATAAACAAGGGTGACAAACATGCCCCCTTTGGCACGTCCACACAGCAGGCTGTTTATCTGTTCAAGGAGCCGGGAGGGCGTCTGGCACACCAGGGCATAATATTGCAGATCACTGGTCAGGCGTGCCATGAAGAGGGAGGCGGAAATCCCTTTGCCCGATACATCCCCCAGCACAATGCCCAGCCTCTTGTCCGGCAGAAGGAAAAAATTATAAAAATCCCCGCCGATTTCAAGGGCCGGCTGGTTCATGGCGGCAAAGCCATATCCGGGGATATCCGGAAGGGTCTGGGGGAGAAAGCTTTCCTGGACATCCCTTGCCAGAGCCAGGTCCCGCTCAAGGGTTTTCTTTTCCAGGATGAGCTGGTGCATTTTGGCCGTATCAATGGCGACGGCCGCACTGGAGGCGATGGTGATGAGCATGTCAAGTTCTTCGTCGGAAAAGCAAAAAGGGGCGCCCCTTTTGTTCATGACCTGGATGACACCCAGGGTAGTGCCCCTTGCTTTTAGGGGCACACAGAGCATGGCGCGGGTTTGATAACCGGTTTTCTGGTCATGGATCGGGGAAAAATTCGGATGCCCATAGACATCTTCAAGGTTCAGGGGGATTCCGGTTTCGGCAACAAGCCCTGCGATTCCCCGGCCTTTTTTCAAGCGGAATATTTCTTTTATTTTATCTCCCCTTTCTCCCAGGGCAATCTGGAAGATCAGGTCCCCTGTTTTTTCATCCATGAGGAGAAGGCTCACTGAATCGGCCAAAAATGCTTTTTTTGTGGCTTCCATGACCCGGGTCAAAAGTCTGCCAATGGAAAGTTCCGAATTGATGAGATTGGCGATATCAATACAATTGGACAATCGTTCAACTTTGCTGATGCAGGCTTCAAGGCCAGTTGAAGGATCAAAAAAAGCAGTATCTGGGGAGGTTTTTTCCGTCATCGTAAGAAAATCTATATAAAGCCTGCCCCTGTTTGTCAATCGTCCCAATGAGAAACCTGTTCTGTTTGGGGGGTTATTATCGTTGACAGGGCAGGTCTCTTGGGTTATCTATGAACCTCAATTAAATATATATATCAAGTGATTCCATATGATCAGGGTTGAAAATCTCGTTAAAAAATACGGCAGCCTGGTGGTATCCAACAGCCTGAACTGCCGGTTTGAACAAGGCAAAATAACAGTTATTCTTGGGGGGAGCGGGTCCGGCAAAAGTACCCTTTTGCGTCAGCTCACCGGCCTTGAACGTTCGGACAGCGGTTGTGTCTATTTTGACGGTGTGGACCTGACCTGTGCCAGCAAAAAGAAG
>Ga0180007_10006411_pt1 | contig 11495 bp, 9 predicted proteins | sample MM_PC_MetaG_FD_121122 | JGI IMG/M metagenome (GOLD analysis project Ga0180007, IMG submission 121122) | Groundwater microbial communities from the Aspo Hard Rock Laboratory (HRL) deep subsurface site, Sweden - MM_PC_MetaG | ecosystem: Environmental > Aquatic > Deep subsurface > Groundwater...
CTGCGCACCCCGCTCAATGCCATCATCGGATTTCTGGAAGTCATTCTTGCGAGCGATCCCCCCGATCACCAGGGGAAAATGCTTTCCACTATGAAGCTAAGTGCGCTACATTTGTTGTCATTGATCTGTGATGTTCTCGATGTCGCCAAGATCGACTCCGGGCAAATGGAACTTCGACTTGAACCACTCAATCTCCGAAAACTCCTTGAAGAATGTTCCAGCATTATCGGCGCCCGTATAAAGTCCGGGGTAAATTTCATCGTTGAGGTTCCCATGTTTGATTTTGGCGTGATTAGTGATGCCAGTCGACTCAAACAGGTTTTCCTTAATGTATTAGGAAATGCGGTGAAATTCACCCAAAAAGGCTCGGTAAAAATATCCTTATCACAAATGACTTATCTTGAAGAAGAACAGGTAAAGCTTTGTTTTTGTATAGAAGATACCGGTATTGGAATATCCGAAGAAGAGATTCAAACCCTCTTTCAACCATTCAGGCAACTCAGATCAGATCAATTTGAGGGAACAGGAATGGGGCTTTACATTTCCGCAGCTGTGTTAAAACTCCTGAACGGAAGCATTGAAATCAAAAGCCAATCCGGAATTGGAACTCAGGTTTTCATCTCCCTGGTCATGAAAAAATGTAGCCTTCCCAGTTCAATTGAAAAATCCAGACCGGTTGAAAAGCACTGGATTCAAAAACTAAAAAACCTTCGAGTTCTCATCGTGGAAGATCTCGATGTAAACATAGTGGTCATCCAGGCGCTCCTGTTGACCTTCCTGGGAATTACTTCAACAGCTTCAGCCAAAAACGGCCAACTCGGAGTCGAAAAACTGGCTGCAGAAAATTTTGATGTGGTTCTTATGGACATTGAGATGCCGGTGATGGATGGAATTACCGCCACCAAGGCCATACGAAAAGCAGGACATACGGTTCCAATTATCGCCATGTCTGCTAATGCATTCCTTGAAAAAATGGAATCAGCACGTCAAGCAGGTGTTACCGACTATCTCACCAAGCCCATCCAGAAAGAACAACTGATTCCCTTGTTTCAGAAGTTGTTTGCAAGCTCTGATCAAGAAAGTGAAATTGAGTCTCCCGCCCCCTCGATTGAGCAAGATGTAACAGTTCCAACCAGTCTGAATAAAATGATCTTCGAGCATTATTTCAAAATTTTCTCCGATAAAACAATCGCGCAGCGAGTTACCAAAGCCTCCATCGAATCAATAATCCAATGTACAGAGGAGCTTCGCGAAGCTGTATTGAGCGAAAAAGCGAAAGAACAATCAGACGCGCTACACAAGCTAAAAGGAGCTTTACTTAACGGTAACATGATGGATCTGGCCGGCCTGACCGATGGGCTTCAAAAATCGGTCAAAAATGGCGATCTTGTGAGCACATCTCCGGGTATCAACAGCCTGATAAAAACTTTGGAAGAAATAACCAGCGCAGATTTGGCATCTTCTTTAGAAACCTTTAATTAAACAACTTAGATTGGCAGCGAGATCTGCGCTATAAGTCGCCCCGACCTCAACAAATGTAGCCAAAGGCGTGCAAAACACGCCTTAAAGACAAGCAACCCCCATACTTTGGCGAAAACACTTAAAGCGTTTTGTATGGGTCAATTGCCAAGATAACTGGTATTTTGCAGGTAGTTTTTAACGTAATCGTTAATCGCTTCTTCGAGCGTAAAAAGAGGCTTTGTATAGCCGCTCTGACGAATGCGCTCAATGTTGCCACAGGTGAAGTATTGATACTGGTTGCGAATCGAATCTGGCATATCGACATAGCTGATACGATCAGGCTTGTTCATAGCAGCAAAAGTAGCTTTGACGAGGTCGTTCCAGTTGCGGGTGATGCCGGTGGCTACGTTAAAAAGACCGCCAATCTGCTTGTCAAGAAAATGCAGAGTCATTTCGGCAGCATCTTTAACGTAGATAAAGTCTCTGAGCTGCTCGCCATGACCGTAGTCGGGGCGATGCGATTTAAACAGCTGAACCTCGCCGCTTTTCTCGATCTGTTCGAATGATTTGAGTATAAAACTGCGCATTGAGCCTTTGTGATACTCGTTCGGGCCGAAAACATTAAAATATTTGATGCCAACACACTTGTCAAGCAGGCCCTTGCGCTTGAGCCACAGGTCGAACAGCTGTTTTGAATAGCCATATATATTGAGAGGCGTTAGCTTCTCGATATCGGCAGAATTATCATCGAAACCATGTTCGCCATCTCCGTAGGTGGCGGCACTGCTCGCATAGATAAATCTGGCGCGATTGCTGGTTGCCCAGAGGGCAAGCGCCTTGCTGAATTCAAAATTATTCTTGATCAGATAGCTGGCATCGGTCTCGGTAGTACTGGAACAGGCGCCAAGATGCAGAATAGCCTCAAGTTTATGGCTGTCAAAGGCGCCCTTATCAAGGTAACTCAAAAAATCTGCCTTCTCGCAGTAATCAGTAAAACGAAGCCCGGTCAGATTTTTCCACTTTTCGCTGCTGCCAAGGTGGTCAACAATGATAATGTCGTCTATACCGCGCTGATTTAGCGCCCATACGATTACAGAGCCGATAAAACCCGCACCGCCAGTTACCAGAATCATAGTTTCTCCTTAACAGGTGCCCAAGTGTGCTTTCTCTTACGTCCTCATTAATAACACAGTAGAGAAGCCTTGGCAAAAAATTTGTAAATACTGTCAGGGCTTGCGCCTCAGATTCTGCCAGGAGGATTTATCTGGCGGGGTAGTTTTTTACCATATCCTCAGTTGCGCTGTTATTCTCCTCTGTCTTGCCAACCGCGTATTCAAGAGCTTTTTCAAATGTCTGAACGGCGCTTTCAGTAAGCTTTTCTGCAACATCAACTTTTCGCTCTCTTATGTCGTCTTGTATTTTCTCGATTTTCTGCTGATATTCATTAATACGTTTTCCGACTTCTTCATCAATAATCTTGTCAACAAGCTGCTTTCCTGCCGTCTGCATTTCCAGCTTAACTTTTTCGGTCACCACAGCTTTAAGACGGTCTTCGATCAAACCAGGATTGTTCACCAGCTGATTAGCCTGCTGGAAAGTATCCCAGGCTTTTTTAAGAGCCGGATCTGCATCTACGACCTTCATCGCCTCTTCAAAACCACGACTTTTTATAACATCGCGAATATTGCTGCTACGCATGGTGCTGATAACGTCAACAGCCTGCTCTACCTGGCGGCGGGTATTTTCGGGCAAGGACTCAAAGACGGCTTCTTTTAAAATATCTTCGCGGTTAACCGGCTCACCTTTGAGCATCCTCTGAACAAGCGCATTCTGCAGCATTTTGTCTGGAAGCAACTTTTGGGCGATTCTTTCGGTCAAATTTGTTCCGGTTGCTTCCTTGAGAATGTAATTAACAGCTTCAAGCGGGTTTGATGCCGCTCGCACCAGGCTGGTCAACTTTCTGATACGCTCAAACTTCTCGGTAACCTCATTAACCTTTTCCAGAGCCTCGCCAAGCCACTTTATCGCTTTCATAAACCCGGAATCTTCTTTGGGTATTTCAGTTATAAAATCATGGTAGAGAAATGTTTCGAGCTCATTTTTCCGCGCGATCAGCGCAGCGACCTTCTCGTCTTTTAAACCAACCTGCTCCTGAAGTTTGAGGATCTCTATGTGCAGATTCTCGCGCTGCTGGCGTAAATCTTTGCGGCCATTGAATTCTTCAGCTGCATACTGTTCGCGACGCTTTTCAATCTCTTTCTGAAGGCGCTCAATCACTTCTTTGCATTCATTTATAGTAGGAGTGCCATACTGACCACCGTAGCGGTGCCGAAAGATGCCAGTGGCAACATCAGCAGCTATTGAAGCTACTTCCTGGCGACGAATAGCTATAACGTCTTCGACAGCCTTAACCGACTGGCCGTTAGACAAGCGTGTCCCATCTGCTATCTCCTGCTTCATCTTGCCAATAGTCTCAGTATGCAGGCTTACCATCGCCTTACAATCGTCTACAGCCCGTTGCGAAAAATCCTGTTTTCCTTCACGTTTGCAGGCATTTTCGTAATCTTTATTTGCTGCCTCCAAACGTTGCTCGACGTTACCCAGCTCTTTCTGATAAGACTGTTTTATACCGGCAATATTGCCTTCTTCATCTTTTATGATCTTTTCTAACTCAGCAGTACGTTCTCTGGCGTATTGCAAAATCCCGTCTATATTGGCCTGCCAGACCTTTACCATCTCTCTATCATTGCCGTTCGTGCCCAGGAACTGGAGATGATTCTCTTCAAGAGCAAGTTCTGCCAGTCTCAAATCAGAATTCAATTGATCAATTTTGTCGGAAATCAGCAAGCGTTGCTCAGGCGTCAAATCAGGGGCATTCTCATTTTGCGCTTTATCAATTGAGCTTCGGGTCAAAGTCAGCAGATCGGTGGCCCAGCTCTTCTTTTGTTTCACCATTTCCTGAATTTCGCCGGAAAGTCGAGTAACTTCTTCTTCATTTCCAGCTTCCCGAGCCTTCCACATCTTCTGCAGGGCAGTCCGCTCAGCCATATAAACAGAGCTGACAATTCCTTCCTGAGCCCATGCCAGCACGGGTGTCAGCAGAAAAGCCGTTGTCAGAAAAATCCACAAAAAAATTGATTGTTTATAAGTGCCAGGAACTATGCTCTTTGCCATAATTGAGATCTTCTTTCGTTATAATTTGTTGCTGATTCATATATCAGCCGACAATTCGTCAATCTTTTAATTCTTCGTTCTCTTCTTCTTTTCCGATCACAACATCAAGGCGAACCAGCTCATCTTTCGCCAGGCCTGATACAATTTCTATAAATGTGATTCCGCTCCTGCCAGGAGAAACAGTTCTTTTTTCTGAAGAGCCATCAGTCTTTTTCACCCACACGAAAGATTTTTCCTGTTCGTCCTTTTGCACGGCAATTACTGGAATATAAAGGCATTGGCTAGCTATGACCGAAACAATTTCAGCCCGAAACGACATGCCGGGGCGAAAGATCGGGTCGTGACCGGTTATTTCAATTACAATCTTGTTTTCCTCAAGCGTTCCCTCTGGGTCATTCTTTCCCAAGCGCTCATTTCTGGTAACCTGGTAATTTTCTTTTGTTGTTACAAAACCTTTGAATTCATGATCAGGCTGAGCAGTAAGGAAAAGTGAAACCCTGTCTTGCACTTGCACAAACTTGGTATCAGAAGGGTTTATGTAAATTATTCCCTGAAAGCTTGCGAGATCGGGAATCTCCAAAAGCTTGTCACCGGGTGAGACAACTTTATTCTTTTCCACCTTTCCCTTTTCGTTGTTGAGGCGAACAAATGGTTTAAAAATCATACCATCACCCGGTGAGAGCACAATAGCACTGGAAATTTTTACCTGCTGATCTTCCATCTTTCTCTCGGCTTCTTTCACCTGAAGTTCTTTTACAACCAGAGAGACTTTCTTTTCATTCTCGAAATCCTGGCGAGATATCTGGGCCTGCTTCAATTCCATCTCTGCCATTTTGACAGTGAGCTTGGATTTTTCAAGATCAATTTTCGATATAATGGTCGAGTTTTCAACCACCATGACCTTTGCTTTTGCGAGTTCGAGTTCCTTGCGTTGAACGTCAAGATCAAGCTCAATCATCCTGTTTTTGAGATCAAAAAGGGTCTTTTCGAAATCGGCTTTGGCGACTTCTAAGGCATTCTTGGCACTTTCCAACTCTTTGTAAAAGGAACTGGAGTCGAATTCGATGATCTGATCGCCTTTCTTGACCTGAGCCCCATCCTCAAGAACCTCTTTGACCGTGAGATAATACTCCCCTTTCATTTCGGGAGCATGAATGCTAATGGTTTCTTTTGCTTGAGTTTCGCCGTAATATACGGTTTTTTCGAGGCAATCGCCAAATTTGACCGGCACAAAAAAGCCCTCTTTTGGCTCGTCAAAACCAAATCCAAACCCCGACAAAAGAATAACACTGCAACAGAGGCAGAGAAGCGACAAAAATCGGCGATAACCTTTTGAACAACTATTCATGATGCAGTGCCTCCACAGGATTCAGTTGAGCGGCTTTCCATGCAGGCATGATACCGAACAGAACGCCGATAAAAAACGAAATTCCAAATGAGACTATAATTGGCTGGAAAGAAAAGACCACGGGGATTTCGGTAAAGCGCAAGATGAAAAAGCTTATCCCAAGCCCGATAGAGATGCCGATGACCCCGCCGATAAAACAGACAAGGACAGATTCAAAGAGAAATTGAAAAATAATGTGACGGCGCTTCGCTCCCAGAGCCCGGCGAAGACCTATCTCAGACTTGCGTTCGAGAACGTTGGCTAGCATGATGTTCATAATTCCGATTCCGCCCACAAGCAGCGAAATGGAAGCAATGCTCAAAAGCACGATATTAAGAATTCTCTGTGTCGCCTGTTTCTGCTCTAACAGCTCAAGAGGCGAGACAATTTTGTAATCTATTCTTGAATTGTGAGACACCCCCAGAATCTTGGTGGCAATATTCTTTATCTGGGTGGTTTCTTGTAAATCCCGACATTTGATTATGATCCGTTCGAGTTCTGAATAGGTTTTCGGTGGACTGATTTTTTCCATGCTTGTAGAAATTGGTAAAAACACCGATTTGTTGAATTCGCTCACATTAACCGGAAGTCCCTTTTTACTCTGACTATTTTCGATAGAAAAAGGCTTCACAAAGACGCCAATGATTCTGAACCAACGATAGTTAATGCTGAAAAAATTTCCCAATGCCTTTTCTGGTGTTTCGTAAAATTGATTTGCGTATTCCTGGCTTATAAGGGCGACCGAAGCATTGACAGTAAAATCATTCGGCTGGAAATTGCGGCCGGAAACAATCACCATATCGTTCACCTTAACAAAGTTAAGACTTACTGCGTATGCGTCAAAGTCAGACACCTGAATATCCCAGTTGGTCGTTTTTATCTTAACCTTGTCCATATACGCGATATCACGGCCTTCCATCGGTATTACATTTCTGAGAATCGTTACGTCAGAAATCGCTAATCCGCGTGAATCGTTAATGATCTGCGAGACCATCGAATCGGAAACCTTTGTCGGCATAATCTGGACCAGAGTGGCTCCCATCGCATTGATGTTATCGAGAATCTTTTTCTGAGCTCCTTCGCCGATAGTCACCATCGCAATAACCGAAGCCACTCCAAATACAATTCCGAGAAGAGTCAGGCCGGTTCGAATGAGATTCATCCTGAATTGGGTCAAACTGCCTTTTACCAGGGTAGAAACTTTCATTTTCCCAGTTTCACCTTCACGTTCCCAATTGATGAAGCACGTAAGTCACTCAAAATTTCGGCCTTAACGACGAAGCATTTGTCCCAGGCGTTGGGCAGACGGAAATTTCGCATCACATCTCCGACCAGTTGCGGAAAAAAACCGATCTCACGAATTTTGGCAGCAACATCGCTTTCTGGTGGTAAATCAATGAATACCGTATCTCCGGGTTTTGCCTTTTGAAAGTCCTTTTCAGGAAGATAGAAAATAAGTTCACTCTTCTCTGATGTTCCCAGAGAAAGAAAGTGAACCCCTGAATTAAAGCGGTCTCCAGCTCTGACCTTTCGGTTTTGTTGTTCCAGAACGGGATAAAACAGGTAACCGTCTTCGGGGGTCTTAACCGTGTAACGGGCTTTGGTCACGTCAAAAATCTCGAAGTAAAATTTCCAAATTTTTTCTGTTTTTTCGAAATAGCCTTTCATTATCGCCAGGTTCTCAATTGCCGCTTTAAGCTGGAATTCAAGGGCCCTGGTTTCGAATGAGAGCAGATTGAAATCGCAATCCAGAATCTTCTGCCTGATCAGTGAAAGATGGCTTTTTTTCTGCAGATCCAGCTTGGCCTGCTGGGTTTTTATCGTCATTCTCTCCAAATCCTGGCGAAGCTTGTCAATGGCTTTCTGAAGACTAAGCAGCTGTTCCTCGTTGCTGGCCTGAATCTGAGGAAACTGTCGATCGAGGTGATCTTTTGCGCCTTCCATGCGAAACTGAAAAACGGCTATGGTATCACCGGCTTTTACTTTTTTTCCCTCCGGTTCGATCGATGTAAGCTGAATTCCGTTGCTTGATGATCCCCAGAAGGGAAGATTCAGAGTATTTTGCGGAGCACTAAAGGCAATATAATCTTTGGGAATAATCTGCCCATCATACAGATTCAAATCTTTTGAAAAAAGAGGTGTCGCAAGGACCGCTAAAACAACCCAGAACAGCAACCATAGAACACCCTGATTTCTTATAAACTTCAGCATGGGGTATTTGCGACTCTCGGAGTAAACCCATGTTGCAGGCGGCCATCTGACATTACCAGGCAGCGATCAGTCATTTCAGCCACTTCTCTGGCGTGGGTTACGATAATAATAGTAATCCCCAGCTCTTTGTTGAGACTACGAAAAAGCTGAATGATTTCCAGACCAACCTTTGCGTCAAGGTTTCCGGTTGGTTCGTCAGCTAGAATCAGTTTTGGGTTCTTCACCAGAGCCCTGGCAATCGCAGTCCGCTGCCGCTCCCCGCCGCTAAGTTGCCGTGGCAGATGGTCAAGGCGATGGCTCAGCTTTACGCGTTCAAGCCACTTGCGCGCCTGAACGTCGGCTTCATGATTGGATACGTTCAAAAATTCTAGTGGAAATTTAACATTATCCAGCACTGTAAGGTATTTGAGGAGATGAAACTGTTGAAAAATGAAGCCGATGGCCTTAGCGCGAATATCAGAAAGTTGATCGTCATTGAGAGTTTCAACAGCCACGCCTTCAAGCATATAGCTGCCCGAAGTCGGTGTATCAAGGCACCCCAGAATATTCATCAGCGTCGATTTTCCAGAACCAGATGGACCCATGATCGAAAGGAACTCTCCGGGGTTAATAGAAAAAGACAATCCTTGCAGAACGGGAACGTCTACCAGACCCAGGTTGTAATGCTTAACCATATTATCAACTGAAATAAGGCTCATTAATCTATCTCAATTCCAAAAAATTGGTATAGGGTTCCCTCAAGCATCAGCTTTTGAATACGAAACTTGTTCAAGAGCACCAGGGTGCGAAACTCTTCGATGGTCGAGTCTTCAAGTTCGCGCTGAAAACGGACAATATCGGCAAGAGTGGATATTCCGTTTTTGTATTTATCAGTTTCATTGTCCAGTTTCTTCCTGGCCAGTTCTGATGCCCGTTCTTTGGCCGCCAGTATCTTTCTCTGGTGGAAAATATCAAGAAGCAACTTTTGCAGATCGTAGGAAAGGTTGAATTCAACGTCTCCGAGTGTTAACTCGTTTCTTCTTACTTCTATCTTCGATCTCTCAACCAATGCCCGATCTGATTTTCTGGAAAGAGGCATCTCATAGGCAAACCCGACCGAGTATGCATTGTTGTCAAAATTTGCATCACCGCGTGAAACATCATAACGTGCCTGAAAATCAAGCACGGGAAGCAACTGGTTTCGATAAAAATCCATGTCGAGTCGGGATTTTTGCAAAGCGAAAGTCTTGATCTTGTAACTGGGATTGTTCTTAAAAAGGATGGCACGAGAAGCTTCAAGCTCCAGCGGATCAGATAAACAGGATTTAAATGAATCGCTGGCAACAAGCGTTAAATCTTCAGGATTCTCAATATTAAGAAGCCTTTTTACGCCAAGCTCATAAAAGGAAATGTCCCGAAGGGCGATTTCCTTCTTAATTTCAAAATTCACCACGTTTTCCTCGACCAGAAAAATTTCCTGTTCGGGGATAACTCCGCTTTCGATGTCTTTTCTGGTGTCTTCATATTGTTTAAGAGCTCGCTCAAGCGCCTGTTCCTGGATGCGAAGATTTTCGCGGGCAAAAAACAGCTCAAGATAAAGAACAGATAGATCCTGGATAAACTGATTCAATTCATGCTTGAACAGTTCAAGACTGGTCTCATACTCGATGGTTTTAATATCGATATTGATTCCGGTAGTCTGCTTCCCAAAATTCTGCAAAAGCGGGCGATTCAGCGAGAACGAAAAAAGCCTGTTGTTATCATCATTTCCAATGGAAAACGCCTGACCTGACATGCCCAACCCGACAGTGGTGCCGTTTGTGGTTTTTTGTTCAAGCGAATAGGAATATTCCATTCCTCTGCGATCAGCTTTGCTGCCGAGAATGCGGGCTTTAGCCTGGGGAATAAAAATCTTCCTGGCTGCTTCGATATCCAATTTTCTCTCTTTTGGCGCAAGCTGGTCAGAAAGAATTTGAAGATTTCTGGAAACCCCCATTTTGACACATTCTGATAAAGAAAAATAAGTCGTTTCAGCGGCAGTTGCGTACCCTGCCGAAAAGAGCAACAAAAGACTCACCCAAAAAAACAGTTTAAAGAACAACCTCGCGGAGGCACTAATAATGGTGACTTCTGGCTCTGGTTTCCCAAGGGGATTTGCCATGTTTTCGTTCAACGTAACGCTCCCTCATGCTCAACTCATGCAAATCTGCATTGTTGCATGTTTTATTCAGCAGATTACAAAAAAATTCGTTACCAATGTTTAGCATATAGCAGGGCAAAAAGCACACAAAAGTTGCAAACAAAGCAATTCTTACGATGTACACATTATTTAAGTCGGCCGCATTAGCAGCTTGGCGCAAGCAGTCTGCACCTGCTCTGAAAAAATCGAAATCAGACTTCCAAATGGCTCGGAAAAAGGCTATATGTTATAGAAGCAGAACATTGCCAGCAGCGGGAGAATATAATGCCTAAGGACAGACTGATAGATCAGCTGAATACATATCGCAGGCGCTGGAGCGGCGAATCAGCAACTGTGCAGAAATTTATCGATTTTATTTTGAATGACCCACGCTGTTTTGAAAATGATCTGCTGCATGGGCATGTTACTGGCTCAGCCTGGGTAGTTAACCGTGATGGAACTCAAGTTTTACTTACTCATCACAAGAGACTGAACAAGTGGGTTCAGCTTGGCGGTCATGCCGATGGCAATGCCGACGTTCTTAATGTCGCGTTGCGAGAGGCAAAAGAAGAGTCTGGTCTTGACGAGTTTGAACTGGTAAGTGACGAAATATTTGACATCGATATTCATCTGATTCCGGCGCGAGCACATGTTCCTGAGCACTTTCACTACGATTTACGCTACGCGTTCAGAGTCACCGGTAATCATTCTTATGTCGTGAGCGAAGAATCTCATGATCTCGGCTGGATCAAAATTGATGAAATAGGTCGTTTCAGCAACGAAGAATCAATGCTGCGAATGGCGCACAAATGGGTTCTTCAGACAGATTGCCGGCTCAGATAAAAGCCTGCGAATTGCGTCATTGCTTTCTGCGAACCGGAAAAACACTGGCCTTCTGCGCCGCACCAGAAACAAAGCTCTTTACTCTGCTCTGGACGAGTTCGTTATTCACAAGATCGTTCCCAAAATATATGACAAATACGTAACTGCTCAATAACTCGGGGTTTGACACCACCCAAGTTTTATGATTCTGCTCGTTCCTGTTAATATTGAGATTTATGATGAATTGCACAGGGTTATTTTCTTTGCCATATCGGTAATTAC
>Ga0180007_10006413_pt1 | contig 11494 bp, 16 predicted proteins | sample MM_PC_MetaG_FD_121122 | JGI IMG/M metagenome (GOLD analysis project Ga0180007, IMG submission 121122) | Groundwater microbial communities from the Aspo Hard Rock Laboratory (HRL) deep subsurface site, Sweden - MM_PC_MetaG | ecosystem: Environmental > Aquatic > Deep subsurface > Groundwater...
CCACGCGGCTGATTGGTGTAGCGATGGACGCCACCATCTCGCGCTATGCGGACACGGATGGTGTCCGCCGTCGTTACGTACTGCCGGATCTCGCGGTCTGTCATCTCACTCCTCCTCTCACCTCCGCCCCCGTGGGGCTTCTCGCCCGGACTTGTCGCCGGGCTGTGGTTTACGCCCCGGCCGAAGCCGGGGTGACTTCCGCCTATCTCCGCGCAATATACCGGCATCTATACTGCCCGGTCGATTTTCGGACCCGCACGTCTGCCGGGTCGCATCGCCACTCCGCCGCCGCGTACTCGCGGGCGGCTGCGGCACGGGTATCGTACACCGGGCCACAGTCCATGGCGAGGCCGGACGGGTGGGCGGCACAGTACCCGCCGTTGGCTCTGGCCGTCGCACAGGTGTCCACTAGCATCCTGGTGTCGGTCCGCTGGCAGTCGTGGGCCTCGCCGTACTCACTCGCTCCGCAGGTCTGGCATGTCTGTCTCATCTCTCCTCCTCCTTACGGGCCTGCCGGCGGGGACCATCCCCACGGTCTTTGCCCATATCACGGGGGGCAATCTCGGTTGCCGTTCTCCCGTCACAAGGGTTCACAAAGGGGGAGGGGTACCCCTTGCCCCCGAGGGGGTGGGGTGGGGGGGCGTATACGGAACCCATCCCCTCCGCCTTACCCCCTTTTTTTTCTGAGGACTCCCCCGCCCTTACCCCCTTTTTTTCTGGAGGATCCCGCCCTTACCCCCTTTTTTTTCAGGCGCCTACCCCCTTCTTCGAAGGCGGGGGTTAATTGACCATCCAGACTTTTCCTCCGCCCCTAATTGACATTGAACGTCAATTAGACGGGGGGCTAATTGACGATCTGAACTTTTCCGCGGATTCTACTTGACGTACTCCGTCAATTATGCCACCATGCGCTCGAAATGGCAAAGAGCGTCGCCGAATACTCGCGCCTGCGGTCCTGGGCGTACACGCTCAAGGATATAGCCTTTGTCTCGAACAGGTCGCTCAACACCGTGAGAGACCACAAAGAGAAAGGGGAGCTTGAACCCGGAGACTTCAATTCCGTGGCGGCATACATCACCAGGGCAAGAATTCTGGCGGCGCTCGACGGGAGGAAGCGGTGAACATTGGAAGATTGTCTACAGCCGACATGCTCGGCCGGCCGAGAACGCTGGACATTCAGGTCGAGTACGAGACCGGCAAGGCCATCGTCGAAAAGAGGTTCGCCGGCCCCGTCCCGGAAGCTCTCGAAGCTTTCCTGGAATGGGGCCGGGAGATGGGCTTCACGAGTAAAATTCCGCTAACGGGAGGAAGTTGATGCAGGAAATCCTCAACACCCGCAAAACGCTCGGCTCCACGGTGGAGGCCGGGAAAACAACCATCTTCACCATGAACCCCCTGTACCTGGAGCTTCCGCCGGAAACGAAGGTCCGATGGCTCATGGTCATGAACAGCTTCATACAGGATCAACTGGGCGATATCCGAAAGGAGATACGGCATGATACGCTCCAAGCTGGGCAAAACAGTCCTCCGGCAACCGAGAGAACCGCTGTACCGGAAAACGCAACCAAGGAAGAAAAGCAGGGGATACAGGATCCGCCATGACAAACCCGTATAACGGGGCCGCGCTCCTGGTGACAAGCAACCTGGCCACGGGGGACGTGACCGTTCAACCCCTCGATACCCTGGGCGCGGAGTTTCTGCGCTCGCGGTACGGCTCCACCCGAGCGCTCACCATGACGCTCGCGGACCGCGACCTTTTCGAGGATAAGGCTTCGGAACGGAACCTTGCGCTGCGCCACGAAGAAATCCGCCACGACGGTTCCATCCACATCCGCGAAGGAGCGATAAGCGCATGAGACGGGAAAGACTGCTCAACGCCTTCAAGCACCCCATGACCGAATGGAAGGTCCAGAAGGCCAAACGCGCCCACCGGAAACTCAACCCCGCGTGCGCCCTCTGCGGACTCAAGCCCACCTTCCTTGCCCGGTCGAACGACGTTCACCACAAGATACCGGTCCACGTTCGCCCGGAATCGGCCTGCGAAGAGAAAAACCTTATCACGCTCTGCCGGGTCCACCACTGGCACGTCGGCCATATCCGGGACTGGAAGAACTTCAATATCAGGATCGTTTCCACCATCGGCGCCCTTCAGCGGACCTTCAGGAACAACGCCAAACCCGGAAAGGAAGCATGAAACCCCCGATTCCGAGACACGCCAGAATCGTCAACAACAACATTCTCCTTCCCGGCTCCCCCGGCTGGAGCCTTCCCACGGTCAACTGGGATGACGGGGATCTCGTCTGCTCCAGGTGCGGGGAGCGCCTTCAAAAGTCGGACGCGAACTGGGAATACCGGTATCTCATGTGGCTCCATTTCTGCGAAGGCCGGCCGGAAGGCGGCTTCGTGGCCGTCAAACGAAAGCTCTTCGAGATGCAGGGCGCCAAAGCGTTCGGCCCGACGGGCCGCTGACAGGGAGGAAAACCATGCCGGCAATCGGGAAAGGGGAAGGAAGAAAGACCTATGTCTCGCGGTGCATACCCGTCAGACGGCGCGAGCATCCGGGAGAATCCGCGTCCAAAAGCGCCGCCGCGTGTCACGGGATGTACGACCGGTATCTCAAGAACAAGCGGAAACGCGAAAGAAAGAAGACCGTCTTTGGATTGTGAGTTCGGAGTTCCCCTGGAAGTCGTCGATCCGCCGGACGATGGAAAACCCTATTCCGCCCGCCGGAGGATCTATACCTTCATAGGCGAGTTCGGCCGCCGCGAAATGAGCCATCTCGCCTTCCTGAGAAGCGACCTTCGCTCCCGCATTTCAGATCCCGATTTCATCTTTCTCAACCTGGGCCTCACCCTCCTGGTCTATTCCAAATCCTGGCTCAAGCTCTCCGTCAACCGGAGAGAGGCCGACAACGTGGCCCTCATGCGGAAGTACGCCGAAGAAAACCCGCTGATGTTCTTCCTTCCCAGCGGCTCGGGCGGCGTCGATTTTCTGAACGATCTCGACCACGGCGTCAAGGTCATCATGGCGCCCAACCGGGTCGGAAAGACGGCCGAGATGGTCGTCGATATCCTTCTCGATGTCGTTCCCACCGATCCTTCCTGGCCCATCTTCTCGAAACACTGGGTCAAACACCGCCCCTGGCTCGGGGCCATGCGCACCGAAGAAGAGATCAAGTTCGGCTTTGCCACCACGGACTGGAAGGTAATCAAGCGCGTCATGTGGCCCGAGATCAGGAAGTGGATTCCCAAGTACGAGCTTGGCCCCTACGATCCGAGGAAGCGGGACGCGAAAGATCCGACCTCTCCGGGCAGTCCATGGTTCAAGTTGACGTGCGGAACCTTGGGCGAGCTTTTCTGCTACGAGCAGAATCAGGCCCCCTTCGAGTCGGACGCGCTTCACCGTTTCGGATGGGACGAGCAGGGCCAGGAAGAAAAGTTCGACGGGGCCGACGAGAGACTTCGGACCAAGAACGGCCGCCACGTCTTTGCCCAGACCCCCCACAAAATAGAGGGCCGCGCCGATACGGGGGCCAACTCCTTCATTCACAAGATTCTCTCCGGCGAAGTCACCAAGGGCCACTCTTCCAGCGTGCACAGGATTTCCATTCCCGAAGTTCCCGACTGGGTTCTGCCCGCGGAAGCCAAAGCCAAAGCGTACATCAAGTGGGTGCGCGAACCGACAAAGAAGTACAATCCGAAAGTCCTGGCGGAAGGCCGCGCGCGGTTTTACGGGGAGCCCCACATCACGGCCGGCCTTTTCTACGACGACTGGGACGAGGCAGTCCACCTGATAGATGCTTTCGTCGTTCCCGACGACTGGACCCGCTACCGGGCGCTCGATCACGGGCTCAACATCCACCCCACCGTGTGCTTATGGGGGGCTGTTTCGCCCGAAGGCGACCTCTACCTGTATCGTGAATACTTCGAGATCGGCAAGACCATCGGCGAAAACTGCCGCAACATCATTCGGTTTTCCGGCAATACCTGGCAGACGACTTCCAAGAATACCGAGCAAAGGGCGGGGTTATTCTACGAGAGAATTCGGGAGACAACGACCGGCGAACGTTACCTTCACACCGTCATGGACGTTCGCAGCGCTCACGCCACCGATGCGACCACGCAGATGAAAATTGAAGAGATATACCTGCGGAACGGTCTTCGCCTCTACCCGGCCTCCGGCGCCACCGAAGTCGACTCCGCGCCCGCGGTCCGCGAGTTTATGAAGGTCGACCCGGAGCGGGAACACCCCTATACGCGCAAGATGGGTTGCTCGCGTCTCTTCGTTTTTCGCGGCCTGGAAGGTTTCATCCGCCAGATTCGCGGATTTGTCCGCGATGAATTCTCCAGTTCCAAGACGGCGAGAAAGTACGATGCCAAGGAGAAGCCGCGGCAGAAGGAAAAGGATTTCATGGACGCGCTTCGTTATCTCTGCCAGATCCCCCCCCGGTACATCAAGGGGCGGTGGGCTTACAAGGACAAATGGAGCGTCGACGGCGAAAGGGAGAAAATCAACCGGGCCGTCATTATCCGTCCGGGACACATCCGCCGTAAGGGGCGAAAACGCGATCCGATTACCGGATATTGAAGAAAGGACTTGACAGTGAACTTTGTTCTGCTGCATGATGCCGTGCGGGTGCGGAAATGTATTCGGGATCATATCAGAAAATCCGACGGCTCCGTTCTTCTTTACCGCCCCGACGATTCCAGGCAGCACGGGGACATGGACGAAACGGCCGGCAGACCGTGGCTTTCAAGCCGGGACATGACGAACTGGGCGGAGATTATCGACGTGGGGCCGGATTGCGCGACCCTTACGAAGGACGACATCGGGAAACGCATTCTGTGCCCCGAGATGGGCGGCAACGAAATGCAGCGTCTTGTTCAGGAGGACTTCGCCATTCGGGAGCGCCTGCTTCTAAAGTGCTATCCGTTTCTTGTCGACATGGAGGACGATGATGCCAAGCAAGAGCAGTAAGATTTCTTTCGATGACGCTGAGCTTGTCAGGGACATACAGGCCAAAACGGATAAGATTTTCGAGTTGTACAAGACTCAGCGCGAAGATTTCCTGGATATCTGGAAGATCAACGACTACATGGTTCGCGCCGGCCAGAATGAAACCATACGCGCCGACGAGCGCGCGCGGGGGGCCGGGCTCGACGAATACGACGATGACGACGATGACACTTCCAGCGACGAGACCGAGCTTGCCAATACCGGTTCGACTCTCATGTTTCGCATGATGTCCCAACTGGCTTCCCGCGGCGTGGCGGTGCAGAAATCGCGCCCCTCCCCATTCAAGTATACCCCCGTCATAAACGAGCGCATCTTCCGATCCAAGGAAGAGGCCGACGAGCAGGCCGATCAATGGAACGTCTACGCCAGGTGGGTCGCCAAACAGGACAAGCTCAACATCAAGAGCATCGAGTTCTGGCACGCGCTCGTCAAGTACGGCAACCTCCCGGTCATGATGACGATGGCCGAAGATCGCCGCAGGGTTATGGTGTCCGAACCGGTTTACCGTTCGGTCCAGGGGCCGACGGGCGAGACCAGGATTGAGGTCGACGAGATCAAGCACAGCAAGAAGAATCTGATCGTCAAGAGTTTTCCAAGCATCGAGATCATGACCATTGACAGCATCTATGCCGACATCCTGATCCCTTCCATTGAAAACCAGGATGTCGTTATCGTTGTCTCCACCCATCCCAGGCATTTCTTCTGGTCGGGCGCCAGGAACGGTTTCTTCGACAAAGACCAGATCGCCAAGATCGACAAAACCCACGTTTGGGATGGGCAAACGAACCGCGATCTGGCTCAGACCCGCATGGACAATCAGAAGATAGAGTCTCCCCTGGAAAACGTTACGGATCAGTATTTGACGTTCGACATTTTCTTCCGGTGCCCGATAGACGACGATGGCGAGTGGAACGACGAGGAGGTGGAGCCGGAGCTTTACTGGTTCACCGTAGTCGGCAACACAATCGCTGACGGGGTGATGATTCGGATTGACCGGATGATTGACGTGGATCCCGACGACGAAATTCCGATAGCGATTATTCACGATCTGCCGGACGACAACGACATTCTTTATCATCTTTCCCGCGGTCAGATTATTCGGAGCAACTACTCGGTCGAGTGTACGCTCAAGAATCAGGCCATCGATACAGGTACGGCCATCAATCGTCCGCCGATCATCGAGCGCGAAGGCGGCGTTCGCGGAGACGACAGGCGCTACAAGCCGGGCGCTCACTGGATTGCGGACATGCCCATCGACGAAGCCATCAAAGAGTTTCAGATCAAGAATACGGTGCCCAATAGCATCGATCTTCTGGAGTGGATTTCCAAGGATTCACGAATGGCCCTGGGCGTCGACAAGAACGACCTCGGTGAAAGTTTTGGAGCCAGAACGTCTTCCAACGAGGCGTCTATCATCAGTCGATCCAATACCACGCCTCAACTCATAACCATCAACTACGTGATGGATCAGCTTTGGACTTTCTATGCCAGGAAATTCGTAAGTTATACGAAAGCGTTCAGTATTCCCGAGCAGCTTGTGGCCGTTACGGACGATGATGTCGAGTACAGTATCAGGCCGGCCAGACTCTTCGGAGAGTTCGACGTGGTCGTGGATATTGTGGACGAATATGAAGACGGCCTTCTGGAAGTCCAGGCGCTTAACGATTTCATGCGTCTTGTTGGAGAGTTTCCCGTCTATGGCGCTAACGTGGACTTCGCGGAGCTTTTGATCGAATACGCCAAGAAGCGCCACCTGGATTACTCGAAGTTCGTCCGCCCGCCCATGGACGAGGATGCGCGCGAGACGGCATTGGAAGAGAACAAGGTGATGATTCACGCCGGAGTTATCGTGGCGCCCAGGCCCGGCCAGAACCACGATATTCACCTGGCCGAGCACGAGGGCGAGCGTCTTCGCTACAAGGGTATTGAAGATGAGTGGCCCACCGTTCGGCTTCTCGACACGCACATCGAGCAAACCAAGTTTCTCAAGCGTCAGGCGCAACCGACCAGGACCGCTTCCGGTACCGCGCCGACCGAAAACACCACTGAAGGCATGGCGCAAGGCAATCAGATCGCGGCGGCCGCCGGAGCGCAAGTTCCCCAATGATTGAACAATCGAAAGAGAACCTTCAGATTGCTTTTGAGGTGCTGCGCAGCAGCGAGTTTCTCGAAACCGTGCTTCCCCATATTGTCGACAAGAGGCTTCGGATGACGCGGGAAGTTCTTGCTTCGGATATTAACGATGATGTACACAGGGGATGGGTTCAGGCGCTCGAATGGGTCGAAAACCTTCCATCTCGTTTCAAGGAGGAACTGCGACAAACCTAAGACGCATAGTTTAAGGAAGCAAAAAAACAAAGTTTTTTCGCTTGTCACACGTTTTGATTCTATGATACATACCTGAAAGTAGGAAGTAAATGAGCGCAGACGAGTCCGTAGATTACTCGGATCCGGCCGACAACAGGTCGAGTACCGGAGACGAGCCTGCCAATCTGGACGCCGACCCGGACGAGTTGCCGGGCTCGATTACGTCCTCTCTCGACGATGATGCTCAGAACTCCGGCGATACGGAGGAGGGGGCAGAGGAAGAAGAGGCTTCCGAAGAGCAAGAGCAGATCGAGAGCCTGACAAAACAGTTGAACGACACCAAGGGTGCGTTTGCCAAGTCTCAAGAGGAGCTTCACAAGCTACAGGGGAAACTGGAAGCGCACACGGAGACGGGGCGAGAAACAGGTCCGGATTGGCTGGATGAGGTCGATGCCTCCGAAGCCGTTGCCGAACCCGGAAAGTTCACTGTTGATGTTATTCGGAAGCTGCGCGATGAAATCGCGGGCGTAATTATCGCGCGCGACAACTTCATCAAACAGCAGTTGGAAGCGGGAAGCGCCGAACATCTTCTTCTGAAACCCGTTATCGACCGGCTGAAGGCCGACCCGGATTACGCCGGGTTTTCTCTTCAGCAACTTGCCGTAATCGCAAAAAAGGAAAAGGCAGCCGAGGGGCAGCGGGAAAAGCCGGAGAATCGGGGAAAACCGGGAGGCGGCAGAGCGCCAAGGGGAAGAAGAGCCATAGATGTCAAGAAGTCGCCGTTGTTCAGGAAGATATACGGCAACCAGTTTGACATGCAGGAGGAAGAAGAATGAGCCTCGAATCGAAGGTTGAGCCAGAGTCGGCGCCCGCAAAGAAACCCCCAAAGATCAAACTGAAGGGGCTTCGCACTTCCGCCGAACTCAATGGCGGTCCCGTTGTAGATCTGGGTGAAATTCCCGAACTGGTTCGGAGTATTGCCCCGGAAGTCGGTTTGGCCCTCGATATAGAGGCGCCGGAAAGACGCATCGAGTTGCTGGAGCAACTTGACGCAGCGTACCCTGACTTCACTCACTCATACCAAAGCCCGAACGTTGGGCCTTGGGAGCTTGAGGTGAAGCATCAGGAGGTTGTCAAGGTTGGCGGACGAACCTTGCAGCATGGCGGAGATCCGGTTGTGCGACAGCCGAGAGCGCAATTCCTGGCGGCACGAAAAGCAGAGTGCAAGCGCAGCAGGAAAAGCGTCGAAGCTGTTGTCAAGAACCCGAAATCCACCGTATATCGTCGTCCCAAAACTCCGGTCGGTCGAGACGAAGACTGATCGGTAAAACTGAAAAACCGGGAGCAACAATATGTCCTTGAGCGCGCATCAGTTGCATCCTCGCGTTGTGGTTCCAGGCGATTGCAGGGTCCGTCCAATCCACTACAAGGGGGACGGGTCGACTACTCTTGAGCCGGGAAATCTTGTGCGTGTCACTACGAGCGCACAGATTAAGCTCGCGCTTGAGGCTGCTGCAACCGCCGGGGCGATCCATGGTATCTGCCTGTCAACGGGATACCATACGACCGCGGCCACCACATCGCAGTTTGTCGTCATACTCGCGTTTGCCGACAACACGCACTTCCACATACAGTTGTATGCGGCGGCTGCGGGGGATGCCGAACCGCAGGACGTTACGGTCGAGACCGGCTATCGGGTTGTTCGCGCCGCGTCATATGATGCGATCAACAGATCGTGTCTGGATGTGGCCAATGCCGATGGCGACCTCACCGTGACGCTAAAACCAAGCGATGTTTTGTGGTATTGGTCCGACTATGACGCGGATCAGGATTACGGCATCGTTCAGGCTCGCGTAGACCAGACCTGTCTTGACGGTCACCAAGCGTAAGGAGACGCACAATGCCTACAGTAACAGCTAGCGCGGATTATGTGCGCTACTCCCAGCCCGGCATTCACCTTGCCGAGAATTTCGCGGCCGTCCTGGCGGCTGGACTCGACGAAGTTGCCAAGCGTGACATGAAGCGGCCCGCGGAGGGCGCGCAGTTCTTTCATCCACGCACCGCCAACAAAGCGTCGATCAAGTTCCAGAGCTATTACGGTCTCGGAGTTGTAGCGCAGAATCGGGATGCGGACGATTTGCCGTATGACGAACAGGGTCTCGGGTTCGATTACGAGATCACGATGAACACGTTTCGCGGCGCTATCGCCATCGAAAAGGAATTGCAGGAAGATGAACTCTACGGAGCCATCTCCGATCTGCAATCGAACCTTGTCGAATCGGCGAAAACCGCCGTCGAACTGGTCATGGCCGATGTCTTCAATCGTGGCCTCGGCACGGCTGGCGCGCCGTTCATCTGTGAAGACGGCATGTACTTCATCGACTCCTCTCGTCCCAATGCCCACACGCAAGCGGGCACGTGGAGCAACCTTGAGGCTTCGGCGTCGATTACTCCCACGTCTCTTTACACCGCCCAGTTGGCATTCGCGGCGCTCAAGGACGAGCGCGGCATGTTGGCTCCGCAGGTGATGAGACGCATCGTTTGTCGTCCAACGGACGAAAAGACGCTGTGGGAAATCCTCAAGTCGGATTTGCGTCCGACTGACGCCATGAACGCGGCCAACTACATGAGGGGCCGGTTCGAGTATACGGTCTACAACTATCTGACCAGCGCGGTTATTCTTTACCTGGCCGGCGACCCCAAGAGCGCTCAGAACGAACTGGAGTTCGTCTGGAGAAAGCGCCCCGAGATCGTGACCTGGAAAGACGGGACAAACCCGGACATCACGCGCCAGCGGATAAGGTACAGGATCGGCATAGGATGCCGAAGACCGTACCTCTGGAGAGGCGGAGTCGTCAGTTAGAAAACCCGAATGGTCCTCCCCGTCCGCTTGGGCGGGGAGGGCTGCATTCCTGTAAAGGAGCATGGGATGAGTGACGAAAAGAAAACGAAACCATCACGCAGTAATAAACGTCTTGACGGCATTGAGGCTCAAGTGAGACGCAACACGCGCAGGCTCAACAACATCGCGTACTTCCTGGAAGTTATGTACAAGCAGGACGCGGACGGCAGCGGGGCGATTGGGGATTCGGTTCCCGCTCCGCCCGAAACCGGCGGGTTCGCTCGTTTCGGGTTGATTGCCGCTGTTGCTTTTCTGTCTCTTGCCGTGACGGTGTTCGCGGGCTGGAAAAACCAGTTGACCCGTCTCGACGGATCGGCCGTGATTTCATACCAGACCGACTCTGGCGGAGAGTACAACGGCGGGATGCGCATTACGGGTTACGAAGCCACGGACGCGCATATCGACTTGTATGCCGACGAGGCGGACGACAACGCGGACAAATGGACGATCCGATCCGAAGCTTCAGGCAATGCCCTGGCTTTCGAGAACAACGGAACGGACAAGCTTACAATCAGTTCGGCCGGCGCATTGGTGATTGCTGGAGGCATGATGTTCGGTGGGGATATCACGCTTCAAAAAAGCGCGAAGATTTCCAACACAACGCATCCCGTCGTCCAACTTGTGTTTACGAACACTACGGCCACGCTTGGCCAACTTGTTCTCAATACGTCTTGCGGCAGCAACACGATTGCGAACAGCGATGTGTACGAGATTATCGCCAGAGCGCCCAATACGTATGACGCCGACACGGACTATGCGCTTATTCGCTTTACTATAGGGGATAAGACGCAGGGTTCCGAAGACGGTACTATCGTGTTTGTGATCGAGAAGGCGAGCACCGCGACAAGCGTTTTGACGCTTTCCGCGACGGGTGCGACGGTTATCGGAGATGTGAGCGGCACGACCATCGGCGGGATTACGGAAGCCAATCTGGTTGACAAAACCGCAGCCGAAACGGTGACCGGCATCTGGAACATGCACATCATCACCAACACAGCGCTTCACGGCTGCACGATTGGTGCTGTGGAACCTTCGACTGGCGCGTTTACGACGCTGACGGCGAATAGCCTTGATGAGCGGGCGGCGGACACGTTGGAGATTGGGGCTGTTATGGCCGACAGGGTCGAGATTGCCGACACTGGCATTATCACCGACATCGAGGGGCCGGTAGCGCTTTCCGAGGGCGGGACGCTTGCCGGGGTTCTCTATGGCGGCTCAATCAGCAACCTCACGTCTCTCTATCTCGGAGCAGTACGCTGGGACGATGGG
>Ga0180007_10006414_pt1 | contig 11494 bp, 11 predicted proteins | sample MM_PC_MetaG_FD_121122 | JGI IMG/M metagenome (GOLD analysis project Ga0180007, IMG submission 121122) | Groundwater microbial communities from the Aspo Hard Rock Laboratory (HRL) deep subsurface site, Sweden - MM_PC_MetaG | ecosystem: Environmental > Aquatic > Deep subsurface > Groundwater...
AAATGCTATTTTCATATATTCCTTTTGATAAAATCGATATATATAGTGATACGTATATCATTGAACCTGCTGATGAGTTTATAGAGATTACTGAAGAAACAAATGTATTAGAAGAAGTGTCAGATCTCATTCATGCTAGAAACCATAAGTATTATGTCTTTTTAGAAAAAGGACAATATAATTTCGTTGACGTAAATCAACAAAGTCTTAGAGTTCAATTCTTTGATTTAGAATTCAAACAACAAAGTTTCACACCGCTACCCTCACATCTTTATGGTATTGAATTATTCATTCCTGAAGATGGATATTATTATATGAATATCAGTCAGGGTTTAAGCAATAATCTTGGATACGCATTTTATCTTGAACCTAGAAATTATGAAACTACATGGTTTGATGATGAAGTTTTAAATATTGGAACCAACACAGTCACTTTTGAAGGTAATCAAGATATTGTTCGTTTCAAATTGGATTCAGAAGATACGAAAATTTTAAAAATAGTTTCTGATAACAAAGATATAAACATTTATCCTCATGACTATTTTTTAGCAGATGGGATCTACTATCTAGAAGTTCCTGAAGGTGTTTCCTATTTTTCCTTAATATCCTCAGTAGCAAGGACTATTCATTTAGAGGTATCAGAAGTAGATTCTTCGAATTATTCTAATCAAGTCTTAAATACGATGGAAGAAATTCAAGAAGTCTCTTCAAAATTGATAGTGACTTCAAATAATCTAGGACCACGATACTTGAAGTTAGTTGTCACTGAAAAAGCTTATTATCATCTTGACTATCTGAGAGCTGGTGAAGGTTATGCACTTCATGGAGCAAATTTATTGAATCAAAATTTAGTCAAAATTTCATCATTTCATCCTGCAGGTCACTTGTTAGACATAGGTACCTATGTGATTCGCATTCATACTTCGGAGTTATCCTTAGGTTATATAAAGTACCGAAAAGAGATAATTGAGGATGAAACGCTTGAGCTCAATATGACTAAAATGGACTATAATGAGGTAACTAGTAAGCCATTAACATATTGTGTAGCAATACTTTATCACAAAGATCATTACGTTGATTTTCATTTTTATACTGCAGAAAGCACTGCATTATACATTTCACAAACCACAGATCACTATCAGTTCTTAGATGAAGAAAGAAATCCTATAACAATGGTTTTTGGAACTAACTTTTATACAGAGGTTAGTCAGATTTTCTATTTTGAACCAGGTGATTATTATCTTCGTGTCTATGGTAGAAATGATTATGAGCATTTTATAGGGCTATTCTTAACCTTTTTATCCAATCCACCAGAAGATGACAGTAAAGCTGGTAGTGATATCCCATGGATTACAATAGGAACACATGATTTTTTAATTGATTATCCTGAGGATGTTGAAATTTTCAAAATAGATATTACAGTTCAAGGTAAATATAAGTTTTATTCAAGTATAATTGGTTATCCGCTTCTATATGATGCATCCTTTAATCAACTTCCTCAACAAACCGACAATTATACTTTAGCTCCTGGACTTTACTATATTTTCCTACCGAATCGTGGAGGATCCCATCGAAGTTTGAATATCAGTAAAGTTGGTTAATCTTCTAAAGCTTATTGACTTAATGCTTATTTCATTATGCGTTTCCATTGTTTTTTTAGTTAAAATGTATTAAATTAAACCCATAATCAATCATGGAGGTTTTCAAATGGTTAGCGCGATTCAAGAATTAACTGTTCATGAAACAGAAGAACTGATCATCATTTTAAAAAAACGTTTTGAAAAGAATATGCATCGTCATCAAGATTTATCTTGGGCTGAGATTGCTATCAAACTGATAAGTGCACCAAACAAGCTTTTATCACTTTATCAAATGGAAAAAACTGGTGGAGAACCGGATGTCGCGGGATTTGATAAAAAGACTGGTGAATTCATATTCGTGGATTGCTCCAAAGAGACTCCAAAAGGTCGTAGAAGCGTTTGTTATGATAGAGAAGCATTAGAATCTAGAAAAGAATTTAAACCTGCTACTAGTGCAATGGATATGGCAAATGAAATGGGTATTGAATTGCTTTCAGAAAAAGAGTATCGGGAACTTCAACAACTTGAAGCATTTGATCTAAAGACTTCAAGTTGGATCAAAACACCTGATTCGATTCGAAAACTGGATGGAGCATTATTTTGTGATTGCAGATATGATCATGTTTTTGTTTATCACAATGGAGCCTCATCATATTATGGAGTTAGAGGCTTTAGAGGATTACTTAAAGTATAAGTAATTTTGAAAAACAATAGAAAAGAACTCAATTTTGTTATACAATGAAACCAACATAAGGTAAGTCTTTGACTCATTTCACATGTTGGTTTTTGTTTTTTAATCTATGTCATCTGGAGGCATTTATGAAATCTGTTATTCATCCAATATATACAAAAAGACTAATTCTACGTCCATTTGAATATAAAGATATCAATGATGTTCATGAATATGCATCTGATCCTGATATCACTAAATATATGCTTTTTGGACCCAACACATTAGAAGAAACTAAAAGCTTTGTTCACCTCATTGTAGAGACTTGGTATCATGAAGAACCATTAAAACATTATGAAATGATTGTTGAGAAGGATGGTCAGGTCTTAGGAGCTGTATCGATTCATTTAGCAGATGACTTATTAGAAGGTGAAATGGGTTGGATTTTGAAAAGTTCTTATTGGAATCAAGGATATATTACAGAAGCTGCTACAGCTTTGAAAGAATTTGCTATAATGGAATTAAAGGTGAAAAGAATCGTTTCTCATTGTGATGCTAGAAATATAGGATCCATGAAAGTGATGGAGAAAATTGGGTTAAAAAGACTCTCACTTACCAAAAATGTAAGAAGAGAAAAAAAGTCTTTAGAATATGTTTTTGATGAGCTTTGTTATGAAGCGACTTTTTAAAACCTTCACTAGAAAAAGAGGCTATGATGTATAAAGAACAATTTGCGAGATATATTCCAAAAAATGAACAAGAAAAAATAGATCAAGAGTTGATTTTAAGCTTTATCAATCGGAATCCAGATGCATTATATCGAACCAATTTAACCGCTCATATCACTTCTTCAGCATTTGTTGTCAATGAAGAAATGACAAAGATACTTTTTGCTTATCATAATATCTATGATTCATGGAGTTGGGTAGGAGGACATAATGATGGAAATCCTGATTTACTGGGTGTTGCTATTCAAGAAGCAATTGAAGAAACAGGTATTCAAACAGTCACGCCTTACTCTAGTGAAATATTTACAATCGATGTTATTTATGTTCATCACCATATTAAAAAAATGAAATATGTTCCAGATCACCTCCATTTAAATGCTACATTTTTACTGATTGCTGATGAAAATGAGCCCTTATCCATAAACCATGCTGAAAATAGTGGTGTAAAGTGGTTTGATATTGAGGATGTCCTTAATCACATATCAGAGGCTAGAATGAAGCCAATCTACCAAAAGGCTTTTGACATCATCAAAAGGATTCGTAAATCATCATGAAAACTATGATAATGGATAGCATTTTAATCGAGGTTTCAGCAATACTCAATCAAAGATTTGACACAATCCCACTTCTGTATGGTTCCTATGCACTTCAAAAGGTTCTAGATAAAGACTATCAAGCAAGAGATATTGATCTTTTGATTGATGAAAATATACTAAAAAATAAAATAGAATTGATATCAGCATTCGTGATGAAGGGTTTCACGTATATCCACCAAGAGGTGCTTACATTTGAAAAAAATGGTATTGAAATTGAAATATCAAATTTAGAGAAGTGGATTGAAAACTCAAGTTTTGAGATAGAAGAAAATGAATTGATTCAAGAAAGTGGGTCCAAATTTTACCTACTTTCTGCAAATAATCTAAAAAGACTTTATCAGTTTTTATTAAGCGATAAAAGAAGATCAAATGAAAAGAAACAAAAAGACCAAGAGAAGTTAAATGACTTGAGAATGTTTCTAGAAAGGTAGTTTATGATTTCTTTTAGAAAAGCAGTTATCGAAGATGCTGATCAGCTTGGTTATGTACACTATGTATCATGGATTGAAACCTACAAGGGTTTAATTAGTGATTCTTTTTTGTCTGAAAGAAATCCTGAAAAGAGTGCAAAAATGTTTCGAAGAAACAATTGTGAGCGCATTTTTCTTGCTGAAGACAAAAATATCGTTGTAGGATTTATCAGTTACAATCAAGCAAATGATGAGGATTTAGAAAATTATGGAGCAATCTATGCACTATATGTTTTAAAGGCTCATCAACATTTAGGAATTGGAAGAACATTGATGGATTATGCAATCTCTGATTTGATGAAGCTTCGTTTTAAAGGAGTATCGATTTGGGTTTTATCAACCAATTTAAATGCTATCCTTTTTTACGAACGTATGGGGTTCATTAAAGATGGTAAAACAAAAGATGAAATATTAGGGGAAAGAGTTACTGAAATCAGAATGATTAAAAAGTTCATTTAAAAAGGGAGAAAAACATGATTTCATTTCAAGAATTGAATCAATGGGTTGAAAAGATGGCAGAGCTTTGCAATCCAAAGGACATTCACGTAGTTGATGGAAGTGAAGAGGAAAACCAACGCTTTTTAGACCAATTGGTTGTAGAAAAAAAAGCGTTATTATTAAATCCTCAAAAACGCCCAAATTCCTATGCTTTTTTTAGTGATCCTTCAGATGTAGCTAGGGTTGAAAATAGGACATTTATCGCATCCAATCATGTAGAGGATGCAGGTCCTACCAATAACTGGATCGATCCTAAGGTTTTAAAGGAAACAATGCTTGAACTTTATAAAGGATCGATGAAGGGTAGAACCATGTATGTTATACCTTATATGATGGGACCCTTTGGTTCACCATTATCAAAAATAGGTGTTCAGATTACAGATAGTTTATATGTCGTCATTAATATGAGAATAATGACTAGAGTTGGTAGAGATGTTCTAAAGAAACTTGAGGAAGTTGGTTCATTTATACCATGTCTACATTCAGTAGGATATCCTCTTGCTGAAGGTATAGAAGATCTACCTTGGCCATCTGCTCCAATTGAGCATAAATTTATTTCGCATTTTCCTGAAGAAAAACTGATTTGGTCCTATGGTTCTGGTTATGGTGGTAACGCACTGCTTGGTAAAAAATGCTTAGCACTACGTATCGCAACCGTCATTGCAAGAGAAGAGATGTGGATGGCAGAACATATGTTAATCTTGAAGCTTACAAATCCTGAAGGAGCTTCTAAATATATTTTAGGAGCTTTCCCAAGTGCTTGTGGGAAGACCAATTTAGCGATGCTAGTCCCAACTCTACCGGGTTGGAAGGTCGAAACCATCGGTGATGATATCGCTTGGATTTGGATGAAAGAAGATGGAAGATTATACGCAATTAATCCTGAAACTGGATTCTTTGGTGTTGCAAGAGGAACATCATATCGTACCAATCCGAACGCAATGATGGCGATTAGAAAAAATACGATTTTTACAAATGTCGCGATTACCGATGACCTAGATGTTTGGTGGGAGGATATCGATGGACCTGTTCCAGACCATTTAATGGATTGGAAGAAAGAAGATTGGACACCGACAAAAGGAATGTTAGCAGCACATCCAAATTGTAGATTTACAGTATCTGCTAAGCAATCCCCAGTCATTGCTAAAGAATGGGAAGATCCTGAAGGAGTTTTAATATCAGCAATACTTGTTGGTGGAAGAAGACCATCAACGATTCCCTTAATACACGAAGCATTTAGCTGGAACCATGGAGTCTTTATGGGCTCTATGATGGGTTCAGAAATTACTGCAGCTTCTATTTCTAATGATTATGGCAAGGTGAGACGTGATCCATTCGCAATGCTTCCTTTTATTGGATACCATTTAGGGGATTACTTGAGGCATTGGTTAGATATGGGAAAGCTTTCTAATGATGCATTATTACCCAAAATTTATTATGTAAATTGGTTTAGAAAAGATGATACTGGTGCTTATTTATGGCCAGGATTTGGACATAACTCAAGAGTTTTAAAATGGATATTTGAGAGATGTGATGGTAAAGCTCAAGCGAAAATAACACCGATTGGAAATGTACCCACTGAAGATTCAATCGATATTAGAGGGTTACCTATGAAACCTGAAGCTTTAAGTGAACTATTATCTATCGATATCAAAAAGTGGCTAGAAGAGGTGGAATCTATCAAGGCTTACTATGAAACAATAGGTCATAAGCTTCCTAATCAATTGAAGGCAGAACTTCAAAAACTTGAACAGAGATTGCTCTATGAAAAAGAACAGGATATAAATTCAGGAGATATTTCATGAAGAAAGACATGAAGCGAGCAGCGCTTATATTTATATTCGTTTTAGGAATCATTAGTTTTTTCTCTGATTTCACCCATGAAGGAGCTCGAAGTATTTATGGACCTTACCTAAATATTTTAGGTGCTGGTGCCTTTATTGTTGCATTTGCTGCAGGTCTTGGTGAATTCATCGGTCAAGCTTTACGAATTTTTACTGGAATTATTGCAGATAAGACAAAAAAATATTGGACCATGATGATAATCGGATATGCTTTAAATCTATTAGCGATTCCATTACTCGCTTTTGTTCAACCTTCGATTTGGTGGGTAGCAGTCGTCTTAATTCTAGTTGAGCGTGTTGGTAAAGCAGTTAGAGCACCTGCTAAATCTGCATTAACGTCCTTTACAGCTCCTCATTTAGGGGCAGGAAAGGCTTTTGCTATTAATGAAGCATTAGATCAATTCGGAGCATTTCTAGGTCCTCTCGTCGTGTTTTTTATGATTAGTTCACAACAAGGAGATGAACTCTCTAGATATCAAATGAGCTTTTTAATGTTAGGGATTTTTGCGATCATTACCTTGATTATCTTATTTGTTGCTCGATTTAAATATCCTAATCCTGATCAATTTGAAGCTCCTAAGTTAAAGCCAAAAGAATTAACAAAAGATAAGCAGTTTTGGATTTATATGCTTGCTATCAGTTTTCTAGCGATGGGCTTTATCGATTATCCGATTCTTGCATATCATATGGATGCCTCTAATTTAGTGAATGTTATTTATATTCCGTTATTTTATTCGATTGCCATGGGAGTCGATGCAGTTGCTGCACTTATATTTGGTCATTTATTCGACAAAAAAGGTTTATATTCATTAATACTTGCGATATCAATTGCACTTTTCTCAACTCCACTGATATTCTTATTCAATGACATCTATTTTATTATTATAGGTATTGTCTTATGGGGTGTTGGTATGGGTGCACAGGAATCTGTGTTAAAAGCAGTCATTGCAAATTTGATTTCTAAAGAAAAAAGAGCAACTGGTTATGGTATTTTTAGCTCAGTATTTGGATTATTTTGGTTTATTGGTAGTTTGATCATTGGATTCGCATACGAGAAGTCGATATTATTTATCATCATCTTTTCAGTAGCAATGGAAGTACTATCTATTTTGACATTATTTCTATTGATGTCATATCAAAAAAAAGAGTTAAAACCACTGAAAAATAGTTAAATTATCTTGTATTGTTATATAATATATATAATAAGACTAAGAGGTGATTTGTTTGGAAGTGTTTTTGAGGATTGATATCAATCTCATATCGATGTTTATGTTGGGTCTCGTTTTTTTGATTGCGTATAGGAGATTAGATTTAAAAAACATTCTAAATAGAGTTTATTTAGGTACAATATTGGTTGTAATGACACTATTATTTGTTGAAGCATTGACTTGTATCATCAATGGTCGACCAGAGCCATTTTGGATACCAGTTTCATACGGTCTCCATATGATATTATTTTCGATTGCTCCAGTTCTTTCCGGTGGGTGGTATCTCTTAATCAGAAACTTTGTGTCTACAAATCATCAACTCAGTCAAAAACTAAAAATAATAGTTATCGTTCCTATAATTTTAAATATAATTCTAACCGCACTCACACCGATTTTTGATTTCTATTTTAAGATTGATTCCAATAATATTTATGCAAGAGGAGATCGATTCTTTGTTTCAGTAATCTTTACCTATGGCTATTTCATACTTGGGTTATTTTATATAATTCATCAAAAGAAAAATATTATTATGCAAGAATTCTTACTTTTAATTACGTTTTCGATATTTCCTATCATAGGTGGAATTGTACAATGGTTAAATTATGGAGCACTATTGATGTGGAGTAGTGCAGCATTTGCATTAATCTTTGTCTATATTTACTTACAAGAAAGATTGATACATCTAGACTTGTTAACAGGAACATGGACAAGAAAATCATTTGATTATTATGTTACGAAGAAGCTTAAACAAAAACACGTTGATCCCTTTGGAGGAATATTCTTCGATGTTGACAACTTAAAAATAATCAATGATAAATACGGACATGCTGAAGGTGATGAAGCAATTAAGGAAGTCATTGATCGTGTTAGAGGATTAATCAACGCAGATGAAATTATTGCTAGAATTGGTGGGGATGAGTTTGTCATCATCAGCAATACCAATGATAATGAAAGACTCAAAAACTTGATTAGTGATATTGAATTATCATTTTCGGTTTTTAATGAAAATAAAGTGAAACCATATAAGCTGTCCTGTAGCTTTGGATATGGAATCTATACAGATGAATTTAAAAGCATCGATCAATTTCTTAGATTCATCGACTTTAGGATGTATCAAGATAAAAAGAGTCATGAGTAAAACTGCTCTCCGGCAGTTTTTTCTTTCACTTCAATCATCATCAACATCAATTTGATGTATAATAATGACATAAGCTTTATCCATAGAAAAGAGGGTTCAAATGAAACATTTTTATTTGAAGCAAAAAGTTTTTTCTTTAACGGATCGATATAAAGTTTTTGATGAAAACCAAAGTATTATTTTTTATGTAAAAAGTAAGGCATTTTCATTACATAATAAAATGAAATTTATCGATCAAGCTAGTGATACAGTGATTTATAATTTTAGAAGAAAACTATTTCGAATTATGCCTGTTTATGAAATGCTTGATACGGATATGAATGTGATTGCTACAGTGAAAAGAAAGTTTTCATTTCTACGAGCTAAAGTTGTAGTAGAAAAAGAAGGAATGAATCTTAATATTGACGGGAATTATTTTGCACATTCCTTTCAAGTTCTAAATGATCAAGATGAAGTAGCGAGTGTTACCAAAAAGTGGCTATCATGGGGTGATTCTTATCAAGTCTCAATTGCAGATGATCAAAGTGAAGCCTTTTATCTAGCTCTTGTGATTCTGATTGATAGAATGTTTCATGAGAATAAAGGAAATCATAGAATATCAGTTTAGGGAGTGTATCCATGTATCATAAATATTTAAGTCCACTTGGAGTCATCACTTATGGAGTAGAGCATGATGCTTTAATATCCTTGACGATTGATGATTTAGACGTCAAAGAGGAAAATAGTAAACTAACTCAAGACATCGATCAGAAGCTAGAGTTGTATTTTAAGAATGAACTCTATCATTTTGATATTCCACTATTCTTTGAGAAGGGAACAAAATTTCAAAAGCAAGTTTGGAATGCATTATTGAAAATTCCATATGGAGAGTCAAAAAGCTATCAGGATATCGCAAATCAAATTGACAATCCTAAAGCTGTTCGAGCAGTTGGACAAGCATGTAAAAGAAATCCAATCGGGATTGTTGTTCCATGTCATCGAGTGATTGGTAAAGATGGAAGTTTAACTGGATATTCTGGTAAGAACTATACACATATAAAAAAAATACTATTAGACCATGAGAAAAAGAATGAGGAGAACGCATGATAGATTTTAAACTTAAAAATTATAGAAGAGACCTTCACCAAATACCAGAACTAGCATTTGATTTGTTTCTAACAAGTGATTATGTTAAAAAAGAGCTAGAAAATATGGGTTATCAGCCCTTAGTTACAGCCAAAACAGGATTAATTGCAGTTAAAAAAGGGAAGAGTAATGATGCAATTGCATTTCGATCTGATATGGATGCCCTACCTGTTACAGAACTCACAAAGTTTAATTTTTTATCCAAGCATGAAGGTAAGATGCATGCATGTGGACATGATGGACATATGTCAATGCTTTTAGGATTTGCTGAATATGTTTCAAAACTTAAAGATTTAAATCAAACAATTGTCTTTATCTTTCAGCCTGCAGAAGAAGGACCTGGTGGAGCGAAGGTAATTATAGAAGAAGGTATTTTTGAACGATATAATATAAAAAAAATATTTGGGATTCATTTATACCCAGGACTTGAAGAAGGGCTATATGGCTTAGTGAATGGCCCAATGATGGCTCAAAATGGTGAGTTTAATATTCATGTACATGGAAAAAGTGCACATGGTGCTCAACCTCATTTAGGAAGTGATGCACTGCTTGCTGCATCGCATCTAGTGACACAATATCACTCTATTTTGTCTAGATTTTTAGATCCTCTAGATCCTGCTGTCATTACCGTAGGTACGACCTTAGGTGGCGAAGCGAGAAATATTATTGCACAAGATGTAAAAATGACTGGTACAATTCGAAGCTTTAATCAAGTTGTCTATGAAAAGATAAAAAGAAAAATGAGAGATATTGATTTAGGGATTTCTAAATCATTTGATGTAGTGGTTCAAAACGATATTATCGATTATTATCCTCCTGTGATCAATGATTCGAAGCTTTTCCAAATGCTAGAAAGTAGCATGAAGGATAATGAATATCAAATCTTAAAGCCAATGATGTTTGCTGAGGATTTTGCATTCTATCAACAAAAGGTCTCTGGTATGTTTGTCATGTTGGGAACTAAAAATGAAGAACTTGGATATATTCATCCATTGCACAGTTGTTATTTCAATTTTGATGAAAAGGTTTTAATCAAGGGTGTTGAACTCTATATTAGAATTTCTAAGCTACTTAACATTTTCTAAACAAAAAAAGACAAAATTTGATTTTGTCTTTTTATTTTTCCATCACTCTTTATCTTCTGGTATCCATGTTGCAAGTGCTCTACTGAGCGATTTTGGGTCAATAGGCTTTGAAATATAATCATTCATTCCAGCTGCTAGACATAATGCTCTATCTTCAGAAAATGCATTGGCTGTCATTGCTAAAATTGGAGTTTTTTGATTAAATGCACGGATTTGCTTTGCAGCCTCAATCCCATCCATAACTGGCATTTGAATATCTAAAATCACTAAATCAAATGGATTAGATTTGACCAAATCAACAGCTATTTTTCCGTTATTTGCAACCGTTACGTGCATACCCATATTGGTTAAAATACGGTGTGCTAATTTTTGACTTAAGAAATTGTCTTCAGCGAGAAGTATTGTTGAACCACTTTTAGGTTTGATTTGCAGGGACTCCTCTAAATCGATAGTCTTCAGTGTTGACTCATGCTCATCAATTTCCATAGGAATCGATAAGATAAACTCGCTACCCTCATTTAACCTACTTTCAACAGTGAGTGAACCATTCAT
>Ga0180007_10006415_pt1 | contig 11494 bp, 10 predicted proteins | sample MM_PC_MetaG_FD_121122 | JGI IMG/M metagenome (GOLD analysis project Ga0180007, IMG submission 121122) | Groundwater microbial communities from the Aspo Hard Rock Laboratory (HRL) deep subsurface site, Sweden - MM_PC_MetaG | ecosystem: Environmental > Aquatic > Deep subsurface > Groundwater...
CCTCTGCACGCCAACATTTAAATACTATCTTTCTAAGCTTTTAGGCATGAAGGAGACCATCATGGTCATCTGCGCCCACTCGGACGACCAGATATTCGGATGCGGCGGCTCGATAATCAAATATGCCAATGAAGGCAACGACATATATACAGTCATATTCTCATACGGCGAGAGCTCACACCCACTCATGGAACGCAAGTATGCTGTAGAGACACGAGTGAAAGAATCGAGGAGGGTCGACAAGTTCATCAAGGGCAAAGGGGTAACGTTCCTTGGCCTGTACGAGAAGAGCATGGCCAGGCAGATAAAGGAGAAAGGCATCGAGGAGAGGCTGAAGAAGCTGATAAGTCAGAAGAAGCCCGATTTCATATTCACGCACTCTCCGTCTGATCCGCATCCAGCGCACCAGATCTGCTTCCGGACGGTCCTCAAGACAGTGAACTCGATGAACTTCCGGGGGAACATGTACTCATTCGACATCTGGAACCCGATAAAGATAAGGGGCAGGAGGAATCCCAGGCTCGTCGTGGACATAACAAGCACGTTCCACAAGAAGCTGAAAGCGTTGCAGCTCTTCAAGAGCCAGCGGATAGCCTACATCACGCTGTTCCCACTCATCTTCTTCAGCGCGGTCGCGAACGGCCTGGCGCACGACATGAGATATGCAGAGGTCTTCCTTAAAATAAAATGAAGAAATTGCTCATAGCCGCGGACAGCTTCCTGCCACGCTTCGACGGAGTGTCAAGTTTCCTCTTAGAGGTCATACCCAGGCTCAGGCAAGAATACGACATCACGGTCGTGGCTCCGGACTTAGGAGAGGACCCGAACATCGAGGGCATAAGGCTGGTCAGATTCCCCCTCAGCAAGATAACATTCGGAGACTTCCCGCTGAGCACGACCAAGCTCAAGGTCCTGCGGAAAGAGGTCAAGGATGCTGATGTCGTCTGGACACATTCGATCGGTCCCATCGGCTGGAGGACCATCCTGCTAAGCAGGCTCTACAAGAAGCCTGTTGCTGCGTTCATCCACTCCCTGGAGTGGGAGCTGTTCCCAAAGAGCGTGAAATGGTTCAGGCCCGCTGTACACCTTATTACATTGCTGTTCACCCAGTTCGTCTACAACCAGTGCACCATGCTCATGGTCCCCACCTTGGAAGTGGGAGAGCTGGTAACCGCTCAGAGGATATGGACCAGGAAGGAGATCGTCCCGTTGGGGATAGATACTTTGATGTTCAAGCCGCCCCATGATAAGAAAGCTGCGAAGCAGAAGATAGGCATAGCCCCCAATTGGAAGGTCATCGGTTTCACAGGCAGGATAGCCAGGGAGAAGGACATCCTGACACTCCACAAGGCATACCTGAGGATAAAGAAACGGCATCATCATCTGAAGCTCATCATCGTAGGCGAGGGCCTGAATGAGATAAAGGATGAGATGAGAGGGGATTCGAACGTGATCTTTGTGGGTGCTACCCCTAAGGTCGTTGATTACCTGCAGGCCATGGATGTCTTTGTGTTGCCATCACTCACTGAGACTACCTCTCTGGCGACTCTTGAAGCCATGGCATGCGGAGCAGCGGTCATCTGCACACCGGTGGGCCACATCAAGAAGTATATCAAGGACAAGGAGAACGGATTCTTGTTCCCCAAAGGGAACAGCCTTGTGCTCTCGCTGAAGCTGGACTGGGTGCTGAAGAACAATTATTTGAGGGAGGCAGTCGGTAAGGCTGCCCGCAAGACGGTGGAAGAAGGCTACAGCTGGGGGACCACGATAAGGAGGATAAGGGAGACATTGGCCGAGCTATGAAGTTTTGGGGTTTAATATTACTGCTGATAGGATATCAATCATCCTAGATGCTGGCTCACATCCTGGTCATAGGCATGACGTTGCAGGAAATTGATGTATTCAGGGAAGATGTCCTTGAATAAGAGCGCCCTGTCCCAGATGGCTGTCCTTAGGGCCTGATGGGTCTCAGCAGAATGGGCATTCTTCGATGCAGCCACAAATCTTTCGAGGTCCTGGTTGCCTGGCAGGAGGCGTTGGGCGATAGTAGCCGGTGCTTTGGCCAGCTCGAAGGCTCTTATCAGCTGTTGTGCTCCTTCGATCTCCTCTGCAGATGCGAGAAGCGAAGCGTACTGCCCCTCAGACATATCAAGCGCCTCATATCCGTCTTCCTCAGCCATGTGCTCTATCATCATTTCTATGTCTTCATCACAATCGACATGGAGAATATATTCCCTCGCATGTTCAAGCCCTTCCCCCATCTGGGGAGCGAAGCTCTGGTGGACATAACCTGCGGTCTGGATGCACATGATGGCTGTCTTCCCGTCCTCGGGGATGAGCCACCGCTGCGGCCTGAGCTGCATCTTGCAGCTGATGGGCCTTCCGAGATGGGCTTTCATACGTAGTGGGTATAAAGAGGAAGAATAAATATTTTACGTAAAAATTATACTAAGTCTGTTTAATCGGCCGCCGGGTCGGCACATGAACTTTGGCCCCTCCTCAATGTCCACCCAATCCCCCACCCGCCCCCATGAAGTCTGCCTTAACTGCAATCAGAGAAAGGCCATGGTTGTTGCTCACTCATGCAATTAGCCACTTCGGCAGCAGAGCTGCAAATGGTTACTTCTGCCTCAATGACCTCTTTATCACTTCCTCCTCCCACCCGGCCTGCTTCAGGATGTCTGAGATGTACTCGTCGGTGCGGCCCTTGGCCTTCAACCTGACGATGTATTCCTTTAGCTGTAGGTTGACAGGTGTGGTTCTCTTCCGCACAGAGATCACCCTGAAGGAGATCAGGGCGAACAGCACCATTATCAAGAGGAAGGGTGCTAGCAGAGCGTATGGTCTGAGAGTGCTTCCGGACACGGCGAAGCCGGTTATCTGGGGCACATCTATCACCGTCTCCTCGATGACATATTCCAGGCTGAGGTTCTGAGTCTCCACAGCCTCTGGGATATCGACAGGTTCTTCGAGGGGGAGAATGGCCGGCTCAGTTGTCTGAGGGGCTGTGACATTCTGGGATGGGCTTGGCGTGAAGCTGCCGCCTCCTCCACCTCCTCCTCCCCCGCCGCCTCCACTATCCTGGGGCGGGCAGTCTAGGGATTCAGAAGGCCTTGTTCCGCAGTCAGAGTCATCAGGGCAGGAACAAGAGCAAGACCTGGTGCCGCAGCTCCCTCCGGACCATGCAGTGCATGCCCAGTCCTCCTCGCACCTGTTGACGGTGAAATACCTCGTGTCAGCATAGTTGGCATCGCCGTAAGAGTTGTAGGCAAGGCAGTTCCAGGCAAAACGGCCGCCAGGGACGTCCTCTATAGTGTGATTAAGACTGGTGTCAGTGGAGTTTTCTGGTGCCCATGTGCCGGTTGTGTTGGTGTACAGGGAGATGCTGACGCTGCCGGTGGCGTTGCACAAGAATGTGATGTCAGTAGAGTTGGTCTCAAGCTGGTCTTGGGGGGCTATCAAGGTCACAAGAGGCAGATCGGTCTTGATGAGGATCGCTCCTTCGTTGTTCATCAGTGAGATGGAGCTGATGGCCGGTCCGAGCGTGCCATCCGAGTATAACGGCTGGTACAGCCTGGAGAGATTATGATTGGTTGCGCTGCTGCTGCCCGTGTCGGAGATGCGCTTGGGCTTCATCTTCACCAGCACTAATGCATTCTCATATTCCCTTCCGATCACGTGGTATGTGTGCGAAGCGTTAGAGGGGTCTGTGCCGTTGGCCCAATCGTATGGGTCCTGGTCAAGCGGCTGGCCGATGTCATAGGCAATGGCATCGAACCAGCTGCCGTTGTATGTGCCGTCCCTCTTGGTCCCGAAATAGGTGTTGGGTGAGTGGAGGATATAATATAATGAGAGGGAGAAAACGGCGCCCCTCTCGGTAGCGGTGCGGTCGTTGACCATGAGCAGCAAAGTCTTCCCGCTGTCCGCATTCTCCTTGAGCATGAGGAGCATAGGCCACATGACATCATAATAATGGCCTGCTGCGGCGTAGTCATAGGCGTTCTCGATGAGCATCCAGCCAAAGGCCTGGTCGAGGCGCTGGCTGTTCACAGGCTCTGTGGTTGCGTACCAGGCCGCTTCAGCATTCGCGACCAAGGGCTTGTACGTCGGGAAATGGCTTTCCAGTCTACCCCTGAGGAGGTCGATGAAATCATACTTGTGGTCAATATAGCTGAAATTGCCGTCTATCGGCTCGCCGTAGTACTCCAACGTGCTGTTCAGCGAGAAATAATGCATCAGTGGTACGCTGAAGACCATACCATCGAGGAGTGTGCCGGCCTTGTCATACAGCTCTAGATTTTTTATAGTATCATTGATTGCCAGCTCCTGCCAGCCCTCATAGGCGATGTTTGCCATCCCCCAATGGACGTTCCAAGAGGAGGCCATCCTCGACTCGTTCTTATGCCTGGCAGAGGCGTCGGGATAAGGCCTGATAGGGTATTCTGTGTCGTTGACCCAGCCATCACCATCAAGGTCATTCGCAGGGTTCCAGCCCGGGATTGAGACAGACTGATAGCCTGAGTCAGGGAAATTATACACATATTGGATGTCTTCCATGTAATGCAGGAAGAAGCTCTCTGCGTCAAATCCGTGCTCTGATGCAAAGTCCTCGATGCAGCCCCAGCAGCCCTCCCCGAACCGGGCATCGTTTATCGTCTGGGTGTTCAGGTAGTTTATCACTTTGAGGTCGGGGTTGACCTCATAGGCGAAGGGCATCGAAAGGCTTCCGATGCGCAGGTCATAGCGTCCGGCCAGCCACGCGGTCTGCGTGTCGTTGAAGTCCTGGTTGTATATCACTCCGAAGGTCTTTATGTGGCTGAACAATGTGGTGTTCGTGGTGTTCAGTCCTTGGGGCTCGCTGATGACGTGCCCCGTCAGCTTCAATGATGGCCAGCTTACGATGACGAGGAAGACGAACAGGGCGAAGTAGGTCAGCATGGCGGTAGTTGCATGGTCCTGCAGCAGGTTGCGCTTCATCCTTTTTTCCTCCCGGCGTTGTGGTATGAAGACCAGATGGTGCGGTCATCGCGCTTGAGCATGGCAGCGATCTCGTGGAATGAGAGCTTCTTCTTGTCGTGGAGGTAAAATGTTAATGATTCGAGCATGCCGAGACGGCGGTCTGCGAAAATTGAGATGGGGACGTTGAGGATCTTTCCAGACTTTTCGATGTGCTTGTTGAGCAGGGAAAGGGCCTGGATGATGCTCCTGTCGTCGTGATGCCGGGGCATGATACTTACTAGATAAGTAGTAGTATTTAAATTGTTTGTCTATAAAGAAATCATCATGTACTTATTGAATAACTTTAGGTATTTCTGAGACATACCTGAATGAAGCATAAAGTTTATCCCATTCTGATCCCATTGGTTCCCGGCGAGGATTACGGCTGGCTAAATGATGGTAAAATGGGCTGATACTTCCATCGTCGAATGGCGTGCAACTAATAGGATACTGGTCATCAACATCTCTAGCAAATTGGCCTGGGTCGTGATTATGGTTGCATGGGTCCCAATCAGGTCCTAGATTCATCCACTCAGATCCTGGTGTTATGATAATGGATATGTCAAGGTGGTATTATTGTTTTGTCATAATCAGGGTGCGAGAAATCATGCCCTCCTTGAATCATGAGGGCAAGGGCCACAGGATTATGGCCCACATCAGGATACCGACGATTATCCAGATTATCTGCCCGGCCGTGAATCCAGGTCTTAGGGGGAGCTTCTTGGTCTTGTCCCAGTAGTCGTTGAGATACCCCTGGGTCCAGTAGAGGGGCAGGAAAGACAGCAGGGTGAACACATAGCTTATGTTGTCCCAGGGCTCAGGCAGGCGTAGGCCAAGCCGGTTGTCAATGGTTACCGCCAAAAAGAATAGCAGGAAGATATTGAGGGCAGGCCTGGTCCTGATATTCTTCACCTTGACCATCTTTATTGCATCCCTGAACATGGCGTACATGAGCCAGATGTTGTAGAAAGGTACGAACAGGCAGGCTGTGCGCCAGCCGGGCCGTATCTTCTTCCCTGATTCCTTCATGTGCTTCCAGTTCCTGTGGAACCATGAGAAGACAAAGAGGCCTTGGGTGATGATATAAAGGAAGAAGAATTTTCTCATCGGCAGCTTGTTGGAATAGCGTTTGGCCATAAGGACTTGGATGGAAGCATAATATTTAATGCTTTGTAATTACTTCGGAGACAATAGAGATAAGTACGCCAAGGCTTGGGCTTAACATCGGAATTTAACGAAGTTGGATTTTTCCTCGAAATTTTAGGGTTGCCTAAAATTTCAGAGCTGAAAAATTCAATTTGGGTAAAATTGGGAAAATCGCTTGGCGATTTAGCGTAAGCGACCCAATTTTCCGTTAAATTGTTGTTAAACTCTTTGACCCTACAACGTGGGGTCAAACCGCGTCCGCGGAGTTTTTGAATTGCTAATAAATCGAGGCGTAGCCGAGTCTATATGTGCGTAGCACTGGGGGTCTGAGAGTTCATTTTAATGAGCGAATGCAATACATCAAGAACAAGTAATCAAGGGCGTTTTGAGAAGTATTTAAATAGGGGTAATATTATTTATATATCAAAGAGGTTAATAAATGAAAAGAATAATTTTGATGTTAATTCTAACTGTTTTTATTATGGGTTGTTCTGAACAAATGGAGAAGACACAGGAGATTGAAGATATTGTTGAAGAACCTGAATTAAAACCAGAAACAGAAGAAAGCATATCTCCACCAGATGAAGAGCTACAAAAAGAGCCCGTAATAATTAATGAGAAAGAACTTTTTTGTCCAGATTATGATGGAAACGAACAAGAATGTTTTTTACATGAAGAATGTGAATGGGATGCTCAAGAAAATAATTGCGACCTGATTGGGAGAGTGAATGAAGAAGATGATAACAATAAGGATGATAAAGAAGCAGGGTTCGCATCTGAACTTGAAAACGGCCTACCAAACACAATTCCTAATAAAATCTGTAAAAAACTTCCTTTAACGAACCAATTGAATCCAGGTGATAGGCATTATTGCTTTGCTCTTGTAAACCATAATGCAGAATTCTGTAAGAATATAGATGACGAAGAAAAAGAAGTTAATCGTTGTTTAGCCCATGCAACAGGAGATTCTTCTTATTGCGAAAGACTCCAGGATGATTCTGCTAAACATGTTTGCTATTATATGCTCGCTGTATCAAGTGAGAATGCTGATTTTTGCAGTGAAATTGATTATAGCCTGCATGAAAAAGAACAATGTTACTTCACTTTTGTGAGCAACTTGTATTGGTTTGATCAATCTGATGAAATAACAACAGAATACTGCAGCCAACTCGGCGATCCAGATGAAGATACGTGTTTAGCCTTGAAAGAAAGGGATGTTTCTCTCTGCAAAAATAATGTCAATTGTCTGACTTTCTTTGAACAAGAAATGTCTTTTTGTGATAGTAAAGGGAGTATATTGAAAGATTGTGTGAGAGATAGAGCTATGACCAGTAAAGATGTTTCAATCTGTGAAGAGCTCTCTGGAGAAAAAAAAGATGATTGTATTGGTGATTTTTGCACTCATATACAGTTAGATCTTGCTATTTGTGATAAAATTACAAATATTCAAGAAAGGCAGTCGAGGTATGTGGAGGTTGCCATGAATCTTGGTAATGATGCAAGAGGAGGTAATTGAGATGAAAAAGATAATTTTAATATTGATTTTTGTATGCCTATCCCGTTTTGTTCTTGCAGAAGACAATGCTCCCCACACTTATTGCGGTGATGGAATCTGTGAGTCTCTTGAAGCAACTGAAGGTAATTGCTGTGAAGATTGCGGAGACTGCATGGGTGTTGTTGTTGATAAAGTTCAAACAGTGGATGTTGTTGAAAAAGAGGTAGTCAAGACAGTGAATGTTGTTGAGAAGGACGTAGTCAAGGCAATAGACGGAGTCGAGAAAGAAATAGCCGGGACAGATGAAGAAACATATGTTAATAATGAGGAAGCAATTGAAAAAAGAGAAGAGAAGAAAAGTATCTTTGGGACAATTATCGGCTTTTTTAAAAGGATTTTTGGGATTGATACAGATAAAGATCAGTCACTGAAGGACATAACTTCTCTAAAATCTGAAGAAATAATCGCAAAGGGTGGAGAAGAACTAAAAACAGGAAAAATCAATGGAAATGAAAGTACGGGGCATACTGGCAATCTTAACCAAGGCTCATCTTGCGGCAATGGCATCTGCGAAACCTCTGAAAGAATAGAAAATAATTGTTGCGAAGACTGCAGAAAGGGTGGATGCGGATCTTTGGTTGTCGACAATCAGATTGTTGATAATCAGGCAGGGGGCAATCAGGTTGACGCTCGTCCAGAAAACTGCGGAGATAAAATTTGCGATGATTGGACTGAAACTTCAACTAATTGTCCTCAAGACTGCGGTTTTGATGGTGTTGAGATAGTGGATGATGAAGATGAATTTAAAAAAAATTATGATGATATCATGGCTGAAATGAAAGATATAATTCCGGAAGTTCCTGAAAAACAAAAGCTGCTTGATATAAGCTCTTTTTACACTCCTTCTGCTACATGTTATTTTAGCGCAGGAGCAAGCCTAGCTAATTATATGGAAGATTTAAGCTATGATGAGTTTATATGGTATGGACGACCACTTCACTTTCAGTACGACACCCGATGGGATACATTACGGACTGGCGTTGGTGGAGGAGAGTTAACATTTGAATCATTTTATAATCTTGGATACAAAGCATATGTTGGCAGGACAACCAAGATGTATCTGCCAACTCCTGAAAGATTGCATATGATGGCAAGCAGGAATTTTATCTTTTTTGACACAGATGAGGAAGCTTTGGACTTTATCAAGAGATTACTAAGCGCAGATATTCCTGTGATGATAAATTTGCAAGTAGGAACAACACCAGACTTTCTTTTTATAAAGGGATATGATGAAACACATATATTTATACCGCCTTATGTTGATTATTCTACTGGAGAATATATCCTCTCAGATGAAAAGCAATTATTTAGTGACGAGGCAATTGAAAATAAAGATACACAGTCCTTGACTTATGAACAATTCTTTTCCCTTTGGGAAAAATCAGGAAATACGTTCTATTGGTTTGTCAAGAATGATGAGAGAAAAACAGAACAGGAAATATTTCAGATCAATAAGAAAGATGCAGAAGAGGCTTATGATAATGTGCAGAAATTTATAGCAGATCTTGATTTTGAAGTTCATACAAGCGGTGAAGACCAAATAACTGGTACTGCTGCAGCCTCGAGATACTTGACCAAACAGGGTTATGCAGGGCTCGGCAAGAAATATATGGAACTTGCAGCCCTGTATGATAAACAGAGAAATCAATGGCAAACTATGGGCATATACGCCCAAACAGCTGAACTTTATCAAGAAGCAGCAGAATTGTGGTGATGAAAAAATGAAAAAAATAATCTTAATTTTGGTTTTAATATGTTTATCCAGTATTGTTCTTGCTGAAGCCCAATCGGCAGGAATAGTGCCTGAGCTTACTGCAGCCGAAATCGAAGATGCACCTTTGATTATAGAATCAGGAGTCTATCCTTCAGAGGGAACTCCATGTGCAAAATATACTTATTATGCAGTCTATAAAGATGAAGACGGCAGGGAGCCTGAATACATAAGGATTTGGCTCAATGGTGAATGGCATGACATGGAATGGTTAAATAACAATCCTGAGGTTGGCGGTACTGTTTATGTTTATTACTACTTTCCTACTTCTGGAAAGCCTAATTTTTATTATTTTGAGGCAAGCAATGGCGCAGGAAAAGCAAGAGGCAGCATCATTGACAGTCCTGCCAGTGGACCGGTGATTTTTTCTGAAAATCTGGATGAAATTGGATGCACAGGCACAATCCAGCCAGAATCGTCTGGAGCACATGAAATCTGTGGAAACGGAATCTGCGAGTCCACTGAGACAGAAGATGTTTGCTGTGAGGACTGTAAGGTTGGAGGATGCGAGAATGTTCCTGGATTAGAGAACTGCGGTAATGGCGTGTGTGACTCTCCTGGAGAAACTAGGGATAATTGCGCTGAAGATTGCAATCCGCAGGGAGTTATGAATCAAGAACCAATGGAGAACTGCGGAGATGGCATTTGTGAACTGCCTGAAAATCAGGATAGGTGTTGTGATGATTGTGGGGGTTGTATGGATGTTGTTAAAAGAGCCGGAGATGAGTCCAATATTGGGCAGCAGGAAGATAAGAAGAAGGGCTTTTTCAGCAGGATCATAGATTTTTTTAGGAAAATATTCATGCATAAAAAGCCTGCAAAACAGATTATAACCGATACTGAAGGTGAGAAAACGGTTCTTGTTGATGGCAAAGAAGTGCCATATAAAACAGAAGAAGAATTATCAGAAGAAGCCAAGCAAGGAATGTGTGTTATTGAGACTGGAACAGGAGAAAAGATTTATATTAATGGCTCAGATTCCCCTAATGCGAAAACTATAATAGTGAAAACAGAAACGGATGGACGTGTTGTTGAGAATACAGTGAGGGTAGAAGGTTAATAAGGTTATTTCTACAATAAATCTGTTGACGAGTTCAAGACTATAATTGTCCTTGAATTGTGCATTGGATGTTCTCTTGAGCTGTGAAGTCTGTATCTTCTTTAATGCCAATAATGTCTATCTTGCCAGCCCCTTTCATAACAACAAGGGGTTTCTCGTCCTTTATAGCCCGATGTCCGAGCATGGTTATCACCTGCATATCACAAGCCAAAAAAGCCTAGAAAACGTCTAGAACCATCGCTTTGCGGGTGTTAAGTGACCCGAACGGATTGAAATGGGGTGAGAACGCAGCGTGGTCGTAGTGGAGCAAAGCGGAACGGATAAGTTGAAAAAGTGTGCCGTTAGAATAAATTACCTATTTCTTTATAGACTTCTGGAAAATTGTCCTCTTTGTAACCTGTTTCAGGCCATGTATCTAAACCATCATCTTTGTATCTGGGAATTAAATGAATATGAAAATGAAAACAAGATTGCTGAGCAACTTTTCCACTTGCATGAAGAATATTAATTCCTTTAGCATTACATTTTTCTTTTAGCTTTTGCGAAATAGTCTTGATAGCATCAACAATGTGATGTAATTCCGCTTTTGGAATATCATAAAAATCAGAATAATGGCTCTTAGGAATTACGAGCATATGACCTTTAGCAATGACGTGTTCTTTTAGTGGAGCAAAAGCTAAAACGTTTTCATTTTCATAAATCTTGTTAGTGGGCAATTTTCCAGCTACAATTTTACAAAAGCTACATTCAGTCATAGATTAGATAATTTATTTGGATTTAATAAAGGTATCGATAGAGGCGCACTTTTTCAATTACGTTTAACAACGGAATTTAACGAAGTCGCCGAAGGCGATTTGGATGGAAAAGCCTGCAAGGCTCCGGAATCGTTAAATTCCTGTTAGTTTCGTCTGACCAAAGGGAAGACCTAAAATTTAGTGCAACGTTCCGAAGGAAAATTTTAGAG
>Ga0180007_10006416_pt1 | contig 11493 bp, 14 predicted proteins | sample MM_PC_MetaG_FD_121122 | JGI IMG/M metagenome (GOLD analysis project Ga0180007, IMG submission 121122) | Groundwater microbial communities from the Aspo Hard Rock Laboratory (HRL) deep subsurface site, Sweden - MM_PC_MetaG | ecosystem: Environmental > Aquatic > Deep subsurface > Groundwater...
AATCATCAGGCTTGCCCCGTTAGAGATCAAAAATATTGTATCTTCTGATGGGGTAAAAGTTTTTTATGTTGAGTGTGGGTGGAATAGTAGCGTCCCCAGATATTCTTTTTTATGCCTCAAAAACTATTTTCCCTTCTTGATTTTCCTCGGCTTCTTTTTGAACCCCTCGGTTGCATAGTATAGGGCAACCTGTTTTTTGGTGAACTTTCTGCCTGACGGGCTCACATACTTGTTGCCGACTTTTTTAAACGGCATATTTTCCCTTTTATTTTCCTTTCTTAATCATTTCTTCGACTTTTTTCTTAGCTAACTCCAATAATTCTCTAGATTTTTGCCTGCCCGCCGTAATCTTGATGAAGGTGGGGCGGAGGAGGGATTTTAAAAAATATCCTCGATGATTTTTATTTCTTAATTAAAACTTTTCTGGGTTTGGCGCCGTAGGATGGACCAATAACACCTTCAGCTTCCAAAAGATCTAAAATTCGAGCAGCTCTAGCGTAGCCAATACTTAACCGCCTTTGCAAAATCGAAGCGGAACCTTCGCCAAATTTTATGACAACCGCCTTTGCTTCATTAAAAAGTTCATCTTCTGTTCGGTGATCTAACTTCTGGTTTTGCAGTTTATCACCATGCATCAACTTGCGATAAATAATATCAACTTTGCGTATTAAGAGCTCAAGCTGTTTTTCAATTTTCTCTAAACGATCATCTTTGTTCATATTATCCTTTATGTAATTTATTAATATTTTTTGAAATCTCTCGGAGAATATTCTGTTACTTCCCCTCTATCGTCAACTGAAAAAATATATAAACACAAATGCCGAGCCGCCTGCCAAGGTATTCGCCGCAATGCTGTTTTTGCGCTTACTTCTGGTAATCCAAGGCCGTATTTATAGGCATGCATGGCGATAACACTCATCCTTGTGATAATCTGGCCCAAAGCATAAATCCATTGAGTTTCATTTACCGACTTTGCAGACTTAGCGTAAGACTTACCCTTACATTCAACTAGAAATCTTGTGGCTTTATGTTTGTTTCTTGAATTTGTAACAACAATATCGCATCCTTTTTCGTGAAGACCTTTTGTTTTAACATTGTAATCCCAATTCTTTTTGGCAAGATGCTCTAAAATACATTTTTCAACAAATTTTTCGTCAATTCTTTTCATAATTTTTCTTCAAATGCTTGGTGGAGGAGGGATTTTTCGAGAGCATCGAGGTCGGCGGCGGTTTGAGTTTGGAGTTTCTTCAGTTCTTCAACTTTCTCCGAAAGCGAATTCAACCGCGCAACAATCTTTTTCTGCTCGGCAAAGTGTAAAGAAGGTTTTCTTGTTTTAAACATAAACTATTGACATTTATTGATAACTTGGCATATAATAGTAATTGACCGTAAGGTCGTTGATTCTAGTGCTTGGGGGCCTCTTTATCGGGGTCCTCTTTGCGTTCTATCTCCCTTTTCCAGCATATAAAATTGCGTATTTTTTGAATATCAAAAATCATCAAGCCATTTGGAACTAACGCAGCAAGTTCTTTGGAAACTTTACGTGCTGTCGCGAATAAAATAACCTTTTTACCAGCATCAATGATTTTTTTTATTGGGTCTGCAAAATCGCTATCTCCACTCCACAGTACGAAGGTTTCTGCACTATCACGTTCGCAATCGAGAAGCATATCAACGCCAATTTCAACATCGAAATTGCATTTCATATCCTCAATATAAAATACCCCCTTCTTATTCATGTCTTTGAAACGTTCGTTTAGATACTCAACAGTGGAAATTTCATATTTTTTTAGAAGTGCGCGACGAATAAACTGGTCAAGGAGAATTGTTGAATCAGGTAAGACGCTCGACGCATCAACGGAAAAATGCATAATTTTCACAGGCTTGGTGCGAAGTGTATATTTGCAATTTTCTGCTTCTGATTTCTCCTTTTCCGACCGATCATTACCTTCTAAATATCCGTTGTAAAAATTTACCGCTTCAATCGTATTAAATGAGTCCATAAATTGTTTAAGCCGCTTTATATCTACATGCCAACCAAGCTTTTCACTCCACGGACGCACATTCGCATAGTCAATATAAACCCGAGACTTATCACTAAAAATACTTTCGAGCTGTTCAATAACTTCTTTTTTATTTGTGGCTAAATTTTTGATCTTCTCGGTTTTTGGTGTAAACATAAAAATTAGTTAACTTTTCTATAACGATAGTTGTAACTTATGTAATCGTTTAAAAACTGACCATGCGAAGATGTATGCAAAAAATGTTGGTAGAGATGTTCTGCCACATCAAAATACTGGTATATATTCCCTGAAGTAAATTCAACCTCCAAAATCGCTGACCTTGGATCGTAACCGATGGAGCGGATGTTTGAAGATTGTACAAATGTTCTTTCCATATATTTATATTATACGATATTAAGCAGAAGTACTAAATGCTTGGTGGAGGAGGGATTTTTTGTATTTTTTAGTGATCGTTGGATTTTGTTAATTATAGTTATCGATTTTAACCTTTGGATTATGGATTCTTGCTTTAACTTGAACAGATTCTTGAATTTTTAGAGCAATATCTTTTCCCAATTTTTGCGATGTCGCTAATAAATAGCTTCCTACCGAAACAAATGTAACAGTCAATATTGCTCTTGTTGATAGTTCTACTCGAGGCGTGAAACCGACCGCAGTGCTGATCGCTACAAATAATAAACCTAATAACAACTTGGCTATATTATAATTCAGCTTTACATCCGTCAGACGCTTTTCAACATGAGTCATAATTATCCTTTCATTGATTTATTTAAAACCGAATCAAAAAGTTCTTTTAGTAATTCTTTTTGCTTGAGGAGGGATTTTTTGTAATTCTGCACGGCATTAAGTTTTTCGACAATTTTTTGCTGGTCTTTGATCGGCGGTAATTTTATCGTTTGGCTCAATATATCTTGGTCTGATACTGCAGGGTAAGCAGCGCCTTTTTGAAATGGTAGTACTTTATTGATAAACCAATCCGATGAGACATTGTAATAAAGCCAGTTATGATCCAGAACGTCAGTTTTTGGGCTTAGAATACAGAAGCCCGTAGATGCAACCTTCGGATCAGGCAAAGAAATTACATGTGCGATATTTTTTAAGTATGGCCTAACAGTACTCCAAACCGTATCACCGTCTCGAATCTCTTTTCGAGCCCTGCTTGGTGCATTTTTCCCTAATATTCTTTTGAATAAAAGGATTTGTCTTGATTGTCGGTCTATACTTGATATATCAACATAGTGAAATTCTTTTTCTGGTAATTTTTTTGGATTCGTAAATTTCTGTTTCAATACAACTTTACCTAAGGAAACTTCTTCAAAGATAATATTCAAAACATCCTTCAGAATTGTTGATTCAAAAAGTTCTTGGGTTTTGGAGATTTGGAGGTCATTTAATTCTTGGGCTTTTCGTATCGCATCCAACCGCTCAACAATTTTTTGTTGGATTTTGAGAGGGGGAATTGGGATTTTATATTCCAAAACTTGCCTGTTGCTAATATTCTTCTGGGCTATGCCTGCCGCTTCGTTTAAACAATAATTTTCAAATTCTCTACATCCCACCAAAAGGTAGTATAAAAAATCTTCCGATAAGACCCCATTAAATATTATCTTCGCAACCCGCTGATTCAAGACGGCTGGCAAGATAGATTTTTTTATTTTTGCTACTCTTCCAACATTTCCGGTTAATGAAATTAAAATGTCGCCTTCTTTCAAAATGTATTGATTGATTTTCTCAGATAAAGAATTAGAGATATAAATTTTATTTGATTCACCGATATATCCATTCTGAACATTAGAAATTCTGATAAGCTGGTACCCGCTATCTGAATAATCGGCTGATTTAAAAGCGTAGCCCCCAAGAAGACTAATGACTTCACCTAATTTTTTTATCGGCCAATTATTTTTCATTATCGTTTATGGTAATTAGAGTATAAATAAATGATTCAAAAATTATTACTAAAGATTTAAATCGAGAAATGTCGTTTTTAAACATTTTATATTGTTTTGCATTTCTATGTCTCAAAATACCAAAAACTGAGTAAAAAGATTTTTGCTGAATAATTAAAGATTCTTTTTCATACTGATCTGGCAGTTTATCAAGATATTCTAGCATAGCTAATTTTATCTTTTCTTCTTTTCTGACCCTAGAATTAACTTTGACTAGCACTAATGGTAGTTTCTCCACCACTCTAGTAAGAGACTCTGAAACCTGTCCGACCAAATCCTTATTTTTATTATCAAGCATTGTTCTTATTGCACCCTTAAAACAATCTGCGATTTCATCATCTAGGTCTTCGAGTATTTTAACAATATTCGAGGTAATATCTGTTAAAAAAAGGTTGTCATTATTTTTTTCCAAATGAATAATTTTGGACTCAAGTAATTGTATTTTGTTATCCAGATCGGATATTTTTTCGTCTGTTTTTGAAACAGGAAATAATATAGGAGATGATTGTAAAGAATCTAGCGCAATACTATTTAAGGCACTTATTTGTGAAATTTGACCAGAGACGCCAATTTCTAATAAGGTAGTAGTACCCTTACTATCAGGCATTATTGACATAATTCTTTCTTGCCCAATTTGAATTGCATCTGTAGAAACGTTTAATATAGAAGCCATCGGGCTTTTTAAAAAATCATAAGTCGGGGCATTTAATAACTCCCCAGTAGCTATTGCTGTCTTACTGACCTCTGCCAAATTAGTCCCCAACAATTGAACTGTTTCGGCAACAGGTGAGATTAAGGCACCAATTTTTCCCATCGATTCTTTCACCGGCTCATAAATCTGCGCAAGCTTGGTTGCAGAATCCATTAAAGCAGTTTGAACTCCTATTAATGGATCAATTTTTGAGTGAAGCGTTTCTCCGATTGCAGATATATCATTTATTCTCGAGATACCAAAATCTATTTCTGTAGCTGCAGATGTATAAGGTTTTTCTTTATTGTCAGTCAAACGATTTTTCATGAGAGCACTTTTTCCATTAATGTTTTCAAATATTTAGGCTCCTCAATATCCGATTCAGATTTTAATTTTGCCCAGCCATCCTTTTCACCTTTATTATTTTTGTAGTAGTTTTCAGGTCCTCCATGCTTTAAAACAAAAACGCTTTTTGTTTCTAAGGTTTCTAAATTTTTATCGTGATCTTTTGGAAACCCTTTTCCACCAATTAATTCTAAAACCTTTTCCAAAGACGGGTCTTTGTCCTCCACCCACTCAATATGCTTTCTATAATCATCAGATAAAGAGTCATTAATGCCTAATTCGGAGTATAGATGCTTAATATCTCGACTAAATAGATAATCTAGATCTGCCAATATTGATACACTTTCAAAACCCATGCCTCCATAAAATTTTCTTGCAATCCTTAATTGTTCTTTTCCATCGGTTTTCACAAAAACTAAAAACTTCTTATCCGGAAAAGGTATTTTGAAAAGTTCCCTAAATTTTTCATAGCAGTTTTCGTCATGCTTACCCTCAACTATAACAACTTTGTCTGCAAACAAACCCTCCAAATTCCCTCTATTTTCGAGATGTCTCTCAACCAACCCTTCATCTACTGAAGATAGTTTTGGCATAACCGCATGAGTTCCTTCTAATTGTGTTTTTGTGATTCTTCTATATCCTTCAATTGCTTTTGGTTTAATTATAAATGGCGAATGTGTAGTAGTTACAATTTGGTAAAGAGATGCCAAACTTTGCAGGACATCGGCGAATTGCTTTTGAGCAAATGGATGTAAAAATGATTCGAGTTCACCAATTAAAAAAATAGGGCTAGGTCTATCTTTATATCGTACGCCATACTTCGCTAATAATTTTAACATTGCCAATAAAGCCGCTCTTTGTAGCCCGTTACCTTTTTGTTCGATTTCTGATTTATAACCATCGTCTAAAAATATTTTCATCTCTTTTGCGATAACTTCTTCGTCAGGCAAGCTGAATTCTACCGATGGTTGAACATCTTCAAATTCGCCCATTAATTCTTCTTTGAATCGTTTTTCAAAATTTACTAATTCTGGGCATCTTGAACCCGACTCTACGCTATGCAGATACTCGTCCAATTTAGCAAGTGATTCTTTTGTCTTGACTTTTAGTTCTTCAAAAAAAGTTGCGAGAACTTCTCTTTTTATTTTGCTTAATGCAGTATTCTGAGTATTTTTTAGTTCATCAATTGTATCTGCAGTCGCAGTTATAGAAATAGATTCTGGTAAAACTTTTAATAAATTACCTTTGAAGCCACTCGGATTGTGAATTGTTCCATCAGGTTTGGTGATGCCAAATTGATTTACTTCCTCATTGTTTGGGTCTAAAATGCAAACAACTTTAATTATCCCATCAACAATTGCCTCATCAACAGCTTGTTTATGGTTGCTTGTCGAGATTAGACTAGTAAAATCTTGTGAACCTTCAAAATAACCTTCGAGCCGTATCGCTTGATTGCGATCGTGTTGCAAGGCAATGATTTCACTTTTGCTAGGGCTACGAGACGCTAAAAGAATCTCAATTGCTTTCAAATAATGAGATTTGCCAGAATTGTTACGACCAATAAAGTATGTAAATGGTACAAATTCAATACAATCCTTAATTATAGGACCAAAATTATTAATAACTAATTTTTTTAATACAACTTGACTCATATTATTTTTTTGACTTTAGTTAATGAATTTTGGATGATTTTTTGATCTTCTTCAATTTCTTTTAATATCTCTTTTGGATCGCGATGCGAATCGGTATTGCCGACGGCAGTTTTGTAGTTGCTGGCAGTGAGGATATAATCATTTTCTTCAATTTTCTTTTTATCAACCAGCCAGCTTTTGGCGGATTCTGATTTTATTGGCCATTTGGAGAGTAAATCTGGGATATCGTTTTTGTCGGGAAGTGGATGGCGTTGGGTGCCTTTGGAAAAACCATCGTTTTCTACTTCATAAAACCAAACTTTTTCTGTTGGCTTGCCAGTATTTTTAAAAACCAGAAAACTTGTTTTAACCCCAGCATAAGGATTAAAAACTCCTTGCGGAAGTGAAACAACTGCTTGCAAATCCATTTTATCCAAAAGCATCCGCCTAATTTCTTTCGCCGCATTATTGCGAGTAAATAATAATCCCTCATTAACAATAATCCCAGCTGTTCCACCATCTTTTAGCGATTTCATCACCAGTCCCAAAAACAAAATCGTTGAGTCCTTAGTTTGAACCGGCAAATACGAACGAATGCGGTTTTCAGCAATTGCGCCGGCAAAAGGCGGATTAGTCAAAACAATATCAAACTGCTTTTTCTCAAACTCATCTGCTCCGCCAGCAACTGAATCCCGTCGAATAATTTGTGCATCATTTAAGCCATGTAGAAGCATATTCATCGTCGCAATTCGAACCATTGTCGGATCAGTATCAAAACCATAAAAAGTTTCATGCTCTAAATATTTCCATTGCTCGGGCGATAACCTATTGCCATGACCAAAACTATATTTTTGACCATTCGGCAAGGTTTTTTCTTCAACCTCCGAAGAATTGGCAGTGGCAATATGTTCATAAGCCGCCAATAAAAAGCCAGCAGTGCCGCAAGCAGGATCCAAAACCGTGTCGCCTAATTTTGGATTAACCATTTCAACAATCGTTCTAATAATATGGCGCGGCGTTCTAAAAGAGCCAAGTCTTTTTGAAGAAGACAATCTTTCCAAAAGATATTCATAAGCATCACCCAAAACATCAGCATCCAACTTACAAAAATTAATCGGTCGAATAATATCGACAATTTCTAAAAGCACCAGTTCGTCATGAATCAAAAACCTAGTATCAGAAAAAAACCGTCGAATCGGTTCGCGGTCATCACCGGGGATATCTTTGGTAAAATAAGGAAAAAGTTCGTCGTAAATAAATTTGAGCATTGCTTTCGGATCAGGATTTCTCGACCACTCGGAAAATCTATATTTATTGGCTGAATCAGCAAAAAGCGATTTGAAAGACTTACCATTTTGCTTGTGCTTAGAAATAGCGGAATTAACATCATCTTTATCTTCCAAAAATTTCAAAAATACAAGATTATTGATTTGGTCAATATAATCAAGAGGATTTGGCAGATGCACAAAAAGCTTGTTGCAAAGCTTGTCAAAAAGTTGTCGCAGTTCTTGGTTATTCATCGGCTCCTCGCAATTACTTTTTCATTTAATTCGCTAAATAATTCTTCCAAACCACTAGCGCCGAATAGTTCTAAAGCCATTGGATAGCCGCCGAGTCTAGAAAGCGGCGGTTGGTTTAAATCTTCAATATCAATATTGTCGTCAACCAAACTTCGCTCTTTGAGCATTTTGGCAAATTGAAGTTGGTCGGGTGTAAAATTCCTTTGTAGTTTATAGGCATCAAAAGCTTCGTTCAATCTTTCTTTGGGAGTCGGAAAGTTCTTTTTGCCGAGTGCGATTTTAATAAAATCAACCATAGTCGCCCAGCGTTCATTCCAAGCATCGCGAAGATTAGTCTCATTAAAATAGTTCTCCGGTCGGTTCATTTTCTGCTCAAACTGTTGAATTTCTTCATCGGTCGGATCTTGATTGGCGTTTATTTTAACAACAACCGGCTCGGTTTTTTCTAATTCATTAATATTTTCAACAAATGTATCCCAATAATGGCGTGCGGGAATTTTTCTGCCTTCTTTTCCAACCATAACAAATTGCCGGTCTAAAACCTCATCAACTTTTTTATCACGGGTAACAAAAATCATTGGTTTGGCTGGAGCGTATGTAATTTCTTTGGACGGCTTTAGGGTTCCAGGCTTCATTTGCCCCGGCTTACTTTCTTTAAGTTTTGGATCTTCGAAATTACGGGCATTGCCGACAAAATCATAAATTAAAAACTTTTCTTTTTTATATTCTTTTTTATTTCTAATTATTGTCGTTTTGCGACTGCCTCGACCGCGCATTTGAAAATAAAGAATTGCGGAGCGAGTCGGCCTCATCATCACTAAGTTTTCAACTTCTGGTGCGTCAAAACCAGTGTCAAGCATTCCTACTGAAACCGCAATCGCTGGCATTGGTTCGTTTTTAAACCGTTTAATAACTGCTTTGGGATCCTTAACATCAGTGGTAATTTCTTCAGCATATTTGCCATTCCAAGTACCATAGGTTTCATTAAAAAGCCGAGTTAACTGCGAAGCGTGCCTTTTATTAATTGCAAAAACAATGGTTTTTCGAGGATATTCTCCTCCTCTTGTCTTTTCGGCCCGAGCAAATTCCTGAACCATTTTAAGATTTCTGTCTTCAAAACTGATTTCTCGTTCAAGCTGGTTGGGAGAATAGTCATCGCCGTCCCACTCGGCTCCTTCTATGGTTATCCTGGTTTTGGCTTCGAAAATGTCATAGTCAGCTAGATGGCCTTCTTTAATACCATCCTCAAGCGTATAGGCAAAAGTCGGATTACCATTTTCAGATTCAGAGTTCCAGCAGTCAAAAAATTGATAAGTGTTTTTGACTAATTCTTTTTCAATCGGATTTATGTATTGATAATGGCCAATATTGGGGGTTGCTGTTAGACCAATTTGAATCGCGTCAAAAAAAAGCAAGACTGATTTATAGGTATTATAAATTGAACGGTGGCATTCGTCGGTAATAACCAAATCAAAGTAACCAGAGCCAAAACCATTTGGACCAAGTTGTGAGGCAATTGTTCCCAAAGTTCCGATAACAATTCTACCTTCTAAACTTCTTTTACCGCCATATAAAACAGTGGTTGGAAAATCTTTTAATTGTTCTTTGAAAGTTTCTTCTGCTTGAGTAGCTAATTCAATTCTATCAACTAAAAATAAAACTCTTGAAATTAAGCCGGCTTCAAAAAGGCGTTTCATTATTAAAGCAATAGTTAGAGTTTTGCCAGTACCGGTAGCCATTTCCAAAAGCATTTTGCGTTTGCCTTGTTGGATAGCGCGATCAACTGCTAAAATTGCTTCTTTTTGATAAGGACGAATTTCACGTTCTTTACCGAAAATATTGACTTTATCGGGTATCGGAATAATGTCTAGCGGTTTTTCAAAAGATTTCGTTTTTTGGCGTCTTTCAAGATCATCTTGTGAAAAGAAAGATTCAACTAATCTGGCGTCAGCTTTTTTATAATCCCAAAAATAAATATATTCGCCATTCGCGAGGAATATGAAAGGTGATGAAAGAGATTCAGCATAAGGTTGTGCTTGTTGTCTGGCGGAATATGGATCCTTCTCACCTTTTTTAGCCTCGATAACAGCCAAAGAATGTCCTTTTGAGTCTAAAAGAACATAATCAGCAAAGCCATCAGAGTTTGATTGTTCAGTTAAAACTTGGGATTTGTCTTCAAGATCCCAGCCGGCTTCATGAAGTTGACGGTCAATTGTTATGCGGGCGTCAGCTTCACTTGTCGATTGTGGGTTATTATTCATAATGAAATTTTATTTTTTATACGCCTGTCCGCGGGATTCGATTTCGATTACTTCAATGACTAACTCTTTCTTCTTGATTGTATAGACAATCCGGTAAGGCCAGATACGAACTGAGTAATCATTTTTGTATTTGCCTTCGAGTTTTTTGCCTATATAGGGGTCAAGCTTTAAGGACGCAATCACATTTCGAACCTTTAGCTGATATGCTTTTGGCAGTTTAGGTAATGATTTTTTAGCTTTTCGAGATAAAATAACTCGATACATCATTTTCTCTTTGATTTTTTAGCTCGATATACTTTTTTTCCCTTATCCGCCAACGCTTCTTCCGGCGTCATACCAAAAACTTCCTCAAAAGTAGAATATCTTCCCTCGCGAAGATCCTTCTTGCCTTGTTCAATTCCCTTGACCAATTCTGGGTTACTCATAATTTCCAGTGTTTCCTGCCAAGAATCAAATTCTTCGGCATTCATAATAACAACCTTCGGTACACCGTTAATAGTGATAGTAAAAGGCACATTGGTTTTTTCCACCTTGCTCAAGATATTAAAAAAATCCTGGCGGGCTTCGGTGGCCGATAAAGTTGTTTTTATATTCATAGAACTCCTTAATTTTATGATAGATTGTTACACCTCGAGCTTCACTCGATGGCTCGCAATGACAATTATATTTTATCTGATGTACGGAATTATGTCAATCCTTGACTATCAACTATTTATAACCGATGCTCCCGCGGTGATCAATACGCTCGACATAAATTATTTTCTCTTTTTCAAACAGCCGATAAATTATCCTGTACGGCCAGATTCTGATTTTTCTTCTGTCTTTCAAATCACCTGACATTTTCTCGCCATAAAACGGGTTGTCCTCCAGAATAACAATGGCTTTTTCGATTCGGTCGCGCCAGAGCAAAGGAATCTTTTTCAATTTCTTCTTTGCATCATTTCGAATTTCAATGTGCCAATTATTTCTTGCCATATTTCTTTCGAGATTTATCTCGCAGAACTAGTGCAGGCTCTCTCATTTGAGCTAACTCCTTCTTTACTTCCTCCCAACTGGTATATCTGCCCTGCCGATA
>Ga0180007_10006417_pt1 | contig 11492 bp, 10 predicted proteins | sample MM_PC_MetaG_FD_121122 | JGI IMG/M metagenome (GOLD analysis project Ga0180007, IMG submission 121122) | Groundwater microbial communities from the Aspo Hard Rock Laboratory (HRL) deep subsurface site, Sweden - MM_PC_MetaG | ecosystem: Environmental > Aquatic > Deep subsurface > Groundwater...
CAAAACAATATCCCCAATTACCAAGATTTTTTTATTTTTAAATTCCCTAAGAGTATTTTTTAAGTTTTCCATTCTAATAATCCCTCTGATTAATTTATAAAACTTTTTATATCTTCAATATCTATAAATTTTAAGCGGAGTTGCCGGAGTGGTCAAACGGGACAGACTCAAAATCTGTTGACTTAGTGTCTACGCAGGTTCGAATCCTGTACTCCGCATAAATTGAGATTCGAACTCTTGGGTTTGTGTCGTGAACTTGTTCGCGATGCAGCGAGGAATTTATTTCCGACGCCGAATCCTGTACTCCGCATTGTTTAACCCTCTCCCATAAAACTAAAAAAAGCTTTCTGGCAAACCAAAACTCCCATTACAATAATAATAAATTTAGGCAATGTAATTGTAATTGACAACAGCAATATCAAGCCACCTAAAAAATCAATCCAGCTTGCAAAATCCTTAAGCATTCCAAGTGCAGATTTAGCCAATAAAATAATCCCCAAAATAACATACAGCGTCGAGGAAAAAGAAACTCCCAATGCCATTATCAAAAAGACAAGCCCTGAAAGCGCGTCTACTACCCCTAAAATTTTAACCAGCATATTTTTTAAATAGGATTAACTCTTTTAAAATTATGTGCACCTGTAGCTCAGCTGGATAGGGGAATATTTAAAAAAGGTAAACGCGTGGAGTAATGATGAGGTTATTATTATCTCCTCCATCTAAAAGAAAACTTTTATTGCATCTTAAAACCAAAAATAATTCAAGTTCTTTAATAGAACTTTCCAGAAAGATAAATATTTCAAAGAATACTTTAAATGGCTGGTTTTATGATAATAAAAAATATATGCCGTCAGATTTAATTCCTAAGGGGATAATAAATTATTTAGAAGTAATTGATAAACAACCGGAGAATTGGGGGAGGGTTAAGGGGGGTAAAAAAACCTATAAAATTCTTCTCGAAAAATACGGCGTAAAAGAAATTCAGCGAAGGCAAATAAATGGAGGGGTCAACTCAGCTAAAATAAGAAATGGAAAACCATTTAAATTAGAAATAAACGACCCTTTCTTTTTAGAATTTTACGGAATTTTATTGGGGGATGGTTGGATTGGAAGATATCCCTACAAAAATAAAAGTGCACATATTATTGGGATAAGTGGCCATTCAAAATTAGATAGGAAATTTTTTATTTATTGCCAGAAGAATATTGAGAAGTTATTTAATAGGAGAGGATACCTCAAGGAAAAAATGAAATCCAAATCTATAGAGTTACAGATAGGACATAAAATTTTACTAGAAACTCTTAACAAAGAATTAGGATTTCCAATAGGAAAGAAAGGAAGGGGATTAAAAATAAATCATAAAATTCTCTCCTTAAAATTTAATAAATTAAGATATGTAATAAGAGGAATTTTTGATACAGATGGTTCTTTTTATTTGGATAAAACCCCTGCGAACAATTATTATCCTTGTATCTCTATACAAATGAAAGCCCCTATTTTGATTAAGCAATTAAAAGATATTCTCGTTGAACAAGGTTTTAAAGTTTTATATAGAGAAAAGAAAGATATGATAACTTTAAAAGGAAAAATTCAATTAAAAAAATGGATGAATGAGATAGGGTCATCAAACTCAAAACACTTAGATAAAATAAATGCTCTCGTAGCTCAGTCTGGATTAGAGCGACAGCCTCCTAAGCTGTAGGTCGCAGGTTCAAATCCTGTCGAGGGCATAGAAGTCGTAGGTTTATGTTTTTTGCAAAGCAAAAAATGTTCGACAAAGTCGAGAGCGTAGCGACCAAATCCTACCAGTGCGTATTTAGTAAAAATTTAAAAGACCTAGTTTATCTAAATCTTTCATGATCGAATTTATTCAATCTCCAATTGAACATTGTATTAAAGATATTTTGATGATTGGAAATGAATCTTTTAATCATTTTTATCCTAGAGAAAAAATTTCTGAGAGGTTAGTAGATAAAACTTATTGGGCAATTCTCGCCCATGATAATGGCATTCCTATGGGGTTTCAAATTTCTTATAAAGAGGATTATGGCGCTTATTTTTGGTTATTAGGGGTTCGTCCCAAAAATCAAAAAATAGGGATTGGTTCTAAATTAATTGATTTGCAAGAAGAACTTTCAAAGAGATTGGGGCACCAGAAGATAATCCTTAAAACACATAAAGAACATCCCGATGCAATTCGTTTATATTCTAAAAAAGGATTCAATCATTTTAAAACGATTGAGGGTTATTGGGGAGAATTAGACGCATTATTCTTCGAAAAAATTCTAAATAGTAATCTTTAAAACCTTCTCCTTCAATATTCATTCTAGGCGTGGGTAGGTCAACGGCTAGACTTTCTGCCTTCCAAATAGGTATGTGAAGAAAGCAGACTATCCGGGTTCGAATCCCGGCCCGCGCATTTGCGGTTGTAAACAGCACGGGTTTTGAAACCCTTCAAACAAAAAACATTTAATCCGGGTTCGTCTTCCTGGCTGAGCGATTTCATGGTAGAAGCATAATCCAAAAAAAACTTCGTGCGAGGTCGCGAGTTAGCGCATATTCGACGATAAATCCTAAAATGGAAAACCAAACAAAAAACTTTCACGATAAGAACTACAAGTTGCTCTTGTTAATCCCAGCAGCGCTTCTACTTTTTTCATTCATCTACCTAATCAACTTTTACTCAATAAACAATGATTTTATTTACAAAGACATTTCTCTAACAGGTGGAACTTCTGTAACAATTTCAGGAAATATCGACGCTGAAAAATTAAAATCTGATTTAGGCTCTAAACTTGAAGATTTAAACACAAGAGAAATTTCTGATTTAATAACTCAAAAAAGAAAAGCAATAATAATTGAAACAAAATCAGATAGTGACCAAACAAGACAAGTTCTTGAAGAATACTTTGGATACAAACTCACATCTGAAAACAGCAGTTTTGAATTCACAGGCTCAACACTTAGTGAAAGTTTTTACAACCAACTATTAATCTCTATATGGGTTGCATTTGTCTTAATGGCATTAGTAGTTTTCTTAATCTTCGGAGAAAGCCAGTTAATAAAATTATATGCAATAGTCCCGTCGCTGTTCATTGTAAAAATTGCATACTCCCACATACCAATTGTTAATATGTTGGCAATTTTCTTCATATCTCTTTCAATTCCGTTCTTGTTTTATCTTTCTTCAAAAAAGAAAAAGAGCTACACCCTTGCAATAATTCTTTCAATAGCTTCTTTGACAATCTTAATCTTCCCTTCACTTTATTCAAATTTTTCTAATCTCTCTATGGCAATAATCTCAATCGCATTGGCTGTAATTTACATTTATTACAGCATCCCAAGTTTTGCAGTTATTATCTCTGCTTTTGCAGACATCTTAATGACCCTTGTCCTTGTGGACATGCTTGGGATAAAACTTTCAAGTGCAGGAATTGTGGCGTTCTTAATGTTAATTGGTTATTCTGTAGATACAGATATTCTTCTTACAACAAGAATGTTAAAAAGAAGCGAAGGCACATTAAACCAAAGAATCTTCGGCGCATTTAAAACAGGAATTACAATGACCCTAACCTCTATTCTTGCCGTCGGTGTTGCATGGTTTATTGTAAAATCTTTCTCAACAGTGCTAAGCCAAATTTTCTTAATTTTATTCATTGGCTTGGGTTTTGATATTTTCAATACATGGATAACAAACGCTTCAATACTTAAATGGTATGCGGAGAGAAAAAAATGAAACTAACATTAAAAATCTGGCTGTTAATTATTGTCTTGGCTTTTTCTCTATTGTCAATATTCGGGTTCCCTCCAAAATTTTTCCAAGAAGGAGTTTTAATTACAAGTGTTGAAGCCAATTCAACTTCTTTTGAAGCAGGATTAAGACCAAATCAAATAATCACTGAAATTGACAACCAAAAAATAAAAACCTTAGAAGATTATTCAGCAATCATTCACGAGAAATTTCCCTCTGATAAAAATATAAAAACAAATATCAAAACAGATAATACAGAAGCAATTCTCTTTTCAAAAAATGCCCCTAAAATAACTGTTTCAGAAATACAAAAAACAAATATCAAAAAAGGTCTTGACATTGGAGGAGGTTCAAGAGGGCTAGTGCAAGCAAAAGACAGAAAACTCTCTTTAATTGAAGTCACTGATTTAGTCGCAGTCATAAGCAACAGATTAAATGTTTATGGAATTACAGATTTAAACATTCGCCCTGTCTCAGATTTATCTGGAAACAATTTTATGTTAATTGAAATCGCAGGAGCAACCCCAGATGATTTAGAAGAACTAATTTCTAAACAAGGAAAATTCGAAGCGAAAATCGGAAACGAAACTGTTTTTGTCGGTGGTGAAAAAGACATTTCATCTGTTTGTAGAAACGACGCAACTTGCGCAGGAATAGAAGCATGCTCTCCAACAACAACAGGTTATGGTTGTAATTTTGGGTTCACAATTTATTTAAGCGAATCTGCAGCAGAAAAACATGCAGGAATCACAGAAACATTAGGAGTAAATTCAACCCCTCAGGGAAATTATCTTTCTAAAAAATTAGACCTTTACCTTGACGAAAATGTTGTCGATAGTTTGTTAATCAGCGAGGGACTAAAAGGAAGAGTAACAACACAAATAAAAATTTCTGGTTCTGGAGAGGGAAAAACTCAGGCAGACGCATATGACTCTGCAGAAGAATCAATGCACAAACTCCAAACTGTTTTAATCACAGGAAGCCTACCATATAAATTAGAAATAGTCAAACTTGATACAATCTCTCCTCTTCTTGGAAAAGAATTCATTCGCTCAATTTTTTTAGCAGGCTTTGTTTCACTTCTTGCAGTAGCCATTATAATCTTTTTCAGGTATAAAAAATTCAAATCTTCTATGGCATTGTTAATCACATGCATATCAGAAATAATAATCATACTAGGAATTGCTTCATTCATAGATTGGAATTTAGACTTGCCAAGTATTGCAGGAATTTTAGCAACAATCGGAACAGGAATTGACCAGCAAATAATTATCCTTGACGAGGCAAAGCAAAAAACAGCCATGAGTCTAAAACAGCGACTAAAAAGAGCATTCGCAATTATTCTCGGAGCTTACTTTACTGCATTAGTTTCTCTACTCCCCTTAATGTCTGCAGGAGCAGGCTTGCTAAAAGGTTTTGCAATAACAACTATTATTGGTATCACTGCAGGAGTTTTAATCACCAGACCTGCTTTCGCAGACATGGTAAAAAAAATCGAAGAATAAAATGAAAATTTTAGTTACAGGAGGTGCAGGTTTTATTGGAAGCCATATTGTTGAGGCATTGCTAAAAAAAGGTTATAGTGTGAGAGTCTTAGATAATCTTTCAACAGGTAAAAGAGAGAATCTCTCTAGAGTTATGGACGAAATAGATTTTGTTAAGGGAGATATTACAAATATCGATACTGTTCAAAAAGTATGCGAAGATATAGAGGGGATAATTCATCTTGCAGCAATATCTTCTGTTCCAGAATCAATAAAAAACCCTGAGAAAGTAAAGAGCATTAATGTTGACGGAACATTAAATATTTTAGAAGTAGCTAAAAAATTCAATATAAAAAGAGTGGTTTATTCTAGCTCTGCATCTGTTTATGGGGATAATGAGGAAAAATTGAACGAACGAACAAAATTAAATCCTCTTTCTCCTTATGCATGTTCAAAATTGCAATCAGAAAAATATATGGAACTTTTCAGTAAAAAATCTGTTGAAACAATTTGTTTAAGATACTTCAATGTTTATGGACCAAAACAAAATCCTTTATCTAATTATTCAGGGGTTATAACAATATTTATAAATAAAATGTTAAAAGGGGAAGCTCCAATTATTTATGGAGATGGCTCTAATACAAGAGATTTCGTTTTCGTAGAAGATATTGTTAATGCAAATATACTCGCTTTAGAAAAAAAAGATTACAATTTTAAAATTTACAACATTGCTTCTGGAAAAAGCATTTCTTTGAAAAATCTTACACAACTATTAAATAAATTATTAGAAGAAAATTTGCAACCAATATATGCTGAAAAAAGACTCGGAGACATTTTGAATAGCAGTTCAGATATTTCTTTAGCTCAAAATGAATTAGGTTGGAAACCAAAAGTATCTTTTGAAGAGGGGTTAAAGAAAACATTAAAGTACTTTTTAAAAAATTCTGGGGATTAAGTTTAATCTTTACATAAATATAAAAATAACAATAAATTTCTTTTTGGATGAATAACCCCCAATCAATTACAAATCAATTTGTGAAAAATTCTTTTTGGAATGTTTTAATGGTCCTCTTTTCAAAATTTGGGGGTTTGGTATTTGTAATATTAGTTGCACGTTTTTTACTCCCAGAAAAATTTGGAATTTATACCCTAGCTATAGCAATGACAATGTTGGTCTTGGCCTTCACAAATATTGGAACAAATCAAACTCTTTTAAGATATGTTTCAGAAGCATTGGGAAAAGGTGACAAAAAAAGAGCAGCTTCATATTATAGATTTATATTTAAAATAAAAGTTTTATTTACAATAGTTTCTTTTTTTCTTTTAATAATTTTAGCATATCCCTTGTCATCCTTTATTTTCAAGAAACCAGATTTGTTTATTCCTTTGTTAATTTCAACATTTTATCTTTTAGTACTTTCTTTTCAAACTTTTTATGAATCCTTGTTTTATGTTTTTGAGAATGTAAAATTCCTTACAATTAAAGAAGCAATCCTTCAATTTTCAAAAATATTTTTTATAGTTCTATTCTTTTTGTTTATTGGAAAAACAGTTTCTCTCACAATTGCTGCATTAATTTTTTCCTCTTTAATCGCTTTAATAATCTTAATCTATTACTTAAGGCAAAAGGTAGGATTTATTTTCGAGAAAAAAGATAAATTAGTGGATAAAAAACAAGTTCTCAACTTTGTTAAATATGCCATCTTCTCATCGGTTTCGTTTACAATCTTTGCTGCAGTAGATACAGTTCTTTTAGGATTGTTTGTAACATCAAATTTTTTAGGTCATTACTCAGCAGCAGTTTTTATTGTAATCGGTTTTACGGCAATGATTTCTTTTTCAAAGTTATTGCTACCTATATTCACAAGAATGAAAGACAAAGATATTTCTAATGCATTCAATAGAATTTTAAGGTACCTCTCTATAATAAGCATCCCTACAATTTTCGGAATTTTTATTTTAGGAAGATATCTATTAATGATTATTTATGGATATGAGTATCTTGGTGCAGCCTTGCCTCTTTTTGTATTATCTTTGCTCATATTCGAAACGCCGATAACAGAAAATCTAACTGCACTATTTTTTGCAAAAAACAAACAAAAATTTGTTTCAAGAATATTCTTTTTCGCAATAATTTTAAATATAGTTTTAAGTTTGATTTTTGTAGTTTATCTGTTGAGAATTTCAGAAGTTCTTGCAATAACAGGTGTAGCAATAGCGACAGTGATTAGCAGAATGCTAATTCTCTTCAGTTTTATTATTCTTTCCAAAAGAGAATTAGGGATCTCTTTGGACTTCAGGGTTATTCTAAAACCACTTTTTGCAGCAACGATAATGGGAGGGGGGATTTTACTAATAAATCAATTTATCACCGATATGAATCTTTTAATAGGATTTTTTGAGGTTTTTTTAGGAATTTTTATTTATATTGGTTTAATGTTCTTAATTAAAGGAGTTTCAAAAAAAGATTTTTATTTGGTAAGAGAAGTTATAAAATAATTTCAGAAATTTTTTTACATTCGTATTTGGATAAAAATTTTGCCACGTTTTCAAACAATTTAAAATCGTCTAAAAAAGCCATTGTTGCAGGATGAATTAAAATTACACTTGAAATTTTTTTCTTTTCATTTTCTTTTACTCTTTTTTTTAAAATTTCAAACCATTCTTCAGGAGTTATTCTCCCTTTTGTACAACTTGTAAAAACATCTCTATTTTTTGGCATTAATTCACCATAAGCAATTGTATTCTGGTCAACAGGAATATTTATTGGTAAATGAATTATCTTATTTTTTTTAAAAGGTTTCACATCCCCTAATAAATCAGAAACATATTCAACATTTACTTTCTCTAAAATTTTAAATGTTTTTTCATTAGAACCAAAAGCATGAGTCCTCCACGACCCCATCTTTAGTCCAAATTTTTCAAAAGCTTTCTTTGTTTTTTCAATATCTTTTTTCTGAAAATTTTGAGAACCATAAATACATTTGAATCTTTTTCGATTTAGATAACTTTTGAAAATATTAATTCCCCCAAAATTATCATAAGTGTGGCCTCCCAATTCAACATCATACTTTAGCAATTTTTCAACATTTTCTTTTTCATTTTCTAAACATTTTCCATTGATAAAAAGAGTGCAAGAAATTTGGTATTTTTTTAAAATTTCTAAATATTTTTCAGACGCAATAACTTCAGAACCAATTTTTTCCTGTTCCCAGCCACCAATACTTCTAGAATGCACATCTCCTGTAACATATATCATATTAATAAATTCTGAGAGAAGTATATAAATTTAATTATTTTAAAATCCTAAAATTTATACAAAATCTTATAAAGCTTCATTTTTATTAATAAAAATGAACAAAGTCCTTTTAATAATTCCTAAATATAATACTGAAAATGGAAATAAAAAAAGTTATAATTATGAAATGCCAATTGGATTGGGGTATATTAATGCAGTTCTTAAGAAAGAAGGTTATGATACGAATTGCTTAAATCTAAATCATATTGATGGGCCTATAAAAGATATTGTCGAAGGCGAATTAAACAAGAGAGATTATAGTTTTGTATGTACAGGGGATGTTGGAACTGGATTTCCAATTATAAAAAAGATTTTAGATGCAGTAGATACCCATATAACAAATCCCAAAATTATCCTAGGTGGTTCGATAGTTTCAAGTGAACCTTTTTTCATGATGGAACATCTTAAATTCGATTATGGGGTTATTGGAGAAGGGGAATTAACAATAATTGATTTATTAGATTCAATTAAAAACAATAAAGATATTTCAAAGGTTAAAGGAATTGTTTACAAAGATTTAAATGGGAAAATAATAATAACTTCTCCTCGTGAGAGGATAAAGGATTTAGATTCTTTATCTTTCTCAGATTATAATGATTTTGATTTGAATGAGAAATTAGCAAATACACATGCAAATAGTTCTCTTGTTGGGACGATTGATTATCCAAGGACATATTTATTAATTGGAAGTCGCGGGTGCCCTTTTCAATGCACATTTTGTTACCATACTGTTGGATATCAATACACAACGAGGTCTCTCAAAAATATAATTCAGGAAATTGAATTTGCCATTGATAAATATAAGATAAATTCATTCCAACTTCATGACGACCTTTTTTCTACAAATAAGAAAAGATTATACGATTTTTGTAAAGAGATAAAAGAGTTAAATAAAAGAAAAAAGATAAATTTAAAATGGATGTGTTCTCTTTTTGTTAGCACTATTGATGAAGAGATTCTTAATATTTTAAAAGACGCTGGTTGCCTTGTTATTAGTCTTGGTTTTGAAAGTTATAGCCAGGAGGTTCTCAAAAGTATGAAGAAAAATATAACCCCTAAGCAAATAGATAATGCAATAAAATTATGTATGAAATTTAAAATGCCTATTATAGGGAATTTTATCTTCGGTGATATCGCTGAAACAAAAGAAACTGCAAAGATAACATTAGATTATTGGAAGAAACATTGTAAGGACCAAATAAAACTTTTTTTCATTCATCCTTATCCAGGAAGTGAGATTTATAATCATTGTATTAAAAAAGGCTTGATAAAAGATAAATTGGATTACTTCCAAAATAAGATTTTTCATACTTTTTTTATGAATATGACTAATGAGATGTCTGATAAGGAATTTGAAGAATTAAAAAAAGAAGTTTATGAATTAAAAATTAAATCTGGAAATTATGTTATTCCATTCAAAGTTGAACAAGAAAAGAAAAATAGGTATTCCCTTTATGTTAAATGCCCTTTTTGTAAAAAAACAAGTGCTCATAAAAACAATTATATTCAAACAAGATTTTTCTATAGATTTCATATTCATTGTAGAAATTGTGGAATGAGATTTCATTTAGTTAGTAAACTTTATAAATTTACAATGGACTATTATTTTAAACTTGATTTTTTTAGAAGAAATTTTTTAAAATATGAGGGCATGTTTTTAAGAAGAAATGTGTAGTATTAAAATTATTACTTAGAAAATGATATTTTGGAAAAATAAAAAAGTTCTTGTAACAGGAGCAACAGGTTTTATTGGCTCCAATCTAGTTAAAAAGTTAGTCGATTTAGATGCTGATGTTACAGCTTTAGTCAGAAACCAAAGAGTATCGTCTGGAAATTTAAAATACTTAATTGGGGATATATCTAAGGATAATTTTAATTTTAAAGAGTTTGAATATGTTTTCCACCTGGCAGCAATTGTAGGTGTTGTAAAATGCAACGAAGATGCAGAACTTGCTGAAAGAATTAATGTCAAAGGAACTCAATTTCTTTTAGAATCAGTAAAAGGCAGTGAAAATCTTAAAAAATTTATTTATACAAGTACAGCAAATGTCTATGGTAATCAAGCATTCCCAACAAGAGAAACAAGCCATACAGAACCAATTGACTTTTATGCTCAAACAAAATTAAAAGGGGAAAGAATAGTTTTAGATTATCAAGGAAAATATAATCTTCCAATTACCATAGCAAGAATTTCTAATATTTATGGGGCAGGGCAAAAACTTCCTGCAGCTGTCCCAAATATAATCAAAACTATTCAAGAAACTGAAGAAGGTGGAGAAATTACTGTTGGAAAAGCAACCCGTGATTTTGTTTCTATAGAAGATGTGATTACAGGACTTCTAACAATAGCTGAAAAAGGAGAAGGAATTTATAATCTTGGTTCAGGAAAAGAGACTTCAATCAAAACTGTTGCCCAGACTATAATAAACTATTTAAACAAACCATTAATCGTAAGAGAAAAACCTGTTAAGGAAATGAAAAGATGTTTTCTTGATACAACAAAAATAAATAGTTTAGGTTGGTTTCCACACTGGAAACTGGAAGAGGGGTTAAAACAAATTTTAGAAAATGAGTGAAGAAATAAAAAAAAGAATTATGTCTGCAATTGATGCGTATTATGAAAAGCAAGACAAAAAATTCATACCTGGCGTAACAAGAATTCAATTTGGAGGAGATGTTTCTGGAGCCCCTGAAACAAAAAGGGTTGTCGCGTCTCTTTTAGATGGTTGGCTTGCGAGGGGGAAGTTAACAGATGAATTTGAAAGAAAGTTTGCAAATTTGGTCGGAAGCAAAGAAGCTGCTTTAGTTAATTCTGGTTCATCTGCTTTAACAATTGCTTGGAACACCCTAAAAAATAAAAAAATAGAAGGACATCTAAATGATGGAGATGAAATTATAACCTCTTCTTTGACACATGTTGCCACAGTAAATTCACTCCTTCATAACAACCTTAAACCTG
>Ga0180007_10006418_pt1 | contig 11492 bp, 6 predicted proteins | sample MM_PC_MetaG_FD_121122 | JGI IMG/M metagenome (GOLD analysis project Ga0180007, IMG submission 121122) | Groundwater microbial communities from the Aspo Hard Rock Laboratory (HRL) deep subsurface site, Sweden - MM_PC_MetaG | ecosystem: Environmental > Aquatic > Deep subsurface > Groundwater...
CTGCTTTGGCTAGTTGCCGCCGATTACGAGCGCACCAAAGCTGAGTTCCAATATATTCAAGAACATTTTGACAAGCTAGGCATACTTTACGAGGCAACTAAGCAGGTTGACCCTGGCGAACTTGTCGTTTACTCTGAGGGTGCTCTTGTTGCCCGCGTAAACACCAAATCGGCAAAAGACCCACGCAAGATAGCAATGGAAGCCCCAGATGGTATCGTGGTTTGTGAGGCAAGCCAGATTGATTATGAGACCTACTTGCGACTCCGTGGTCGTATTGCTGAGAAGCGTGGCTGGATGCTCTTGTCAGGCACATTCGAGTCTAGTCTCGGCTGGTATCCTGAACTTTATAATCGTTGGCAAGTCCCCAACGATGAGGACGGGGCAGCATTTAGTCTGCCCACATGGAGTAATCTTGCCATTTACCCAGGTGGGCGTGACGACCCCGAGATTCTTTCCCTTGAGCGGTCGTGTTCAAAAGAGTGGTTTCTTGAGCGTTACGGCGGCGTGCCTTGTCCACCTTCAGGACGTGTCTTCGACGAGTTCAGTTCCATGTACCATACAGGTATCGGGGCCGACTACGAGTTTGACCCCAAGGGGCTTGTGTATCTGTGGGTTGACCCAGGTTATGCTACAGCCCATGTCGTCGAAGCAATTCAAGTGCGTGGCGACCATGTATGGGTTATTGACGAGATTTACGAGCGCAACTTGGTTACAAGCGACATCATAAAGGTTGCGAAACAACGACCTTGGTGGAACCGTGTAGTTGGTGGAGCAATTGATGTAGCAGGCACTCAACATCAAGCTATGCCCGCTCCCGCAGAGGTATGGAATCGAGAGGCGGGGGTTCACCTGCAAAGCCAGCGAATCAATATCAGAGATGGGGTTGAACGGATGAAAACCTTCCTGCTTATCAATCCGATTACCAACAAGCCTCTGCTGCATATTAATGCCAAGTGCAAAGGCTTGATTTCGGAACTTGGCGGCTGTATCAACCCGCTTACAGGGCAGACAGCTGTGTATAGCTGGCAAATTGGCAAAGATGGCAATGTGGTCGGGGATGTTCCCGCTGACCGTAATAATCATGCATGTTTTGATTCTGAAACTGAAATTCTAACAGAGAATGGTTGGGTGCATTTCTTGGATTTACCTAAAGAGCAAAAAGTTGCTACTAGGAATCCCCAAGGGTTCATTGAATATCAACTTCCAACAGATTGGTTAAACTTACCATATCAAGGCGAGATGTTGGTAGGAAGGGGTGGAAACTTTGACTTTTGTGTTACTCCCAACCATAATTTGTTTGTAGCGAACCAGTATTCAGTTTCAGCATACAAACAATACAAGAAGTCTAAAAGGAAGGAGCCGCAATTTAATCTAGTTTCTGCTGATTCCCTTCCTTATAGTAGTTGGTTGGGTAGAACAGGAAAGTGGGTAGGACAAGATACTGATGTTGTTGTGACCTCACGACAACATGGAGCAGTACTTATAAAAGCTATTGATTTTGCTCGTTACTATGGTCTTTGGTTGGCAGAAGGGTCTAAAGGAAAACCTAATCATAAGAATAGATATGTTGTTCATATAGACCAAAAGAATAGAAAGGCGGAAGTTTCTGAGATAGTAAGTGCTCTTGGGCTTCATGTAATTACACATACTAACAAGAACGATGTTACACGATACACTATTTCTTGTAAAGGCTTTTACAAGTATTTTGCTTCTCAAGGAGTATCTTGGGAAAAACGAATACCCAGAGAGTTACTAAATAGCACTCCTGCTGTTCTTCAAGCCTTGATAGAAGGATACTTGGTTGGAGATGGAGCAAAAGACAAGAAGGGTTATGAATATGGAGCATCTTGTAACAAGGCACTATTGGGGGATTTTCAAGAGGCTGCCTTCAAAGTAGGACTAGCTAGCAACGTTCATGACTATAGCAAATACCGCACTTACCCAAATAATCATGGAATGTTCCATATATCTTTTTTTAAGCGGGGGGGACAAGACAAGCAGCAAATTACCAGCTTAAAGAAAACACAAGTCTCCTCAGAAAAGTATGAAGGCAATGTCTATTGTGTAACTGTACCAAATGGAATTATAGCTGTTAGACGGAACGGAAAAGTAATGTGGGCAGGTAATTGCAAAGCTCTGACTTATGGATTGGTGAATATGTTTGGTTATTCTAGCACTCAGCGAAGGGCAAAGGTGAAATTCTTTTGAGCTATGATGGATTTCTTTCTACAGCAACAGCTATAGTTGTAGCTTCAGATGTTGACGGGCGTGTCAAGAACGAAGCATCAGAGCTTTCCCACAAACTAGGACACCGCATCGCTGTCTGCGATGGCACAGCCGATGATGTAGAGATACAGGCAGCGATTGATGCTTTGCCTTCTGGAGGTGGCAGGGTTGTTTTAACAGAAGGTTCCTATAATGTTGCATCTCCTATTACCTTATACGGCAAGTCAGATGTAACAGTAGAAGGGCAGGGGTCTGCTACGAACATTATTGCTCCCACCTCTGGTACATTCGCCCGCTTTCTTACAATAGGGGCAAACGGGAGCATATCTTATCGCTGTCACCTCAAGAATATAAAATTCACAGGGGATACAGGTCTTACAGGCACATCTGATGGGATTGAGGTAGGGAGAGGTGGGAACTATGCGGTGGATTGCACTCTTGAGAATGTCTATATCATCAATGTAAAGTCCTCGGCTATTGCAGTCTATTCAGACCGAACCCATGTTATCAACTGCCGAAGTATTAGTAATGGGGTTGACCTTTACACTAGCTCTGCTGATGATGTAGTTATTTGGGGAGGCGTATATAAAGACACTCATGCTTATGATAGTGGTGAAATCTCGTACTTCAATGGAGGCAATAGAGTCAAGGTCATCGGCACACACTTTGAGCAAACTACCAACAATGGAGAGGCAATAGACTGGCGAGTAGTTGATGGGATGCTTCTTGGGGTTACAGTTACCCTTGGTGCTTCATCAGGTAACAATGGGGTAATTATAAATGCAGCAACTACATCAGGCGTATGGGTTGGGGGTAGGGTTGAACATGCAGGCTACACAGGAACTCCTGGGGCTGGGATACAGTGTAATGCCCCAGATTGGGTATTCTCTGGGATAACATTCAAGTGGGATGCGGATACTTATGCAGTCCTGTTGCAAAATAGTGCCACCAGAACAAGAATATCTGATTGCATCTGTTTATCTGGCGCATGGTTTGTCCGTGCTTATGATATTGCTGGTGATATTAGTATAATAAACTGCCATGCCAATAGTTCAAGTGTAACCGATGCTATCAGGATAGATGCTGCCACTGTCAATTTTACTGGGCTAAGAGTTATTGGAGGTTCTTATACTGGGTTGGGTGGCCATGCCTTGAGATATGTTGAAAGCGGGGGCAAAACAATAGGCGATGTTTATGTGGCTTACACAGACTTCAGTGGCAATACAGGCGGGACAATCACAGGAACTCCTACTGGAACAAATATCAAGTACCGAATGATTGAGGGGTACATCACCGAGAACTCAGGCACTGATTCCATCGCTAGCGGACAGACTACAAAGGCAGTTACTCATGGACTTGCTGCTACGCCGACAAGAATTAATATTACTTTTGCTGAGCAAGGGACAAATGACTATGGTAGATGGTGGATAAGTAGTGCAGGAGCTAGCACTTTTACAGTCAATGTCAGTGCTGACCCAGGGGCATCCAATTTAGATTTTTGGTGGGAAGCTAGAGTAAATTAGAGGAGAGGCATGAACACAATAACAATAGGGAATCTTCGCACAATGAGGCGGGAGGAAATTATGGAACTTCTCCCTGCTGTAGTCACATTTGATGGGGAGCCTTTTTTCTTGGCTGCTCCAGCAACAGGCAAAGAGCGACAGTACATTTATATTGGTGACATGCACCCGCGAGTTCAAATCCAGTTACGTGCCAAAGAGGATGTGGTTCGACGGGGTATGACCAAGAAGTAAAGAGGGCTAATGGATAAAGTTAATGACATTGTTAAAGCTGTAGACTCTTTTCGGAACGATACAACCTTCCTTCAGCTACAGGCACGGTGGGAACAGGATTACGACCTGTGGCGGCTCCAACCCTACAATGCGGGCAAGGGCTACTATAGCTACACGACCAACTCGCCTCGGGTGCTAGCTGATAAGCTCATCTCAATGCTAGTAGAGTCCCATCTGCTCATCCGTGTTCCCGATGAAGCTATTCTCAATGAAGAACAACGGAAAGTCTCTAACAATGTGGAACGCTTGCTTTACGGCGCTCTCAATATCAACCACGACATACTTGCGTCCCTTCCCGGGAAGCCGTCGTTGCGGGCAATAAAGGCGTGGTATGCAGTGGTGCGAGGCGGGTATGCTACACGCCCCTATGTGTACAAGAATGACGAAGGCAAAACCATTCCCGAAATCGCAATCTGGGACATTTACAACGTCGCCTACGGGCAAGACAGCAAAGGGGTAGTTTGGGCTGCCCACAAGTACCAAATCAGCGGGCAACAGGCACGAGACCAGTATGACATCAAGGCAGGAACCGCCGAGGTTGAGTGCTTGGATTTCTACGACCGAGAAAAGTACGGGTTAATTGTCAATGGCAAGCTGGTGAAGAAGGGCTTTACGCAACATGGTCTTGGCTACTGCCCCGTGTTCATAATGTTCGTGGGGGCAACACCTCCAGTGTGGCAGAAGAACTACCAGTACACACGCAAGCACATCGGCGAGTCGATATTTGCCAGCAACCGTGACCTTTATCCTGCCATGAACAAGACAATCTCCGACCTTGTTACCCTTGTCCGCCGAGGCGTAAAAGTGCCAATGGGTTTCTGGTCAGCAAGCGGTGACAAGACGCTTGAGGAAGATATTTTCCAAGTAGAAAAAGCAGCGGTTGTCCCACTACAAACAGGAGATAAACTTGAGCCAATCATGACGCAAACCATGCCTGCCGATGCAACTCCCCTTATGAACTGGATTTCGGGGGATGAACAGCGGGGGGGCCTGTCCCATGTGGCTCTGGGTGAGCTCGGGTTTAGACTGTCGGGATATGCAATCAATCAGCTTCAATCTACACTCTCCACCCTTATTGCCCCATTTGCTGAGTGTCTTGAGCGCTCTTACACGTTGGAGTGCACCGAACTACTCAAACAGTATACTAGCAAAGCCAAGCATTTTCCTCCGATGGAAGTTTATGGGCGGACAAGTAAGAACCAAGCATTTGGCTTCCCGACCCCCATGTTTATCAAACCAAGTGATGTAGATGGAAAGTGGCGACTTGAAGTTAGCCTTGAGCCTGTGCTGCCCAAAGATGACGCCCAGCGCTATCAACTGGCTCAACTCGCCCGAGAAGGAATTGTCCCACTACTTGCTGACGAAACAATTAGAACCGATGTTCTAGGAGTGGAGGACGCTATGCTTGAAGCTGAGAAGATTGCACGGCAATGGGCGGACAACCTGCCGCTCAACAAGTTGTGGGATGCCTACATAGCCTACATAGCCGACGGCAACCATGACAAAGCGATGAATGTGCTCAAAGAGGTGCAACGCCTTATGGGAGGAATGATGCCTCCAGCACAAGGTACAGCAACTGCTGAACGAACTGCAACAGAACAAGAAGCAATGGGGACACCTGGTGCTGGTATTCCTGCCCGCAAAACGGGGCTACCTTCATCAGTGACTCCGCCCGAAGCACAGGGCGGGATGCCGCCAGGAGCGCAAAACGCCCAGCTTCCATTGTTTGCAACTGAGGTAATGTAATGCCAGACGGAGAATATAATCCGCAACCTTTAACCGAAGCTGAATATCTAGCACTTGTCAAGCAAATGCTTGATATGCGTGTTCAGAGCCGTGAGATAGACCAACGGATAGCTGACACGCTCTATGTAAATGAGCAGCAGGCCATCGCCCAGCAAAAGGCAGACCTGTCTACTATTGGGCAGACAGCTATAGAGTCAGGGCTTGAGGTCATTGGCCAAGGTGTGTCTGGTGTTGCTAGCCTAACTAAACTGCCCATGTTCAATGATGTGGTCAAATGGATGGGTACATTCCCTGAACTTGAACGGAAAGCCTATGAGTTACAATCTATAGCAACAATGGAGCAGGGCTGGTTTGAAATCCTGCGCGCGCAGGGTGGAGCAGAGACTGCCGCAAACCGAAGAGCACTCGCTGAGTTTCAAGCACGAAAAGCAGTTGAAGCAAAGGCTCCTCCAACAGCTCCCCCTCGCGAACCTGTGCCAATTACACCTGAGATACCTTCTCCTACTGGTGCTTATCAAGAAGCCTTGAAGGGCTTACCTTATGCCGCTCAACGATACTTTGCAGGGCAAGGCGAGGAGGTTTACTCTGAATTTGAAAAGTTGATGCCAGGAGCACGAGAGGCTTGGTGGCAAGCAATTAATGTGCAACCCCAAAATATTGGTGGTATAGTAGCTGCTGGGCAGAGAACAATGCTGGAGCAGGCTCAAGCGAAAGTTGGGCAGGCTACTGAGGCGCAAGCGCAGTTAAAGTCTTTAACCTCGGGTATTTTCGGGATGCCTTTTTTCTCGTTGCCGCAACAGCGCGAGTTGACCCCAACCGAGCAGTATCTCCGTGAGGTGGGAGAAGGAAAATCTAGGGCGATGGCTGAGGTAGGCGCGCTCCAAGAAGAAATGGCAAAAGGGACTACACGCTTTGCGACTGGCGACTTGATAGTAAATCGTGCAGCTCCTGACCCTTGGGAAGAATACCTCAAAACTGGCAAGTTCCTGCAAGCATGGCGGAGACTTCCAGCGCAGGCCCGTGGACTTTATACAGGGCAGTATAAACCGCCTACGAGGTGGTATTAATGCCAGACAGCAAAGAATATGAGACTTTTCTAAAGAAGGTAAAGGGCAAAAAGCCACCTACTGAGGCTTATGAACCACAATTAGGTTTGCCTCCAGCACGTGAGGAGGAGCCTAAATGGTGGCAGACTTTCTTGGCAAAGTTGTTCCAAACACGCCCCTCACCACTAAGTGCTTCTGCTGCTGAGATGATGGGAGGACTTCGAGAATTCCAAAAGTTCACAGGAGGACTTATTTCTCAGCCTTTCGTAAAAGAGCTAGGAGGTATGGGCAAAACAACCCTTAGTCCAGAGACTTTCATGGCTGGTGGCAAGGGACGAGAGATATACGAAAAGGTTGTCCCAGGGCCAGCCAAAGCTGTTGCTGAGGAGGCTATCCTTGCTCCAACTTATCTGATGGGTGGGGCTAAAGCAGCTACAACAGGGCTAGCTCGTCTGAGTGAACTTGTTAGCGGGAGAGCTGCTACCGCTGAAGCCAAGATAGCTGCTGGTGTTTTGCCCAACAAAGCTGAACGCATTGCCTTAGACGCCCTTCAACGGGCAACAGAGTTTGGTGCTAAGGATTTGGGTCAAATTTCTTCTGCTGACTTGCTTAAAGCCGCTTATGGAGCGGTAAAAGTTGGCGGGAAACCAGTAACCACTGAAGCCGCCCTAAAAGCTGCCCGTGCATCTGCTCAAGCAGGTATGAAAGCTGCAACTGAAAAAACTGTAAAAGAAGCCAAACTTCCTCCTGGTGTAGCGACTCATCTTGAGACTGCTCGACGCATAAGAGAAGCTGTTGCTTTTATTGATAAGCACAGTTTAGAAGAAATCCAGAAATCCTATTATGCTAGGACGAAAGAACTAGCTTATAGAGAAGCTCTTGGCCCTCCTACTGGTACTATGCTGAAGAGGGGGGAGACATGGAGGCTCAAAGCCTTAAAATCTGCTGACCTTATGGAGCAAATGGCGGCTCGGATTCAAGTAGAAGCAACAGAAAAGGCAACGCAAGTAGCAAAAGAAGTTCCAACCCCAGGAGCTTTTGCTGAGAAAGCAACGCAAGCAGCAAAAGAAGCTGTAATAGATGATTCCAAGTTCGTGGTGCAAAAACCTAACTTTATACGAGAACCTACTGTGATGCCTATACTCAAGGACGGGAGGAAGATAGGCTCTGTCGAGATAGAATTACCCGAACCTTATGAGATTGTTGTACACCAGATTAAGGTTGATGTTCCTGGTACTTTGAACAAAACCCTGTTGAGGGAAACAATGGACGCTATTGAAAGTTTTGCTACTAATCATGGAGCGTCCAAGGTCAGGATTATCAGTAGGAAACAAGCTAAGGCTATGTATGAAGCAGCCGGGTACACTTTTAACGAGGCTAGCCAAACATTTGAAAAAAGGATAGTATTTCCAACTATAGCTGGAGCAGAAAAAGTATCTAAGGCTATTGTAGAGCGCCCCAAACTAACCGCCGACCTCTGGTCGGGGATGAAGCCCCGAGACCAGCTAACCTTCGTGAACCGCGCAGGGTTAGGACGAGACATAGTAGGGCAAATCTGGAGTAGCCTACCCAAAAAAGTACAGAAGCCGTTGTCCCGTATTTACGCAGGAGATGACCCTGCAATAGTGAAGCTAGAGCGCCTTATTATTGAGGATGTCAAACCGTTTCGCATACAAGCTGAAGAAGCCTACAAGCAAGCCCTCAAGCCCAAAGTAGCCCGATATGCAGCAGCACGCACTAAGGGGTTAGCTGAAGGGATGAAGCCTAGTGAAATCCAAGCGGCTAGTAAGGCACAACTTACTGGCAAGATGGAAGAGTTCACAGGTGATACTCTAGCCAGGCATCTAACCGACCCCGAAATTGAAGCACTAAAGGCTCATGTGTTGAAGGCAAACTTGTTGCCTTTTAATGAAGCCCGAATGTTTGAGACCCTTGATGATATGCTCTACAAGAACATCTTGCCCGAACCCGCCGAACTATTACGGATGCAGGAAGTGTTTGGAGATGGTATCATCAAAGCGATTATGAGCAATCGCCCACTTTCCCAGAAACTCATGGACGCAACTTTTGATGTACTTAATCTGCCACGAGCATTTCTTGCTTCATTTGACTTGTCAGCGCCTTTGCGGCAGGGACTCGTGCTTTTGCCTGGCCACCCAAAGGCTTCTTATGAAGCGTTCAAGTGGCAACTAAAAGCACTGACAAGCGAAACTAACGCCAAGGTGCTAAATGACCTGTTACTTGGGAAGGGCGCAGACTTAGACCCTATATGGAAGGCAGCAGCCGAAAGACGGATAAGTGCTGGGCTTTTCCTGCATGATGTAGGTAGCCCAATAGCTGCCCGTGAAGAAGCCTTCATATCTAATCTCGCACGGCGTATCCCAGGCATCAAGATGTCAGAACGAGCCTATACTACCTATCTTAACAAGCTACGAGTAGATGTATTTGACTCAATCGTTTCTGGCTGGGAGCGGTCAGGTAAGGCAATAACTCATCTTGATGAGCAGGAACTTGCCCGTTTTATCAATCGTGCCACAGGACGTGGCGAACTTTGGTTTGGTGAATATGGGCGACGAGCAGTAGCTACACCCTATGGGGGGCTTGGCAATTTCCTGTTCTTCTCCCCACGACTACAAACTTCGCGGCTACTTCTGCCCCTGAGCCTCGGTAGCAAATCCCCCGCTGTCCGCAGAATGGCTCTTAAAGACTTGAGCATATTTGTAGGAACTGCTACAACAGTTCTTGGGCTTGTAGCTTTACACCCCGATGTAACGGTAGAAACTGATTACCGCTCGACAGATGCGGGCAAGATGCGAGTTGGGAACACGCGATTAGATTTGTCAGCAGGCTTTAATCCTTATATTCGCATGTTTTGGCGGATGGCTGCTGGCGAAAAGCTGAGTGTAAGTGGCAGACCAATTCCACGACGTTCTTCTGATGAGCTACTACAAACAATACGGCAGAAATTTAGCCCTATTGTTGGGCAACTCTATGATTATGCGACAGGGACAACCTACAGTGGCGACCCCTTCTGGTGGCAGACAGGGGACAAACAAGCCTTAATTGAGCAGAGTATTGATGCGTTTGTCCCGATGGCCCCCCAGAGCATCTACCAAACTATCCAAGAGGAGGGACTTGACCCTGCTGCTCTAGGATTGGCTAGTGTAGAGTTCTTTGGGGGTGGTGTAACGAGCTATGACTCATCCATGTCAACTGCCGGGGAAGTCCGCACCTTGGTTGGCTACTACGAAGCAAAGCAGCGGCAAGCACGGGATTTGCTTGAACAAGGCAAATCAGCAGCTTTGAAGAAGTTTGCTACTGAAAACAAGGACGCAGGCTTCGTTTATGATGCCAAGCAAGAAACAGTTGTGTCAAGGATGCTTGCCGACTACCGTGAGGCTGCCCGAATAGTTGACAAAGTAGAAGAGCAGATTCAAACAATTAAAAACTCTGATTTGCCTTATGCGGACAAGAATGACCAAGTAAAGGAACTTGAACGCAAGTTGGCAGAATTTTGTAGCACGATACTCATTACTCTCGAGTATAAATATAAATAGAGGAGGAAGCAGGTGGCAAAGCAGACCCAGACCCCAACCTCAGAGGAGCAGGGCGGCAAACTTCCAATAGACTTTGCTGGAGCCGATGAACGCGGCAACGTGCGACTTGGCAAGGCAACAGAGAAGGAAGCGACCCTACCCGCACCCGAGGCGCAGAAAGGTGAAGCTGGTGGGGAGGAGGCCAAAACCCCCAAAGCCTACAGCCAGAAGGAGCTAGATGAGCGGATAGCGACCGCAGTCGGTGGGCACGAAGGCACCGTCAAGAAGATGCGAGATGATTACAAGACTATCCAGCAACGACTCGACAACCTTCAAACCCAATATGATGAGCGGGAGCTTGACGGTTGGATAGCAACCATCGAGAAGGACGGCGGCAACGTAGACCTAGCCAAGCAGATGGCGGAACGTGAGCGGGCAACCAAGAAGGTTGTCTTAGAACTTGCCCGAAGAGAGGCAGCTCTTAGTGATAAGGAAGCCATCTTGAACGAGGCAGGCAAAGTGAAAACTGCCCATGACCTTGCCAAAAGCTACGAGCTAGGTGATGAAGCTGTCGATGAACTCTTGAAGGCTGAAACTATGGAGGCAATGGAAAACAAAGCCTTGAAGCTTCAAGTCGAGAAGCTCAGGGTTCTTGCCCAAAAACCTGAAGAGCCTGACAAAGGGCTAGGCGATATGAAGGGGATTGACATCTCTAAGTTGAGCCTGACCCAGCGACTAGGTTTAGCGGCGGAGGGCAAGATTTGACAGATAAATAATTAGGACGGTAAAAAAATTGGCCCTTACCTTAACGGAAGGAAACAAATACTCGACCACTCATCTTCAAGCAGCCATCATAGACCGTCTGGTGAAGGACAGCCGTGTCCTGGAGTTGCTGCCATTTAGCACAATTCTGGGCAACTCACTGACCTACGACACCATCGTTACCGACTCTGGAGCAGCGTTCTACAGTGTTGGCGATACTTGGACTGAATCTACCCCCTCGATGTCACAGAATACTGTGACGCTCAAGATTCTGGGTGGAGACGCCGATGTCGACAACTTCCTACTGAAGACCCGCTCTGACCAGACCGACCTGAAAGGGACGGTCATCGGCAACAAGGTGAAGTCGGTACAGTACAAATTCC
>Ga0180007_10006419_pt1 | contig 11490 bp, 13 predicted proteins | sample MM_PC_MetaG_FD_121122 | JGI IMG/M metagenome (GOLD analysis project Ga0180007, IMG submission 121122) | Groundwater microbial communities from the Aspo Hard Rock Laboratory (HRL) deep subsurface site, Sweden - MM_PC_MetaG | ecosystem: Environmental > Aquatic > Deep subsurface > Groundwater...
AATTTATTGGGCTTAGTGAAAAATCTAAATTCGGTTACCTTGACTTGGAAATTTATCATAGCATACAAGACAGAAAATCAGTATAACTGTATTTGAAAGAATACCTCACCAATTCCCCCTTAAAAAAAGGGGGATCAAGGGGGTTGTAATGAAGATATTATATAACTAGGAATGACTCTATCAACATTATTAATTCCTGGAGGATATGAAACGATAACGGGCAATGGAGCCGGTGGACTTAGCGATTCTATGGTTTAATGATAGTAATGTAGAGGAAGTTTAGGAAGTGGCGGCATTCGAAAGATAGATTAAAAGTATTGTGAAGACGAAACAACCCCCTACCCCCTTTGTTAAGGGGGAATTCATATGGATTCACCTCCGAGAGGATTATATGAAGTCCAAATGCGGTTACCCTGTACAATATGCTTGTTATCAGTGACAAAATGTATTAAATATAGATAATTTCAGAGTTCAGCTTTCGAATTAAAAGGAGATCTTTATGCCAAAAAGTTTTAAGATTGCCATTAATATGGGCGGAGGAGACGCACCGGGTCTCAATGCTGTTTTAGAAGCCGTGGTTCGTTCAGCCGCAAACAGAAACTGGGAAGTTTACGGAATCAAGAACAGTTATGAAGGACTTATTGACACAAATGAAATCATATCCTTAACACCTGAAAAGGTGTGGCATATTTCAAGCATTGGAGGAGCTTTTCTGGGAACCACAAACAAAGCCAATCCTTTTAACATGCCTGTTGCCAATGCAGCAGGCGAAATCGAATACAGAGATGTGTCCGACAAAGTTGTGGAAAACTTCAAACGCCTGAGGCTGGACTGTCTCATTGCTGTTGGCGGTGATGGAAGCCTTGAGATTGCGTACAAACTGTTTAAAAAAGGGATTCCTGTAATCGGTGTGCCAAAGACAATAGACAATGATCTGGTACATACAAATATAACTTTCGGTTTCGATACGGCCATCAGCACTGCCACAGAAGCAATTGACCGTTTGCATTCAACCGCCAAATCACATGAGCGTGTTATGGTTGTTGAGGTTATGGGCAGAAACGCAGGATGGATTGCTTTAAACAGCGGCATTTCAGGTTCGGCTGATGCTATTTTAATCCCTGAAATCCCATTTGATATAGACAAGGTATGCGATCATATTATGGGAAGAGAACTACATGGTCAACGCTATGCCATAGTAGTTGTAGCTGAAGGCGCTGTTCCTCTGGGAGGTAAAACAACTAACAAAGGTAAAGGGGAAGCCGGACGCCAGGATGTTATACTAGGCGGCATAGGCGAGCGTGTTGCAAACGAAATTGCGAAAAAAACCGCCAAAGACAGCCGTTTCATGGTACTGGGACATCTCCAGAGAGGAGGATCACCTACCACATTTGACAGACTTCTTGCACTTCGCTTCGGGGCCGGGGCATTAAGACTTGTTGAAGAGAAAAAATTCGGCACAATGATAGCATTGGAATCGCCAAATATCAAAGCCATCCCTCTTAAAGACATTATCGGCAAAATTAAACGGGTTCCGCTTGATGGTGATACTATAAGGACAGCCAGAGAAATAGGGATTTGCGTTGGAGACTGAAAAGCACTCGGCACTTGAAATTGTATTCCGTTCTCTTAAACATAATAATTTTCGTCTTTTTTTCGCAGGACAAAGCGTCTCACTAATCGGCACATGGATACAACGAATAGCAATATCCTGGCTGGTGTATAAACTTACAAATTCCGTATTCTTATTGGGTGTGGTCGGCTTTTGTGACCAGATTTCTACATTTTTACTATCCCCTCTTTCCGGAGTTTTGACAGACCGGTGGAATCGCTATCATATTTTAATAACCACTCAGTTTCTGGCGGCAATACAAGCTTTAATCCTGGTGTATATTTATTTCTACGGGAACATTAATATCTGGCACATCATCATCTTAAGCATATTTCTTGGTTCTATCAATGCTTTCGACATTCCTGCCCGGCATTCGCTTCTTTTGGAAATGATAGAAAAAAAAGAAGACCTTGGAAATGCAATCGCCTTAAATTCTTCCATGTTTAACGCAGCACGGCTGTTGGGCCCGTCAATTGCCGGCATATTAATTGCCACAACAGGCGAAGGTGTATGTTTTATCATAAATGCATTGAGCTATATTGTAATTGTAACTTCATTATTGAAAATGAACATTGCCCCAAGGATAATAAACAAGAAAACCACACATGTTTTTACAGAGTTAAAAGAAGGCTTTTCTTATGCTTTTAGTTTCAGACCACTAAAAAATATTATACTTCTTTTCGCCCTGGTAGGTTTAATGGGAATGCCTTATTCAGTGCTTCTGCCGGCTTTCGCTAAAGAAATACTTCATGGCAGTTCCGATACCTATGGGTTTCTCATGGGAGCTTCCGGTTTAGGGGCTTTAGCGGGTGCGCTTTATCTTGCATCCAAAAACAGCATCCGGGGGCTTTGGAAAATTATTCCTTCTTCTACAAGCATTTTCGGTATTGGTTTGATTTTATTTTCTTTTTCACGTTCCTTTTTGCTTTCAATGGTATTAATGATTTTAATAGGATTTGGCATGATGCTGCAAATGGCCTCAAGCAACACTATCTTACAAACTATTGTTGAAGATGATAAACGTGGCCGGGTTCTTAGTATTTATATAATGGCGCTTATGGGCACAGTTCCTTTCGGGAGCCTTTTAGCCGGTGGGACAGCAAAGTATTTTGGTGTGCCGCTTACTTTGTCAATAGGGGGAATAACATGTGTTTTAGGTGCTCTCATCTTCGCAAAAAAACTTCCCGAACTAAGAGATACAGTCCATAAGTTCGCAAACCTATAGACTATCAAGCTCCTGATTTTATAAGGAGCCCTTGACCATATATTTTTAATGATGTATCAATATGTTATATTAATTTTTCAGCAAACCATCAAATTTCAATCAGGAGAAAAAAATGAAAAGAAAATATTTATTTGTTTTAATTGGACTTATACTTCTTCTCTCACTCACGGGCTGCGGATACAACACCATGATAGCCAATGAAGAGCGTACCGTAGCGGCATGGGGGGATGTTGAAGCAAGCTATCAGCGCCGTCTTGATCTTATACCTAATCTTGTCGAAGTAGTAAAAGGCTATGCAAAACATGAAGCTTCTACATTGACTGCTGTTACCGAAGCAAGAGCAAAAGTAGGCTCCATGCAGCTCTCAAAAGATATGATCAATGATCCTGAAGCAATGGGAAAGTTTCAGCAGGCTCAGGGCCAGCTTTCAGGTGCCCTTTCGCGACTTATGGTTGTAGTTGAAAGATATCCTGATTTGAAGGCAAACCAAAATTTTATGGATTTGCAGAATCAGCTTGAAGGAACAGAAAACAGGATAAACGTTGCAAGAGTAAGGTATAACAAGGCTGTGCAGGATTTCAATACCAGCATCAGGATTTTCCCCAACTCACTCACAAACTCTCTTATGCTTCATCTTAAACGCAAAGAACCTTTTAAAGCAGATGAAGCAGCAAAAAGCGCACCCAAAGTGAACTTTTCAATGCAATAACATAAAGAGGTTAATTTATGAAATACTGGTTAATTGCATTTCTTTTTATAATTATTCCATATCAAGCCGAAGCGCTTGATGTTCCGCAACTGAAAGGGAGAGTGAATGACTATGCCGCCATACTCTCTCCTCAAACAATTCAGGTACTGGATTCAAAACTATCAGCGCTTGAACAAAGCGATTCAACACAGGTAGTGGTACTTACGATTCCGTCTCTTGAAGGAGAAAGCCTGGAGGAATTTTCTATAAAAGTTGCCGAAACCTGGAAAATAGGTCAGAAAAATCTGGATAACGGCGCTATTCTTCTTGTTTCAAAAAATGACCGCAAACTAAGAATTGAAGTGGGGCAAGGGCTTGAAGGAAAACTTACGGATCTTATGTCCGGAAGAATTATAAGCAATGAGATTATTCCCAGATTTAAACAAGGTGATTTTAATGGCGGAATTTTAGCCGGTGCTAATGCCATTGTGTCTGTAGTTAAAGGCGAATATGTCGCATCAAGATCGAAAACCGGTAAGGAGCAAGGCAAAACACCAATATTTGCGCTACTTATTTTTTTATTTGTTATAACTGCGGCTTTATCAAATATTTCAAAAGTCCTTGGCGGTGTGACAGGTGCTATACTTCTTCCCGTAATCTCTCTTATTTCATTTGGCGGATTATCCATTTTATTGCTTGGCATTCTTGCAATAGGCGGATTTGGTTTCGGTCTTTTTTCAGGAGCTGTTTCAGGTGGAGCCGGAAGACATCATCCGGGAGGTTTTATAGGTGGTGGTTTCGGAAGCGGTGGTTTCGGAGGCAGTGGCTTTGGAGGTGGTGGTGGTGGTTTTGGCGGAGGCGGATCATCAGGAGGCTGGTAAAAGGAAATAATTATGACAACTAAAGCATTAGAATTTTTCACACCGGAAGATAAACAATATATCTCAAACAGCATTATGGAAGCTGAAACTAATACTTCCGGTGAAATAGCAATAATGGTTCTGGACTCAAGCGATTCATACAAAGAAGCCGAAATGTTGGGGGCTTTTGTACTTTCAAGCTTTTCTGCGCTTATTTTGGAAATTATCAAATCATATTATATTGCAATAAAAGCTGCCGACTGGAGCTATAATTTATCAGGCTTTTCAGCTCATTTTTTAGCGGAAGCTTTTGGCCATACAAGCATCTGGACTTATATCCCTATATTATTTATCCTGTATTTTCCCGTAAAATTCATATTTTCAAAATACCCAAAAATAAAAATACCTTTTTTATCAACCAAAAGGATAGATGAAGCTGTAAAAGAACGGGCTGTAAGAGCATTTTATGAAAAAGGATTGTATAAAACACGGGATGAAACCGGAATTCTTATTTTCATTTCAATATTGGAACACCGGGTATGGATTTTAGGCGATAAAGGAATAAATGAAAAAATAGCGCCCGAATTCTGGAGCAAAATAGCAAAAGAGCTTTCGGAAGGAATAAAGAGAAAAGAACAGGGAAAAGCTGCAAGCCACGCCATAGAAGAATGCGGCAAGGAATTAGCAAAGTATTTTCCGATCAAACATGATGATACAAATGAGCTTAGTAATGAGGTGATGCTTTAAAGATCATATTAAACTATTGCTTCTGAGCCAGTTTCAAAACGCCCCATTTCGGCCGATCTTTGCGTTGGGCTCAAATTTCGCACGAAGTGAAGCTTTAGCGCTATCCTCGAAATACTCAATGTATTCCTGTGGTTGAAATTTTCTCCCGCATTGAGCTTGACCAAACTGAAACGTTTTGAAAGTGGCTCTGTGTTTTGTATAATTGGTGTCTGAAACATAAAAAAGCAGGGGGTTTTTATATGAAATGTCATGAAGTTGATTATGAAATCCATGGTGATGATATGCAAATCGTGGAAGTGGAGCTTGATCCGGGTGAGACTGTTATAGCTGAAGCAGGCGCCATGAACTGGATGGAAGAAGGTATTAGCTTTGAAGCCAAAATGGGTGATGGCTCCAATCCGGATAAAGGTTTTATGGGAAAGTTGCTTGATGTCGGCAAACGGGCATTGGTCGGTGAATCATTATTTATGACCCACTTTACCAATACCGGGAGTGGTAAAAAACGTGTTGCATTCGGGGCACCTTATCCCGGAAAAATCATTGCACTCGATATGGGTAAAATCGGTGGGGAACTCATCTGCCAGAAAGATGCGTTTTTGTGTGCAGCCCTGGGAACGGAAATAAGTATTGCCTTTACCAAACGCCTGGGAACTGGTTTTTTTGGGGGTGAAGGATTTATATTACAACGCCTGCGAGGCGACGGGATGATGTTTGTCCATGCAGGCGGCATGATCGTGGAAAAGGAACTGAATGGTGAAATCTTAAGGGTGGATACCGGATGTATTGTCGGGTTTACCCCCGGTATAGACTACAATATTGAACGTGCCGGCAACCTGAAATCTATGTTTTTTGGCGGTGAAGGTTTGTTTTTAGCCACTTTGCAGGGAAAGGGGAAAATTTATCTTCAGAGCCTGCCATTCTCGCGTATGGCTGACCGTATTATTCAGCATGCACCTGCCAAAGGCGGTAAAGCCGTTGGCGAAGGTTCTGTTTTAGGCGGGCTTGGCCGGTTACTTGACGGTGATTAATCCTGTTGACAGGCAACAGCCGGTTTCGATAGATTAAAAAATATGTATCAGAAAAAGGAATAAAGAGTCTTGTAAAGCGGGAGAAAAACGGTGACAGAAAGTAGTATAAAAGAAAAACTAAAACAAAAAATATATAATGGTGACAGAATTACACCAGAGGAAGCTTGCAGCCTTTTTTCATGGGATTTGATTGAACTTGGCGAAGCCGGTAACATGAGAAGAAAGCTGATTTCGCCCAAAGAAGAAGTAGGCTTTATTATTGATCGTATAGTTAACTATACAAATATTTGTGAAGCGGCATGTAATTTCTGCGCATATCACGCAAGGGCAAATTTAATAAAACCTTACGAACTTTCACCTAATGAAATTCTGGATAAAATCAAAGAGCTGGTCTTAATAAACGGCTCCCAGGTTATGTTGCAAGGCGGGCTCCACCCCGATTATACTCTTAATGAATATATATCTATGGTGAAAAACGTAAAAAAGCACTTTCCGCAAATATATCTTCATTCGTTTTCACCCAGTGAAATCTTTCACATATCAAAAAAAAGTTCTGTTTCAATAGATGAAGTAGTATCACAATTAAAAGATGCTGGTTTGGATTCCGTTCCCGGTGCTTCGGATTTACTTGTAGACAGGATACGTAAAAAGGTAAGTCCGAATAAAGCAAGCAAAGACCAATGGCGCGATGTGGTATTTGCTTTACACCGCCACAACATGAAGTCATCTGCAACTATGACTTACGGCATGGGCGAAACCGAAGAAGAAAAAATCGAACATCTGAATTTTTTGCGTGATATTCAGGATGAAACAAAAATATTCAGGGCTTTCATACCCTGGTCATTTTCTCCGGCAAATACAAGACTGCAAGATATTGAGCCTGCAACAGGCATAGATTATCTTAAAATAGTTGCAATCGGGCGCATTTTTTTAGATAACATCAAATACATTCAGGCCGGATGGCTAACCGAAGGTCTGAAAACCGCACAAATTGCACTTACCATGGGAGCAAATGACATGGGCGGTGTTCTGATGGAAGAAACAGTAGTAAAGGCCACCGGCATTGAAACCAAAGTTTGTACGGAAGAATTTATTGATATTATAAAAAATACAGGCAAAACGCCTGTGTTAAGAGATTCAGATTACCAGATTATAAGAAGATATTAAAATGACAAATCTTTCCATAGCCTTTTCACCGTGTCCGAATGATACATTCATATTTGATGCAATGCTTCACGATCGCATAGATACTTTGGGATATAATTTTCTTTTGCACATTGATGATGTTGAAACGCTTAACATTGCAGCTTTTAAAAAAACATATCAAATCACAAAACTTTCTTTTTATGCATATCTTCTTTTAAAAGAACATTATGAACTTCTGGACTCAGGCGCTGCCCTTGGCTTTGGATGCGGACCTCTTCTGGTGTCAGGTAAAAAGCACCGGTTTTCAGAAACTTCTAAAATTGCAGTTCCAGGAAACTATACTACTGCTTTTCTTCTTTTAAAGCTTTGGAATCCCGAAATTAAAAATATAATTGTAACCGGATTTGACCAGATTCTGCCCGGAATAAAAAACGGTGAATATGATGCGGGGCTTATCATTCATGAAGGAAGGTTTATTTACCCTGCTTATGATTGCATAAAAATTATTGACCTTGGGCAGTGGTGGGAAAAAGAAACAAAACTTCCCATTCCTCTTGGCTGTATAGCAATAAGAAAAGATTCTGATACAATCAGCCATAAAGATCAAGTAGAACTTCTAATCAAAAATTCTATAATTTACGCAAAAGACAACAGGGAAGATTCCCAATCTTTCATACTGGATCATGCCCAGGAAATGGATAGAAAAGTAGTTGATGAACACATTAATCTTTACGTCAATGATTTCAGCATATCTTTAGGAGAAGCCGGAAGAAATGCTATTAACGCTTTGGAGGAAATGGCCAGGTGGAAAAACATTCTTTAATTTGTCTGCTAATGGCAACTACTCTTGAAGCCAAACCCTTTATAGACGGGCTTTCATTGATTCGCGAAAGCGAAAAACCCTTTCCAGTTTACAAAAATAAAAACTATATTCTTATTATTTCAGGAATAGGAAAAACAAACGCGGCAATTGCATGCGCTTATACTTGCTTAACATTTCCCAATTGCAGCATAATCAATCTTGGCGCGGCAGGAGCAACAGGCACAAAGCATTTGCTTGGAGAAAGCTTTCATATCACAGAAGCTGTTGAGTTTGACAGACCGCATTGGAAATCAAAAACTCCTTATGTGCACAAACCGGATTTTTTGGAAGAATTTTCACACGCAAAAATAGCAACCTCAGACCACCCGGTTATTGATCCTGTAGAAAGAAAAAAAATATCTTTACTGGCAGATCTTGTAGATATGGAAAGCGCTTCCGTTATCCAAACCTGCAAAAAATTTAACACGCAATGTTATCTTTTCAAATTTGTAAGCGATACGCCTGAGCATATAAATGATACGGATATTGTAGAGAATATAAAAAAATACAGAGATCCTTTTTTTGATTTTTTCCGGCAGTACGTTATGCCGCTGTTGTAATACGCTGTTTTTCATCCTTCATATTAAGCGTTACAGCAATCTGAGGCAACCGATTCTATCTTTGACAATTCATCTGCCATCCGATGCTCATCGTACCATAAATCATATGCTTGCTGCATTCTCAATCATAGCACTGGACCATGCCGGCAAACCTGCCTATTCTAAGAGCCATTTCTGTTGTAATAGGATGTGTGCAAGCTAAAACACGATGCAATTGCTGGCGAGAAACACCGAGCCGCTTTGCAGCTTTGCTAACTGAAAGGCCAAGGTCTTTAAGTACGTCTTCTCGCAAAAATCTCACCGGGATGTACCGGTGGCCACTGTTCAAACAACCCGAAAAACATTAGCCCTTTCTGTGCCTTGTTCAATATAAAAAGGCAGAGCCGTATGAGACCCTGCCTTGAATATTTCAATGGAGTGTTTGATATTATGCGTTTTTTATCTTTCTTCTGAAACCTGCAAGCCCGACTAATCCAAAACCAAGAAGGAGCATAGTAGCCGGTTCGGGAACAGTAGAAGCATATGGATTTTGGTCAAACGCATCAATTCTGCGAATATAAACATCAGTACCATAGTCGGCCAAATACCATCTGTTGTTTCTATAGTCGAGATCGTACCACTGAAGGTGTGTTTCACCAATTCCTGTTGCTCTGTCTGAATCTGTTACAGCCAATCTTGTATAATTTCCACTATCGTCTGTCTCATAACCCAAGGCGGTTATAGCATGGCCTAATGTACCAACATCATTGGTGATGGATAAATAGATCCCATAGTCCAGGTGAAGATAGCTATCAATAGTTTGAACAATATTTGAATCAAGAGTGTACGTATAAAAATAGTTAAACCATGCATCAGAATTTGCGGCAAGGGTTGCCCCCCAAAAATCTGAAACATAATGATCATATGCCATACTTCCATTGCCTGCTACATTCGAATAATCGGCAAGGAAATCGTGGTAGATATCATCATAAATTTCTATTGAAGAATTTCCATTACGATCAAATCCCCACCCAGTGTACATAAGCACGTTAGAAGATGCTGCAGCCCAGCACATCTCGCTGTCGCTGGTATCTGTCGGGTCCACGCCAGATGGTATAGGCACACCTGAGTAAACATACTTGTTTAGATCATAGATTGTTGAACGAAAATATGTGTCAGCATGGGCAGAGCTTACCCCTATTAATAAAAAAGCCGTTATGAACAATACAGATAAAAGTTTTTGATACGCCGGTTTGTTTAACATATTGCTCCTTCCCCCTTTCTCTCACTTTGGCGGTGGTAATATTATTAATAATCTTTCCCGGTTTATATATTTTTTCTGTATTGGAATTTAGCAAGTATTTTGCCATAAGCTAAGAACTTAATCAAAACAATATTATAATAAGATCTTTTCTTAAAAAAAATTACTTTGCTGATAAAATATGTGAATTGCAAAGTGCTTTTTCGATAATCTCATTAGCTTTAAATAAATGAAGATAAATTAGTATTAAACCGATATTGGCCCTTGACAATGATATCAATAATGATACTATAATAACATGATTAAAATTGACGAGATTATAATCAGAATGACGCAAACCCCGACAGGAATACGTTTCACCGATTTATGTAAGGTTTGCGATCATTTCTTTGGTAAACCACGTCAAAGCACCGGCAGTCACCGAATTTACAAAACACCCTGGCAAGGAGACCCACGAATAAATATACAAAATGATAAAGGAAAAGCAAAATCATATCAGGTGAAGCAGGTACTTTTGGCTATTGAAAAATTGGAGGTAAATCATGGCATTAAAAAATGACCGATATACATACCGAGTAACATGGTCAGAGAATGATAATGAACATGTGGGTTTATGTGCTGAATTTCCAAGCCTGAGCTGGCTTTCTGCTACACCGGAAGCTACCTTAAAAGGAATACGTAAATTAGTGTCAGAAGTTGTTGCAGATATGGAAGCCAACGATGAGTCTATACCGGAGCCTATTGCTTGTCGGCAGTATAGTGGCAAGTTTATGGTCAGAATTCCTCCGGAGGTTCATCGCAATCTTGCTATCCGAGCGGCTGAATCCGGAATCAGTATTAATCGTGTTGTCAGTTCAATATTAAGTCAATAAATTAAACCACACGACATCAGTTTCCAGCGTAACATAAAAAAAATCGCGCATCCGCAAAGACCGGTCTTTACATAGAAAAATACAGAGATGATTTTTTCCAGCAATCTGTTATGCAGCTATTATAAATTTCCTTAGCACAATTATATTGTTGCCCCAGGAAAAAGGAACTTATGGCATTTTGATACAACAGATCTTTCTAACAATTAGGGAGTAAAGATGATTAACGTTGAACACCCAATAAAGTTCAAACTGTACCATGCCGGAAGAACTTTTAGCCTTACGTTATTATTATTGGTTTTAGTAATCGGGATCTTTCAGGTTCAAGCGGTAGAAACAGATCGTTTTTATCCCTATATAACAACCACATTACCCATGCCGGGATTCGTCAAAAAGTTAATAATCCCGAAAAAGACCCCAAACTTTCTCTTCGCATTAGTTCAGTATGACGCCAAGCCTAAACCAACTGACAAAGCGGGATTATATATCTTTGATATCTCTGATATAGCCAAGATAAAACAAATAACATACGTAACTATTCAGCGAAAAAAATGAAAAAGAAGTAAAAAAGTACTTGACAGGAATTTTGGTGCGAACTGCTTAAAGTAAATCTTTGATGAGAACAGAACAAATTTATTATACAGGGGTTTATC
>Ga0180007_10006421_pt1 | contig 11486 bp, 8 predicted proteins | sample MM_PC_MetaG_FD_121122 | JGI IMG/M metagenome (GOLD analysis project Ga0180007, IMG submission 121122) | Groundwater microbial communities from the Aspo Hard Rock Laboratory (HRL) deep subsurface site, Sweden - MM_PC_MetaG | ecosystem: Environmental > Aquatic > Deep subsurface > Groundwater...
GGGGAACCCCTTAAAAAGCAGTTCCCCACCGTAGTATTGCGCGGAATTTGAAAATCTTATTTTTTGTTTATTTTTGAAATTTTAGCTCCCTCAAGGGTAAGGTTCCCCATCAGGCCTTTCTGATCAAACGCGAAAGCAATTATCGGCTGGTTAAGCTTTGATGTGTCTATACTCCCATCCACACCGATCGCGACAACAGCGACTGAAGCGTCCGCGCCGATCTTCCATCCCGAGGCATTTTCAAAACGAGTAAGCGCAGCCGGACCCATAAAGGCAAGTATCAGGCTCTTTCTTTGAGCGCCTATCTGAAATCCAAAAGAACCGCCGACAGTGTTATAAAAACCCTGTGTCTTGCCGTCTACCCTCAAGGCGCCTTCGCCGTATTCTCCGCCGAAAACAAATCCAGCTTTTGTGATCGCCGGAAAGATCAAGAGCCCTTTGGCCTGTTTAAGCACCGCGTCCGACCCTTTAGTCGCTTTAAAAACAGCCAGAGTAGAGTCAACTTTCGCGTCAATCACCTTCGCTGTATCGCAGGCGGCATCCATTACCAGAACAAACGAGGCAAAACTTAACAGTACAAGCACCACCAGACATAATCTTTTCATCCGTCCCTCCTTCGGGTTATACATGACCCAGCGTTATTATTATCGTAATTTTCCCTCAATTTATCAAGTTATTTTATCATTTCTGTCAAGCCAAAGTAAGAATGTCCTGTTTTTGTTCTTGGCGATGTCGCGTAGCGACGAGCGTGTCTTAAAAGAACGTCTTTCAAAAATAGTAGTAGTCGTGGGTCCAGAAATGACAGACAGCCCCGGTTATTTCATGTTCTTTCTGACGGGCTTTATCTTTATTTACGTTTTCGTTCGCATGCATTTGCTGTCTTTGTTGCTACATAGCCGACAAATATGCCGAGAATAGCCCCGGCCGATATATCACTCAGATAATGAAACCCGAGATAAGGCCTCGAAAGAGCAACAAGTATGGCGATAATAAAAGCAGGATAGCGCATCTTCGGGTAGCGCATAGCCACAACTGTCGCCAGGCAAAAAGAGATCGTCGCGTGACCTGATGGAAAACTGGATCCGCCGTGGGAACCCGCCACAAGCCTCACGCCATCGAGTGTTTCAAAAGGCCGCGGCCTTTTGATCACGAACTTGATAGCTTTGTACGCGTATCGTGCAATTACGTACGAGGAAAAGAAGATCAACGATGTGAATTTCAAGTATCTCTTGCCCGCAAAAAAAGCCGCAATGCCGATCAATATGATGATAAATTCCCCTCGGATCTTCATAAGGAATATTATCAGCGTATCCAAAGCCGGGTTTGCCAGCTCACGATTTATGAAAAAGAACGCGGAATGCTCAATATTTGAAAGTGCGGAAACCAACCAAACACTTTTCTCGTTTAAAAACACGCATGCCGGCCGTACCAGAGCGCTTGTAGTAAAAAACGTTCCAAAGAAATTAAAGCGGTCTCCGGATTTCCATGAACATTCGGGACATTTAAGCCCTTTTATTTTATTCGCGAGTGAGACACGCGTAAAACAGCCGCACTCAGGGCACCAGTAAGCGCCTGTAATTTCATCGGCGGATCCGTTCACCACGGTATTCTGTCGCGCGAGATAATTACAACCCATGGTAAAATATTTGCGTCCGGCGTGAGTCAAAAACGGCGTCACGTTCTCTTCCGCGATGCCATGTTCGGCGCAATATCTCGCGACCAGATATCCGAATTGTGCCGGGGTTATATATCCGAAAAACTTTTTCTCAGTTCTATATTCCCCGCCCGGAAGGTAGAAAAAACTATCCGTCAATCCGTTCAACACAAGTATGCCAAGCCCCAGGAACGGGCCTGTGGTATCAACGACTTTCTCCTTATCACATCCTTCCAGAATGGAATCATCCAGGCCCCAAACATAAATGTGACCTAACTCGTGCGTTAACACGTTTATCTGTTCTTTTTTCCGCTTAACATCTCTGGAAAAATATATCGTCAGTAAACCGATCTTGTTTTCTATGTACGCGGGCGGCTCCTTGCCATCGTGATAGTCAAGCCACACTTTATAATCTTTCAGCCCCATCGCGCTTTTTATCCGATCTACGGCTATTTGAAGATCATCATTTTCACCCACGCCCAGATCGAGTATAAGATCACCGGACGGTTTGCCGTACTTAAGCAAAAGATCGTAATAGCCGTCTACCCCGGAAGTATCTATCTCTACAAAAAAAACGTTATACACCCAGGAAAAGGCAATGATCATGCCGGGAAGCATAACCATTAAAAACACTATTTTCCGAACTGCTTTTTTACTGAACATTCGCGTTCTTTTCCCCTTGCATGTTATTGTTTGTTCCAGATCCGTGTATTGAGGTTCAGATCGTCAATTATTCCGATCATTAATTGCAGATCTTCAAAATATCCCTGTACGAGTTTAAAATCAAGAACAGTTCGGAAAACTTTTGGTTCAAATAAATTTTTCGTGTAAGGGATAGCCACGAATATCCTCGACCCCGCAAAAGACAAATAAATGCGTTTACTTGTCTTTTTTTGAGATCGCTTCGTCGCTCCGCTCCTCGCGATGACGACGGAAACATCATTTTGCAGAACTCTAATTCCTTTTTCAACAATGTCAGATCCCGCGCAAAAGATAACTTAACAGTGTTTTCTGTATTTGTCGCGTTTTTCGGGTTTCCTCGGCCTATTCCCCGGCTGACCGGCAAAATGTTTCAGTATGCGCTTAAGATCCGTCAACAAAAGATCCGCCATATCCCTGCTAAACCCTTTTGTATTAGAATTTTTAAGAACGGTTTTCCCTTCCTATCATCCGTTGCACCTTTATATATAGCCGGGAGACCCGTACTTGGTGAACAGGCCCTTGTCGCTGCGGATAACCCTGCGTACGGGTATATGCCGCGGATGAATGGCCTTGGTCATCCACGTCCAGGCATCTTCTGTCTCCTCCGGTTCAAAATACCGCGTTTCAGCCATGACAAAAATTGAGTCAGCCAAGACCTCGCTCATGATCTTTATCCAGGAATGAGCTCCGACGATAGCGATATATTCTATGCCTTTGATGTGTTTTTTGAGAAACTCGAATATTTCCCATTCCGCTTTGAGGCCCGCGTTATGCATTTCTGTTACATCAATGAGAAGCCTGAGCTTATTATGCGCCCGGGAAAAGGCGTCCTCCATTTCGGGTAAAAACGTCTTGATCTCGCCCGTGGTAAGCTTGTCTGTGATCTTAAACCCAAAAACACTTGTATGTTCGTGATGAATTTTTTCTATACCCATGTTTGAAATGCCCTCTTTAGAAAAACAGTTTCATAAAGTTTCCAACGTCTACACGCTATTTTACCCCCCAATACGTATATTATGCAATTATTTTGAAGAGAGCTCTAAAGATTAAGGCTGTAATTTAATTTTTTGCAAGTTATTACAGCCTTAATCTTTTATTTCATGTGGTTATTCGTTCCGATCCAAATCGTCGTCATCATCCCCATAATTCTCATCAATATAGTTCTCTTCCTGTCAATCTGATGTGCTATTTTTGCGGTGCTATCATGACGCCTATCAGAACGCCAACAATAGTGCACACTATAGGATTGCTCGTCAAAGGACATGTTCCGGATTATTAACCCTCAAGTGTTCCCGATAAGGCTTCGGTTCTTTCATCCGAGAGTGTGGTGTCTTTTTCACTTAAAAGAATGTTAATAGCTATTTTAGCCGCCTTTTTGCCGGAATATAGCATTCCCCCAAAAGTGGGGCCCATTCGAGGCACGCCGTATGCCGTGGAAACCGCCATACCGGCCGCGATAAGCCCCGGATGGATAACGCCTGTTTTCTCGACAACCAGATCTTCAGAAATATTCGCGTCCATCGGCCCGAAACCTTTCAACTCAAGGATGCCTCTTTTCTCAAGGTACGTCAGGACACACGCGTCATGGCCGGTACAATCAATAACGACTTTCGCTTCTATTGAAACCGGATCGACACATGTTATCGCGCGCGGCAAAGCCCCTATCGGCGTCCAATTGATAACAACACCTTCGACCTGGTCGTTCCTGTAGACAACATCATCTACTTTTGTCATGTTGAGTATTTGTACCCCCGCATCACATGCCGCGGCTATAAGCTTAGAACATGCATGCGGCCCTTTCGCTATGAATAATCCGTCTTCAACCTCTTTGTAAGGCACGTCAAGTTCATCAAGCACTTCCTGTCCCGGCGCCCTGAAGGTAAGCGTGTTCATCAGATATCCGCCGATCCAGAACCCTCCACCAAGATAATTGTTGCTCTCGATTATAAGCGTTTTATACCCCGCTTTGGCAATGTCTCTCCCGGCAATAAGCCCGCTCGGGCCCGCACCGACTATGATCACATCAGACGTAATGTAATCATCAAACCACCTGGCAAATTCCCCGACTATTGCTCTTGTAATACTTGCTTCACTGACTTTCGCGAACATTTTTTCCTCCTTGTTTTTTGCGCCCTGCCGGGCGCACATAAAAAAACCCCGTGCCAGCGCACAGGGTCTAAGAACACACTTTATGCCTTATCTCCCTACGCTGGTATTATCCAGATCAGGTTAAACGGGTAATCTGCTTATCAGCAGAACTCTCAGAGGGAACACACCCCCTCCCCGGATAAATATGTCAAAGGTATTAGACCATAATTTCAAGGTCTTTGCAATACTTTTTGTTCCTAAAACAACTTCTTGGAAGTTGCCTGAAATATTATTCAGACTCTTTTTGCAGCTTTATTTCTTTGATCCAACAATATAAAACGGGTACTAATATTAAATTCGACAAAGTCGCGGTAATCAAACCTCCAACTGTAGGCGTAGCCATGGGTTTCATGATCTCCGCCCCTGTCCCGGTCGCCAACATTACCGGTATAAGAGCCGCGATAGTGGTAACGGTAGTCATCATGGCGGGCCTGAGTCGCAATAAGGTTCCCTCAATAACAGTTTGACGGATGCTGTCTATTGTTTTCGGAACCTTGTTCTTAAATAAATCCTCCAGCACCGACAACAACACTACGGCATTATCCGTCGCGACCCCGAATAACGCTATAAAACCAACCCAAACCGCGGTAGAAAACCTGAATCCTAACAAAAATAACAAAATGATACCTCCCGCCAGTGACGCCGGAAGCGCCGTGGCAAGAATAAGTAAAATGCCAAACTTCTTAAAGGCCATATACAACAAAAGCAAAATTATCATCGCACATATTACCAATGACGGAATAAGTCTTTTGCGAGATTCCATTTCCGATTCAAATTGTCCTGACCAGGAAATAAAATATCCACTCGGCAATTTAAGTTCACCTGCTTCTATTTTGTCTTGCACCGCCTTCTTGGCCTTTTTCACAAAGTCTATAAGGCCGGTCTTGCTCTGGTCGACATTTACAAAAATCCTGGCATATGTAACCGTATCTTCCGAATTTATAACTGCCGGTCCGAGAACCTTCTTTAATCGCGCGATTTGGGCTAAAGGAATATGTTCTCCGTTTAAAGTTGGAACAAAAATTCTATTCAAAGCTTCAGGGGTGTCCCTTAATTCTCTCAAATACCTTACACGTACAGGATATCGTTCTCTGCCTTCAACAGTAGTAGTGAGATTCATGCCTCCTATGGCGGTTGCAATGATATGTTGAATATCTCCAACCTGAACGCCATATCGTGCCGCTTGTTCTCTGTCTATCTCTATTTCAAAATACGGCCTGTTAGATGTTCTCTCCGCGTAAGGGCTTACCGCTCCTTCTACACCTTTAACAATTGCTTCTACCTCTACAGCTATATTTACAATTTCGTTCAGGTTCGGCCCAAAAACCTTGATACCCACAGGTGTTTGAATACCTGTTGCCAACATATCGATCCTATTACGTATGGGCTGCGTCATTATGGGGCTTACTCCCGGCATTCTTGTTTTTTCTTGTATCTCCATTATCAGCTTGTTTCTGGTCATTTCCTTTCGCCATAATTTCTTATCTTTAAGATGTATTATCGTTTCTATCATCGTCACGGGTGCCGGGTCTGTTGCTGTTTCAGCTCTGCCCAATTTTCCGACAACCCATTCAACTTCAGGAATATCATTTTTGATGATAATATCCTGTTTTTTCATAACTTCCATTACCTGCGTTAGAGAGGCGCCCGGTAGAAGTACGGGCATAAACAGAAGGTCTCCCTCGTTAAGCGGAGGCATGAACTCCTGCTTCATTAACGATCCACACACTAACCCCAGGATCATAACACCAACAGCTATTAGCGCTACTGTTTTTTTGTGCTTTAGCGCCCATCTGATCATCGGGTTGTACCCTTTATGCAAAAATTGTGTCGCCTTGTTTTCCTCCGCGGGTTTTAATCTCCCCCTCAATAAATAGTAACAAAGTGTGGGAAGAAGCATCAAGGCGATCAAAGCCGCGCCTACCATGGTAAATGTTTTGGTGAAAGCAAGGGGTTTGAATAATTTTCCTGCCTGGCCGGTCAATACAAATACCGGAATAAAACCAACAATGGTTGTAAGTAAAGCAAATAAAACAGGCCTCCCGACCTCTTGAGCTCCTTTGGCGCAAACATCCAGCCTTTCCTGATCCCCGAGATGTGTTGACCCTTTCTCTTGTTGTTTCGTGCTGAGTTTCCTGTAAATATTTTCGACTAACACACACCCCGAATCTACCATTACACCGATAGCTATCGCTATCCCCCCTAAGGACATTATGTTCGCGTCGACGCGGAGATTGCGCATAAAAATGAAAGCTATGAGTATACCGATTGGTAAGACCGCGGCGATAATAAGGCTGCCTCGAAAATGCGTGAGGAAAACCAGGATAACAAATACTGTAATGATGATCTCTTGGATCAACGCGCTTTTTAAAGTGTTAATACATCGATAGATGAGTCCCGTGCGGTCATAAAAAGGTACTATTTCCACTCCTTCCGGCAATCCCATGGATAATTCTTTTATTTTCTCCTTAACACCGTTTAATACCTTGAGCGGATTTTCTCCATAACGCATGAGGACTACTCCACCTGTAACTTCTTTACCTCCCTTGTCCAGAGCGCCTCTCCGGAAGTCCGGACCGATCGTTACTGTGGCAACGTTCCTCACGTAAACGGGTGTGCCATCTTTCGCGCCGATAACAATGTTTTCTATATCAGTTACATTTTTTATGAACCCTATTCCGCGAACAATAAATTCCGCGCCGCCTTCCTCGAAAACTTTCGCGCCTACATCAATATTGGAATTCTCAACCGCACTGATAACTTTATGAACGCTGATATCGTGGGTAAGCAGTTTGTTCGGGTCTATGTCTATTTGATACTGTTTAACATATCCGCCAACCGACGCGACTTCTGAAACTCCCGGCACAGACGTTAACTGGTATCTTATATACCAGTCTTGAATTGAACGAAGTTCCACTAAGTCGTAGCCGTCACCTTCTACTGTGTACCATAATATTTGCCCCAAAGCTGTCGCGTCAGGTCCCAGGGTTACGGTCACATCCTTTGGAACCTCTCTTCTTGCAAAATCTAATCTTTCCAGGACTCTTGTCCTGGCCCAATAATAATCTGTTCCTTCCTTGAAAATTAGATTTACAAGTCCAAAGCCAAATGCTGATGTAGAACGCACAACCTTTACTCCCGGCGTCCCCATGAGCCCTGTAGTTAATGGATATATCACCTGATCTTCTACATCTTTTGGGCTTCTGCCCGGCCATTCAGCATACACTATTACCTGCAATTCTCCAATGTCAGGGATAGCGTCAACAGGGGTGTTCATCATCGAGGAATAACCCCACATAACGATAAGTACAAAAGTTGCTATGACTAAAAACCTGTTCTTAAGACATACCGCGATAATCTTATCGATCATTTTTCATCCTCGTCACGTATTCTATCAGTGTCGATGTCCTGCCGGCATAGCGGTCTTGATTTCTTCTTCCTTAGAGCCTATTGTTCCTCCGTACGCGGAAGCCGCTGTCCCCGAAAGCTGGCTTTGGGAATCTATTAAAAAATTGGATTTTGTAACAACTTTTTCTCCTTCACTCAGCCCTTTTACCACTTGATAAAATTTTGATTCTCTTCCGTCAATTATAGCAACAGCTTCAGAGCCAATCGCAATTTCTTTTCCTTCATACTTTCCATCACCCTTATCAACCCAAACTATCTTGCGCATGCCGGTATCAAGTACGGCCTCTTTCGGAACAGCCAAAACTTCCGTGTTGCTATCTGAACTCAACATGCTCATGATAATTATGTCAACGTACATTTCAGGCTTCAATTTTAAATCCGGATTATCCACTTGAGCCCTGAAAATCAATGAGCGGGTTTTGGGGTTCACTACGGGGTTCAACGAAGAAATGACTCCTTTAAACTCTTCCCCGGGTATGCTGGCTGTTGTAACCGAAACCTGCTCTCCTATCCTCACCCAGCTTAATTCATATTCATAAATTTCACCATATATCCACATCTTTTCTTCAGGCAGTATAAAACTTGTTTCTATTGTCCTTGTTTTTTCCAATTCCTTGATCTGTTCTGTATTTAACCCCAATAGCTCTAATTTTCTTTTTGATGACTCCACAAGACTTGCGGCCCGCTCCTTAATTTCAGGGATACTTTTCTCGCCCATTTTGTCTAAAGCCTTCAGTCCGGAAACCAATTCTTCTTGAGCTATGGCAAGCTGCGGGTCATAAGCGACCTTTCCCACTGTGCGTATTTCCTTAAAAAGATGCAGTTTTCTCAATGGTTCTGTTTTAACTCCGGCTAATTTTGCCTGCTCACCTTTTATCTCAACTTTACTAATCACCCCTCTAAGATTATCGGATTCTTTTTTTGATATTTTTTTAAGGGGCATCCCGCAAATTGGACAGGTCATCCCTTCACGCGCGCCTTGTAGAAAAAACACATGCTCCTCTCCCTCCATGCCGCATCCATAGTAGCTGGAGGAGTCACTCCCATTCTCTTCATGTTCATATACTGGCGTTAAATTCATGTTACAAATCGGGCAATTTATTGTGCCCTTATTATGTTCTTCAGGTGTAACCCTGACGCTTGGATGCATCCCACAAGTGTAATGCTTTATTGCCATTGTCTCTTGATTTTCCTGATCGGAAGATGTTTTTACGCCGCAAGACGTGCTGAATAAGCTGACCGCTACTACAATTAACACACCTATCAAACCACGCGAAAAATCAAGCGATTTAGCCTTATTCTGATACATTTTTTTCTCCTTCTAAATATCTGCCTATAACTCTTTCCAAATAGGCAATAGACTTCTCAAAATCAACTATTGCTCTATAGTAGGCTAACTTTGTTTGCAGAAGAACTCTTTCAGCTTCCAACCAATTTAAAAAATCAACTATCCCTGTTTCATACGCCGTTTTTGATGCGTTGAGAGACTGTTCTGATTGCGGAATTAACGCGGTCTCATATAACGCGATTACGTCTCTATATGTGTTTATTTTAAAATAGGTATCTTCGACTTCATAATACACGTCGTTTTGTGTGCTTCTGTAGTCCTTCCTGGTGGATTCCAATAACGCTTTCTTTTCTTTTATCTTACTTGATATTCTGTCGACCCATAGTGGAACGCTAAACGCGACACTAGCCATCCAGGCGTCTTGTCCGTCATTAGGCTGTGTTGTCTCGCCTTTACCAACCTGGATATATTCAAATCCAAGAGTTACATCGGGAATATAATCCATCATCGCCAGGGACTTTTCATATTCCGCTCTTTCCACGTTTAAACGAGAAGCCACTAATTCTTGCCGTGATTCTCCGGCTATCCTGTGTAATTCGTCAAGTTCATAATTAAACTCCGCGGGTTCTACATCTTCTAATTGCCCCACCGGTGTATCAATTTGTCTACCCAGAACATTGTTAAGCTTTGCTTCCAAACTTTCCCGATTTTGCCGCAAGAAAAGAAGCTTGTTTATAAGCTTTGAAAGTTCTACCTGTGCCTTTATAACATCCTGTTGAGGGGCGAGTTTCAATTCATATTTTTTCCGGGCTACGCTCTCCTGGCTCTCTAAAATAGCCTTCTCACCTTCTATTACCTGAATAGCTTTATCCACCCAGAACATATCATAGTAGACGAACTTTACTTTTTTTACTATTTCTTGTTTTGAGGCTTCATATTCTTCCTTAAGCACGCCGGCATGTCTTGATGCCGCTATTTTTTTCATACCTAATTTAGCGGGAAAAGGAATTTCCTGAGCTATGCCGTATTTGTTCTCTTGCGGCCCAACTCGTGTTTCTACACTCTCTCCGAAATAAGTATATTTCGCTATGGGATCCGGCAAACTCGCCGCCTGTTCAGTCTGGTATCCTGATGCTTCCCACTCGTTATATACTTTTTGGATAACAGGGTTATTGTTTATTGCTTCCTCGATAAGATCTTTAAGAGATGTTGTTTCAGCGCTTTGTGAACATGCTGTGTTTACGGGGATTGTCATGGTCAATATAATCGCCAAAACCAGATATCTTGTCATTTTGAATACCCCTTTTCCGCCGGTTCCCTATGCGTAACATAGTTACAGGTATTTTACCGCGTCAACCGCTATTACAAGAACTTACGCGGGGGTGCCCATGCTCTCTTTATTTACTCAGAATAAGCTACAATTCCTTGAACTGTTGTCATTCTGAAAAAAGCCATGTCGAAAGATAGCGCTCTCCTGTGTCCGGCAAAATAACAACGATTGTTTTCCCGGCGGATTCGGGACGCTTCGCGGCGTGAAGCGCCGCCCACATTGCCGCGCCGCTTGATATGCCTACAAAGATACCTTCCTCTTTTGCCAAACGTCTGGCAAAAATTCCGGCATCTTCATTAGACACTTTGATGATCTCGTCTGTTACGCCAACAGCCAGGACATCCGGAATAAAACCCGCGCCTATACCCTGGATCTTATGCGGTCCCGGCTTGCCTCCGGACAAAACCGGTGAATCCAAAGGTTCAAGTCCGATAATTTTAATTAAAGAATTTTTTTCTTTAAGAACTTCACCCACACCTGTTACTGTTCCGCCTGTTCCGATACCCGCGATAAAAATATCTACTTTCCCGTCTGTATCGTTCCATATCTCCTCGGCAGTGGTTTTTCGGTGGATTTCAGGGTTCGCCGGATTGTTGAACTGCTGCGGCATAAAACTATGCGGTGTTTTTTTTACCAATTCTTCGGCCGCGTCTACTGCTCCTTTCATCCCTTTTCCTCCGGCAGTCAAAACTAACTCCGCGCCCAGTATTTCTAATAACTGTCTGCGTTCAGAGCTCATCGTATCCGGCATGGTAAGGATCAACTTGTATCCACGAGCCGCGCATACAAACGCGAGAGCTATCCCGGTGTTCCCGCTGGTCGGTTCGATTATAACTGAATCCTTATCCAGTTTTCCTTCTTTTTCGGCCGCTTCTATCATCGCCGCCCCAATCCTGTCCTTAACACTGGATAACGGATTGAACGATTCCAGCTTCGCCAGGATCGTCGCGTTAAGA
>Ga0180007_10006422_pt1 | contig 11483 bp, 8 predicted proteins | sample MM_PC_MetaG_FD_121122 | JGI IMG/M metagenome (GOLD analysis project Ga0180007, IMG submission 121122) | Groundwater microbial communities from the Aspo Hard Rock Laboratory (HRL) deep subsurface site, Sweden - MM_PC_MetaG | ecosystem: Environmental > Aquatic > Deep subsurface > Groundwater...
ATCTAAAAATGATCCCACCCGGAGGGGAGACTAATCAGTCTCCCATCCAAGGTTACCGTGTGAGACAAGAAAACGCACTAAATACCGCCCATAAGGGTTTTCTGGAGGACTGGACCTTACCCCCACACTCATGTGGGTGTGGGGGTTGACACCTTTACTTCTCCTTGGTAAGATAGCGGAGAACTTTATATAACTTAGCATTTAATGTCTGTTCAATCCCGTGTCTTGAAAGTTTAGACCACTTCAAGATGGGCAGACAAGAAAGAGGTCAATATGCAAAATTATGAGCTTTTAGTTATTATCTCATCCAAAATTACTGAGGAAGAGATTCCTTCTGTTACGGACAAAATATTTGAACTGATTAAAAAGAATGAGGGAACGATAGTCCGTGACGAAAATATGGGGAAGAAAAAGCTTTCCTATCCAATCCAACACCAACGATATGGTTTCTACGTCTTGGTGGATTTTGATCTGCCAGGTGAAAGCTTAAGAAAAGTAGAAAAAGAGCTGAAGTTAATGGAAGAAGTAACAAGATATATGGTAGTCGTAAGAGATGTGCTTGCAGCAGCAAGAGCAGCAAAGAGAGCAGAAGAAGAAAAGGAAAGAAGGCTTACTCCACCGTTAATAGAAAAAAAGCCGGTACTGGAACCAGAAACACCTGCGAAACCAAGATCATCTTTCGCAGATTCTAAGCCTGATGCAAAGGAAAAGCCAGCAGTACCGGAAAAGAAAAAAGTATCCCTCGAGGAACTGGATGAAAAGCTAGACCAAATTCTCGACGACGATATAATGAGAACTTAATTAATTCTTATAAAATAATCCTATGGACTTAAACAAAGCAACAATTATCGGGCGTTTAACCCGCGACCCTGAAACAAAAACAATCCCTTCGGGTCAAACTGTGACTACTTTTTCTTTAGCGACAAGTTTTAACTGGACTGACAAGAGCGGACAGAAACAGGAAAAATCTGAGTTTCACAATATTGTAACTTGGGGCAAGTTAGCAGAGATTGCCGGGCAATATCTTAAGAAAGGCGGGCAAATTTATATTGAGGGTCGTCTGCAAACTCGTTCTTGGGATGGAGATGACGGAAAGAAAAGGTATAGGACTGAAATCGTCGGCGAGAATATGATAATGCTTGGTCGACCTGGCACTAGTGAAAATAGACCAACAAACGATAGTACACCTGAACCAGAAGCAGCAACTCCAAAAAAGGCTCCTGCATCAGACGAAGAAGAAATCAATGTTGAAGATATTCCATTTTAATTCAAATAATTGAAATTACATGATGAGACCACGAATGGGAACAAATAGAATGGCAACGAGTAGTATACCAAAGCCAAAAGTATGTCATTTCTGTGCAAATGGTATTGCTGAAATTGACTACAAAGACACGAGAGTGTTCCAAAGATTTCTTTCTTCTTATGCAAAGATTCTTCCTAAAAAGAAAACAGGGACATGTTCAAAGCATCAACGAAGACTAGCCCAAGCTGTAAAGCGAGCCAGGTTTATGGCGCTTATCCCCTATACAACCAGATAATTTCGACAAAATATGTTAGGCATGAACGATCTTAAAATTGGAACAGTTGTGGTTGAGAGTGGTGAACCTTTTGTTATTCAGTCTACTGATCACGTGAAAATGGGACGAGGCGGTGCTGTTCTTCGTACAAAAATGAAGAACGCTATTTCCGGCGGAACATTAGAAAAAACATATAAAGGCGGAGATAAAATTGAAGAGGCTGACCTTTCTCATTCCAAGGCGAACTTTCTTTATCGAGAAGAGAATAACTTCTATTTTATGGACAATGAATCATTTGAACAGTTTGTGCTTCCTAAAGACCAAATCGGAGAAATTTCTGATTTTGTTAAAGAAGAATCAGATGTTGAAGTATTGAATTTTGAAGGAAAGCCGGTATCAATCAGTCTCCCAGCAAAAGTTGACCTTAAGGTAGTAACTGCCGCTCCCGGAGTGAAGGGTGACACCGCACAGGGAAGCGTAAACAAGCCGGTAACGGTAGAAACAGGCTATTCTGTACAGACACCGTTGTTTGTGAAAGAGGGAGATACAATAAGAATTAATACTCAAACTGGAGAATATGTAGAACGAGTATAGTAATACATATTAAAAAGCGAGGCATAATAGCCTCGCTTTTGGTTTTTAGAATTGTTTCTAATTATCGTCGCTCTTATTTACAGCATCCCAAACTTTTGCTTTAATTTCTTTCATTAGCTTTTTGTCATCTCTCAGTGACACCCTTGCTGTTTCTCTACCTACTCCCAGTTTTACTTCTCCATAGCTATAAGAGTTCCCACTCTTGTCCATAACACCGTACTGTAGAGCTGTATCTATCAAATCACCGGCCATGGAGATTCCTTCATTATACATAATGTCGAATTCGGTTGTTCTGAATGGGGCAGCAACTTTGTTTTTCACCACTTTCACTTTCACACGGTTTCCTATAATCTGCTCACCTTTTTTTATTTGAGCGGAACGACGTACTTCGATGCGTACTGACGAATAAAACTTTAGCGCATTGCCACCGGTAGTAGTTTCAGGATTGCCAAAAAATACTCCAATCTTCATTCTAATTTGATTGATGAAGACTACGACCGTATTGCTTTTACTAATAATGCCCGCCAGTTTTCTTAACGCCTGACTCATTAACCTTGCCTGTAAACCCATGTGAGAATCTCCCATGTCACCTTCAATTTCCGCTTTTGGTGTCAAAGCAGCCACAGAGTCCACTACAACTACATCAACTGCATTGGATCGCACTAAAGTTTCCAGAATCTCTAGTGCTTGTTCACCTGAGTCTGGCTGAGATATGAATAGCTCTTCAGTGTTGACCCCAATCTTTTTTGCATACTCTGGATCAAGTGCATGTTCAGCATCAATAAACGCTGCCGTTCCACCCAGTTTTTGCACTTCAGAAACAATATGCTGAGCCAGAGTTGTTTTACCCGAAGCCTCAGGCCCATATATTTCAGTAATACGACCACGAGGGACTCCTCCTATTCCTAGTGCAATATCCAATGATACGCAACCAGTAGGTACGGAATCAATTTTAATTTTCTTTGCGTCACCCAATTTCATAATTGCTCCAGCACCAAATCGGTCTGTGATCTGATCAATTGCTATTTTAGCTGCTTTGTCTTTTTCGTCAGACTGACCTATTGAATTTTTCGGCATATTAATATTTTTTAATAATAAGATTTGTAATTTTAAGATTCATTTGGTTCGACACGGATCTTTTTATATATTGTGTTTTCTTTACTGCTTTTTCTGACCGAAGTTATTTCCAGAATGTTTATTCCCTCCTTCAAATCAACTACTGCTTGAAAATATCCATTTGGATCAGCTAAGATTTCTTCCCCGTTGATTAGGATTGTTGTTTCTTTTTCTGTTTGCCCGACTATTTCATAAGAATGCTCTGTGGTAGTAATGTTATCTTCTTGGGGAGAATAAATGACCAAGGTTGGTGGCGACATTATCTGGCTTATTTCTATCCCAAAATAGATTAATAAAGAAATGATAATCAGTACTATAAATCCGTTTCTAAGGAATTTTGGGTTGATAATTGGATGATTCTGCACAACGCCTTTCCCATCAGTAGGATGTTTCTCTAGCGGGGTAATGTTCTGAAAGATCTTTTTTTCCTCTTCAAAGAGAGCAATTACTCTTTTTGGGTTTAGGCGGAGATAGGAAGCGTATTTGCTCAAAAAATTTCTGATGTATACCTCGCCAGGTAGTTTGCTATACTGTCCTTCCTCTAAATATTGTAAATATTCCTTGCGAATCTGTATGGCGTTTTCGACATCTGTTAAAGAAACCCCTTCTTCTTCTCGTGCTTCTCGAAGCTTATCACCAAGAGTACGCGTTTCACGTATTTCTTTTCCTTTGAAACTTACCATATTATTGAGGGTTATACTTCTTCTCCTGAATCTTTGTCTTCTTCGATTTCCTCTTCACCCAATTTATCCTCTTCATCATATTTGTCACTTAGCATATCAACATCTTCTTTATCTTTGACAAACACCTCGCGTGGTTTAGCACCATCTGCAGGCCCTATAATCCCTTTCTCTTCCAGAATGTCCAAAATGCGCGCTGCTCGAGCATATCCAATTCTTAAACGTCTCTGTAAAAAGGAAGCTGAAGCTTTTTGTGCTTCCATAATTATCTCTTGTGCATCATCAATCAATTCATCATCTTCATCTGAAAATGATTCGGCCCTTTCACCTACGTGCGATGCTTGTCTTGTAGTAACATCATCATTATATTCCGGCTCGCCTTTTTCCACTAGAAAATCTACTATGTTCTTAATTTCCCTCTCTGTAACAAATGCACCCTGTAAACGCTTAGGCTTAGAAAGCTGTGCCGAAACATAAAGCATATCACCGTTGCCCAGTAATTTTTCTGCTCCTGCAAAATCAAGAATAGTTCTGGAATCTGTGCCTGACGCAACCGTAAATGCGATACGAGATGTAATGTTAGCCTTAATCAGCCCTGTAATTACATCTACAGAGGGTCTTTGGGTTGCCACTACCAAGTGTATACCAACTGCTCTTGCCATCTGAGCCAATCTGATAATCGAGCCCTCTACTTCAGCCGGAGCAACACTCATTAGATCAGCTAATTCATCAATTACTACTACAATATATGGGAGACTCTCTTTTAATTCTCCGTTGAACGCCTTAATATTTTTCTTACCGCTATGTGATAATAGTTCAAAGCGCCTATCCATTTCACCCACTGTCCATTTGAGTGCATTTATTGTTTTGTCCGCCTTAGTGATGACTGGGGTGAGTAAATGAGGAATACCATTATAGATTGTCAGTTCTACCTGTTTTGGATCAACTAAAATAAATTTCAAATCATCAGGCGAGTTCTGGTATAAAAGACTAATAATAATTGAATTTATGCAAACACTTTTTCCTGAACCCGTAGCACCAGCCACCAAGAGATGGGGCATTGAATCAAGGTCAGCGATCCATGGATTGCCAGATACGTCCTTGCCTAATGAAATATTAAGATTGGATTCACCTTTTTTAAACGATTCACTTTGAATAACTTCTTTTAGTTTTACAACCGCAACTTTTTGATTAGGAACCTCAATCCCTACTAACGATTTTCCTGGGATTGGAGCTTCAATTCTAATAGGATGAGCCGCCAATGCCAAAGCAATATCATTTTGTAATGTATCAATCTGTGAAATCCTCACCCCCTCTGCAGGTTTTAGGGTATATTGGGTTACTGTCGGTCCCACATTGGTTTCTCCCATTTCCACGTCGATGCCAAAATTTTCTAACGTCTTTTGTATTTTCTCTTTATTCAATACCATATCGCCACTTGTCGGTTTTGAAGACGATCCCTCCAATAAATCAATCGGAATATCAATTTTTGTTTTATGCTTCCCTTTGTTGAAAAACTTCATTTGATTTCCAGACTCAACATCTTCATTAGCTTCAGTAGAATCTCCGTCTGTTTCTGCCTCTTCCGGTTCAGTTTCCTGAGATATCCTTTTTTTGCTAAAAGACCTGCTTACGTCATCATCTTCTTCATTTTCCTTATCTTCTCTTCGGGATGCCAGTCGATATTTAATTCTTCTGAAGAAATCTCTAATTCTTAGCATTACTGAACCGACTGCGCCCCCTCCCTCAATCAAACGATTTATTGATGTAGCAAATACAACTAGAATTGCAATACAGAGTAGAGCAACTAAGACAATTGTTGTTGCCCAAATTCCCATTATTTTTAATAGCGGCAGGCTGATTATCAGGCCCAAATATCCCCCCCCACGCCCTTCGCTGATTGCCAGGACTGCTTCTTCCTGCAAAACAAAAAGGTGAAAAATTCCTGAAAGTGCTAGTACAAACAGAAAGACGCCCAAATAATTGGAAGGCCCAAGAGAATACTTATCAGGAAATATTAGTAAATAACCAACAACAAGTAGGATTAAGGGAAATAAGAATGACCCCCAGCCAAAAACCACCATTAAAACTTGATCCAGGAAGTTACCTACACTTCCTGCCAAGTCAAAAAAGCTTAAAATGCTAATTACTGCAACAACAAAAATAGTGACAATAATAATTCCTCGGCGTGTCCCAGGGTTTAGAATGAGTTGTTTTTCCTCTTCCGGATCCTCTTTTTTTATTCGTTTTTTGGGGTGAGTTGTTGCCATCTTTTATACTGATTGATTATTAATGTTACCACGAATATTACCCTATCGTCAAAGCAATTATTGCAATATTTTAGGCAAAAACAGGCGCCTTGGAATGAGGACGCCTGCTATTATAAATAATTTAGTAAAAGCCAGATTATTGCTTATTTATCTTTTTTGTATCCGGTCCCAACAGGTATAAGTTTCCCAATAATTACGTTTTCTTTGAGTCCTCTCAGTCTATCAACTCTGCCTGAAATGGAAGCATCAATAAGTACGCGTGCTGTTTCCTGAAACGAAGCTGCTGCCAAAAAACTGTCAGTTGAAAGAGATGCCTTTGTAATACCCAATAGTAGATTTTCACCAACTGCTTTCTTTTCACCTTTCTTTATAGCATTATTTGCTTCTAGTATTTGGTCCTCTGAAATAATATCGCCAGAGAGTAGATCAGTATCACCAGCATCTTTGACATAATAACGTGAGAACATTTGACGCACAACAATTTCAATATGTTTATCATTGAGCCTTTGGCCCTGAGATGAATAAATGTATTGAATTTCTTTTATGACATATCTTTGAACAGCGTCTTTCCCTTTTAATCGATATAGTTCTTGAAGATTAAGACTTCCTTCGGTCAGTTGTTGCCCAGCCGTAACAAGATCTCCATCTTTTACCCACAATGTAAAGCCAACAGGGACGGTATATTCCTCAATATTTTCTTCCGTTCCGGATACTGTGATCAGAGATTTTTCAATACTTACCTTTCCTTGCACTTTTGCTTTGACAGTCTTCCCTTTCTCACTTTCTACTAAAACATCCCCCTTACCAACAGTTGTACCATTTTTGACTTTAATAGTGTAGTTCGCCTTTTTGAAAGATTTCGCAAGATCATATGTTTCGATTAATGGTTTTTCTGCCACAACTTTAATAACCTTTTGCCTATCTTCTTCTGAAATACTAGCCTGTCCATCAATCTCACTAATAATTGCTGCTTTTTTAACTGGTCGAGCTTCAAACAACTCTTCAACTCTAGGAAGACCCTGAGTAATATCTTGACCAGCCACGCCTCCTGTATGGAAGGTTCTCATAGTCAGCTGTGTCCCCGGCTCACCAATACTCTGAGCTGCAATAATCCCTACTGCCTCTCCCTCTTCTACTAACTTGTTGCGTCCCAAATCATATCCATAGCATCTTCTGCATACACCTCTAATCGTCTTACAATTTATTGTTGAACGCACTCTTGCTTCCTGGAGATCAATATCTTTAATCTTTTCATATTCCTTCTCAGTAATAAGTTCACCTTTTTTAACCAGTACCTTTTTCCCCGACTTAATATCGTCCAATGACACTCTTCCTAAAATACGCTTTGCCAGCTCTTCACCGATCTCTTCACTTTGTTCCCTTGTCATAACATAGCCATCTACATCTTTGCAGTCCTCTGCTCTCACTACCACATCTTGTGCCACATCTACCAGACGTCTAGTTAAATAGCCGGCATTTGCCGTTCTAAGTGCAGTATCTGAAAGACCTTTTCTAGTACCATGAGTTGAAATAAAATATTCTAAAACATCAAATCCCTCTTTAAAACTTCCTTTAACAGGCAATTCTATAGTTTCACCAGCGGGGTTTGTTACCAACCCCTTCATACCCATCATCTGAGTTATTTGTCCCCATGATCCACGGGCACCAGAATCAATCATGGCAAATACTGAACCTAATGGGTCCAAAGCATTCTTACTTATTTCTTGTACTTCATTTTTTGTACTTGCCCAAATATCTATTGATTTTACGTAGCGCTCATCTTTTGTAAGCAATCCCATTTCATACTGATTATGCACTTCATCTATTTTTTTCTCTGCTTCTTCAATAGCCTCTTTTTTGCCTGCTGGAATCGGGGTGTCGCCCATGCCCCAACTCAATCCTGAGCGCGTTAAATACGCTAGACTCATTTTCTTAATCTGGTCCAACAGCTCAGCTGTCTTGACCGATCCGTCTTTATATAATGCCTTTTTAATAATATCTTTGATGTTCTTTTTATCCATTACCTTGTTTTGGTAAGGAACATCCTCAGGGAAAATTTCATTAAACAAAATTCTTCCAACGCTTGTTTCAATACGTTTACCATGGTGCATTAATCCGATCTTTGTCTGAACGGTAATAGTGCCAATTTCATACGCTAGCACAGCTTCTTCTTCTGTGGCAAAGAATTTTTTGACCGGCTTATTTTCATCAGTAATTGATGTTAAATAGTAACAGCCTAAAACGATATCCTGCGAAGGGGTAATTACTGGCTCTCCTGTTGCTGGCTTCAAAATATTGTGAGTAGCAAGCATTAAATTTTTTGCTTCATCTCTTGCTTTTTGAGTCAAAGGAACGTGAACAGCCATCTGGTCTCCATCAAAGTCAGCATTGAATGGTGGACACACCAAAGGATGCAGTTGAATTGCATTTCCTTCAATTAGTACTGGCTGAAATGCTTGAATACCAAGTCTGTGCAATGTAGGTGCGCGATTAAGTAAAACATGAGAATTTTGTGTAACCTCTTCCAAAATGTCCCATACTTCATCGCGTCCTGATTCAATAAACCGATTAGCACTTCGAACATTGTGAACATATTCTCGCTTAATCAGCTGGCTAATAACAAAGGGTTTAAACAGTTCCAAAGCCATCTTTTTTGGAATACCACATTGGTCTAACTTTAAATGTGGACCAACCACAATCACAGAACGTCCTGAATAATCAACACGTTTTCCTAAAAGGTTCTGTCGAAATCTTCCCTGCTTACCTTTCAACATGTCAGCTAATGACTTTAGCTGGCGTCTTTGACCGGTTGATGCGGTAACTGTTTTTCCGTGACGGGCATTATTATCAATAAGAGCATCTACTGCTTCTTGTAGCATTCTTTTTTCATTTCTGGTAATAACTTCCGGTGCATTAAGATCCAAAAGTCGTTTGAGACGATTATTTCTATTGATAACACGTCGATATAAATCATTTAAATCAGATGCGGCAAACCGACCACCATCTAACTGAACCATCGGTCTAAGATCAGGAGGAATAACAGGAACTGCAGTTAGAACCATCCATTCCGGGCGGATATTATTCTTCTTTATGTTTTTTACCAACTTGAGTCTTCTCACAACTCTTCGCATCTGATTCTTGCTTGCTTTTTCAGTCTCAGCCTCTAATACTTTAATTAACTTATCTAAATTAATTTCCTCGAGAAGCTTTCTAATAGTCTCTGCCCCAATCCCAGCCTCAAAAACATGACCATACTTTAAAGAGAGATCCTGATATTTGTTTTCAGAGATGATTTGTAATGGCTTTAGCTCTTTTAATTCTTTGCGAGCTAATTCTACTGCTTCTTGTAAATCTTTTAGTTTTTCATCACGATTAACCGCATTATTAATCAATTCCTGTTCAACCTCCTTAACAGCCTTTTTATGTACTTTCGTATCTTTTTCTACTGCATGAAGTTTTGCCTCCACTTGCTTTGCTTCATTTGCTCTTCGGTTGAAATCTGACTCTATAATTTTTCTCTTACTCTTATATTCAGAATCAATCTGTTTAATAGTTTCTTGGCGAAGCTCATCGTCTACCTTTGTAATTATAAAATTGGCAAAGTAAATTACCTTCTCTAAATTTTGTACAGAAAGATCCAGTATCAAGCCGATCTTGGAAGGAACTCCTCGCAAAAACCAAATATGAGTAACTGGGACCGCTAAATCAATATGGCCCATTCTTTCTCTTCGAACCAAAGAGCGTGTTACTTCAACTCCACATTTATCGCAGACAATTCCTTTGTATCGAATTCTTTTGTACTTGCCACAATAGCATTCCCAATCTTTTGATGGACCAAAAATCTTCTCACAGAATAGACCGTCTTTCTCCGGCTTTTGAGTACGATAATTAATAGTCTCCGGTTTGAGCACCTCGCCATGTGACCATTCATGCAATTCGTCAGGAGAAGCAAGCTTCAAACGAATAGCATTGAAATTAAGTCTTTGTTGTTCTTTCTCTTGGATCATATTTCAAAATTATTTTTTTTCTTCCTTATCTTTACTCCCTGAGTTTGTCGAAGAGTCTCTATTCTCTTCCTCGCTCTTGTCTTTTTCATCTTCCTTCTTTTCTACATTATCTTCTTGCTTATTTTCTTCCTTGTGGCCTTCCTGTGTGATCAAATCAACATCCAAACAAAGCCCTTTGAGTTCTCTTACTAAAACATTAAATGATTCAGGAACATTGAGGTTTCTGATCGGCTCACCCTTAATTACAGCCTCATATGCTTTCGAACGTCCAGGTACATCATCAGACTTAATGGTCAACATTTCTTGTAACATATTTGCTGCACCATAAGCTTCTAATGCCCATACTTCCATTTCTCCAAAACGCTGACCACCAAACTGGGCCTTACCACCAAGTGGTTGTTGAGTTACCAATGAATAAGGGCCGATAGAACGCTGGTGAATTTTATCTTCAACCAAATGATTAAGCTTTAGCATATAGGTATATCCAACCGTTACTTCTTTATCAAAAGGTTTGCCTGTTCTGCCGTCATACAAAACCATTTTTCCCTCTCTTGGGAATCCTGCTTTTTCTAATTCCTTTCTAATATCCTCTTCGTCAATTCCATCCAGAGCAGGAGTTGCTACATGATAACCGAGGTTTTTTGCTGCTAAACCCAAATGAGTTTCCAGAATTTGTCCCAGGTTCATACGAGAAGCAACACCAAGAGGGTTCAGCATGATTTCAACAGGCGTACCATCTTCTAGAAAGGGCATGTCTTCTACCGCTACGATTCTAGAAATAACACCTTTATTTCCATGGCGACCCGCCATTTTATCTCCAACCTGTATTTTTCTAAGCTGAGCAACTGACACTTGAATAGTCTTAATGACACCTGAAGGAAGTCTATCTCCTTTTTCTCGTGAAAATACTTTAATTCCAACCACCTTACCATGTTCCCCATGCTCAAGATAAAGTGAACTGTCTTTTACGTCTTTCGCTTTTTCACCAAAGATTGCCCTAAGCAATTTTTCTTCAGCTGATAATTCTGTTTCCCCTTTTGGTGTGATTTTTCCTACCAAAATATCTCCAGATGAAAGGTTAGCACCGACTCTAACAACTCCCTCTTCATCAAGGTCTTTTAATTTCTCTTCAGAAACATTCGGAATATCTCTTGTTATAACTTCGGATCCTAATTTTGTATCTCTGACATCAATTGTATAGTCTTCAATATGAATAGAAGTATAACGATCATCTCGAACCAGTCTTTCTGATATTAAAATTGCATCTTCATAATTACCACCTTCCCAAGGCATATA
>Ga0180007_10006424_pt1 | contig 11482 bp, 14 predicted proteins | sample MM_PC_MetaG_FD_121122 | JGI IMG/M metagenome (GOLD analysis project Ga0180007, IMG submission 121122) | Groundwater microbial communities from the Aspo Hard Rock Laboratory (HRL) deep subsurface site, Sweden - MM_PC_MetaG | ecosystem: Environmental > Aquatic > Deep subsurface > Groundwater...
AGCTTGCGCATATTTTGTAGCCTCTTTTGGGTCGTTGAACACATGACTTGCTTTTCCAGACACTAAATTGGTGATCGCCCATTTCCCTTCATATGGAAGAATATGTTGATTTTTTTTACCGTTTTCAACGGCTTCCTTATAAGAACGAATTGCCGGATTATTCTGATCTGTTTTATATGATATTTTTTGCATAATAATTATTATTTTATAATACTGATACCGCTAATTATATCACTTTCTGTCATTTGTTTGTCATTAAGATATTTAATCAATTTTCGTCTGTTATCGAATTTGATTTGAGAAAATTGCAATTTCTGATCAGAAGTATACAAACTCTCAATGATATTAATAGCCACATTTGGATAATTTGAAGCTATCCATAATAACGTTTTTCTTGAACCGGAATGAGTTTTATAAAAATGTGAATCACTAAATTTTCTGTCTCTATTAAGGAAAGCAATAAAAGCCCTTTTTAAATCATCTGGAATTACGGTATAGATAATAGGAATTTTCTTTGCTTTGATTATTTGTCTGATCTTATTTTTCGCGCCCAATTCGGTAGATAAAGTCGCATCCATGATGATACATTTCTTGTTACTTAACTGAGTAACCAGAAACTCTGTTTTACCTGATGCCGTCCCTCCGCTTAATAAAATTACATTTTTATAAGAGTTTTCTTTTAACGCTTTTGTAAATAATTTATCTGCCTTTGCCGCAGATTCGTGATGAAATTTTTCTGCTTTATCAGGGGAATAATTTGGTAATTTCTTTTTGATTTCATCTGCTGAAATTATATATGCCATATTATTTATCAAATGTAATAAAATAATTATATTCTTTATTTATCAATTTGCAATAAATAATTTTTTTCATTGCTTGACATTTTGTTTCTTTTTACTCTAATATAAGATTATATGGATCAAAACTCCAGTGATCAAAGTGCAAGTGATATTTCAATTCCGGTACCGGTTTCAGTCGAGACACCTAGTATACCAGAGCCTACTCTTACATCTACTCCTACACCAAGTCCGGTAATTATAGATACAGTTGCGGTTTCAACACCGAATTTTGTATCAAACGCAACTTCCAACACTATTACATCCGAGTACAAGGATAAGGTTTATAAGGAGTTGGTGCAAGTTACGCTTGAGGGGCTTGATACGGGCAAGATTACCGTAGAGCAATCAAAAGAGATAGCGCAGTTTGTTTTGGATCATCTAGATGCCGTCAATACTCAAGTGGAGTTAAGTACTTTCTTGCAAGAGTTAGCAAATAAATGGTCTGTTTTTCAATCCGTTTCATTGAAATTGCAGGAGGAAGGTTTTAAAGATGAAAAAATTAAAGAGGTGCAGGAAAATATTAATCAAATAAATAATCAATAACTATCATATGTCAGAAGCAGTACAACCTAAGCCACAAGAAGTAAAGATTACTCCAATTGAGGTATTAAGTGCACATGGAAAGGCAGAGACAGTATCGCCACTAGGTGTAATTAATGAGGCAGAAATTAAAAGAGGAAAAGAATTTGGAAGTCTGATCAAGCAAAAAACAAAGGATAGTGTCAATAGTAGGGATACATTTAAAAAAATGCTTGAAACAGAAATGTTGGGTAAACCAGAAGATCCTTATAATAAAGAGCAAATTGATGAGATGAAGAATAAATTTGGGGAGGGTGAGTTTATAAAGATTGAGAATGGTGTGACTTTTGAAGATAAAATTGCGGGAGAAATAGCTAAAGACGGAAAAGATCAAGTTGATAAGTTAACCAATTTTCTTGATTACACAGCGATTTCAGCAGAGATAAATAAAGGCAGATCTCTAGAGGATGTATTAAAAGAGAAAGTGATAACAGAAGCTGATTGGAAGTTGAAACGAAACGCGGCGCTTGATAGCATTTTAAAGAATGATGGATTTAAAAGGGTATTTCCATTTCTGGAAAAGCTTGGGGAGACTGAGGGCAGATTATTTATTGAACAAACTATTGCGACTGATCCCGCATTGCAGGAAAAGATCGTTGATAAAATGAAGGTCATGCGGGAGCAGGTAAAAAAACTTCCTGATGTCAAAAAGGAACAAAACGGAAATGCAGTTGAAGATAGTAGGGTAACTCGAGTAGCGAAGGAGGGGGAGTTGGTCGGAAAGCTTGGAAACGTATTACCTGAGGCGGTTATAGATGTTATAGCGGAACGATATGCTAAAGTGCAAGAGGTAGCTACGGAACAGAGGCAGAAAGAAACAGATGAGAGTCTTTTGAAATTGACACAAAAAATGGATAAAAATTGGATAAGTTATGACAGGGCAAGTAGAGAAAGAACAGTTGAGGCTGAAAAAATTGGAGAAGATATCCGATTTTTGGCTTATCATGGCGAAAAAGGGCTTGATCGTTTGATTATGCGGGATCTTGAGTTGGGATTGTACGATGAACAAGGGAAGCCGCTTGAAGATAAAGATGGTTTTGCTATTACTTGGGAAAACGCAGATAAATCTCAGCTTTCGTCGCATGATAAAGCGTTATTTGATAAAGCTAGTGATAAATATGGGAAAGAATATCAGAAAAAATTATTGTCTGATTTCGGAATTGCGAGGGCAACAGAGAAAAAATGGCTTCGCGGGGTTGATAAAGATCTTAGATTGAAAGGATTTGAATGGACGCTGTTAAATCAAAATTTTGGAGACGAGCTTGAAAAGAATGTAGCAAAGTCGCCCGGGGGTGATAAAATTATGAGGGAGTTGAAGAACAGCGGGGTTGATAAGCAGAAGGATAAAGCAGGCTGGCTTATGGCACTTTTGTTACTTTTGGGCGTAGGTATTGCAGGGGTCGCGAAAGAGGCCGTTTCAGCTGAGTTTAGTGATAGGCTTAAATAGAAAAGGAGTAAAGACGTTTTAAGAAAGAACCTCGTATGTAACTTCAAGTAAAAATCTCTTATTTATATTTTTTTACTTAAAATTTTTTGAAAAAAATAGTTAAATTACCATATATTTGAAATCGAATTTATTTAGGCTTGACAAGCAGAATAGTATTTGCTATAAGATGTTTCAGATATGGTAGAAGCAAAATTTACCCCACTTGAAGTACTTGCAGCACGCGGAAATACTAGCAGATTCAGTACCGTACGTTCCTTAGGTGGTGATGGTGGTGGATTAGAAATTGAACATGGTCAAAAATTTGCTGACGCCCTTATGGAAAAAGCGAAAAGGACTGTTGAGGAAGGTGGTAGGAGTATATTTAGAGAAGTTCTATTAAGTAAGAGAGAAAGCCCTTATTTTGAAAAGAATATCTCTGAAATGCGATCAAAATTCGGAGCGGGTCAGGTTATGGAAGATAAAAAGGGAAATCTTAAAGGGCCGGAGGAGGCGGTAGAGATGGCTAAAGAAGGAAGAAATCAAATTGATAAGATATCCAATTTTCTTGAGTATTGTGCCATAATAAATAAGCTTGATAAACCTGGATATATGATACCAGATGATCAGAAAGGAAAATGGAATGCAATGCGGGAAACGGCTTTTGTTGATATTTTGCGGATTGATGGATTTATGGAATTATTTTCCGTTATGAAAAGGTTTGATCCGGTGGAAAGGCAGGAATTTATTGAAGAAACATTGACGAGAGACCCTGCTTTGCAAATTAAGATTACCGGTAAAATGGATGTTTTACAGGAGGAGTCAAGGAAATTGCTGGAGGTCAAGCCGTGGGGCAGGGGGAAAAAAGAGAGTCTGGAGTTGCGGTTGTGGCAGGAGAGAAAGCTGGTTGATGATCTCGGAAATGTTATTCCGGAAGCGATAACAGGAGTTTTGGAAGAACGATATGACGCTATGATACAAGTACAGGAAAAAGGGCGGCAGAAAGAAGTTGTTATGAAAAAGGTTAAAAAAAATTTTAAGTATTTTTTTAGCGATGGATGGGGGTATATAGTAAAAGATATATTGATAAATAAATGTGGACTTACGGAGTATGAGGCTGGAGAGAAATTAAGAGATTATAAATTTTCTGTAGTAGCATATCAAGGACTTATAGATCAAATGGTAAGCAGGAAGCTTCCAATAAATAAGATCGAACGGAGCGAGGTAACGCAATTATCAAATAGCGAATGGGCAATAGATATTGTAAAAGGAAGTATTGAAGAAAATGAGGATAATAAAAGATTAGTGGCGGGGCTTAAAAAAGAGAAGGTTTTTGAATGGTTTGCAAAAAAGGATGGAAAGGATGTATTAAGTTATGATGCATTTTTAGATAGGTGGTACGAGGAATATCATAAGTTTAGTTCGTTATATAGTGCTTCTCGAAAGGGGCAGAAGTAGTATTTGCGGGGATGGGTGTAAGTAACGAGCGTTGATTGGATAATTTTCTTCTATATTTATATTTAAATTTTCACTTGAAAATTTTGACAAATGGGTGGATTGTTGATTTAGTTGTGTTTGTGAGCGAGGGGCAGGCAGGGGTACAGAGAGAAACAAGGAGAGATTTTTTGGATTTATAATTTTTGACAAGTTGTACGACTACTTGTTCAATATGAGTATATGACTAATCTAGTTGCTATATCAGACGCGCGGGCGAACTTTTATATAATTACTTTTGCCTCAGAGCAAGAAACAGTAATTATTGCAGCAATTTTACATAGACAAGGAGCATATAAATAAGTTTTTTTATTTTTAGATTTATATTTGACATGAATCATGGTTTTTGATAATTTGCTTGTATGGGTAGTAGGTGGAGAGTCATTTATTACGAATCAGGCAGGGGAGACAAGCCGGTACAAGATTTTATTGAGCAACAGCAAGAGCAAGTTCAGACAAAGATCATACGCATACTTGAGCATTTGGAAGAGTTTGGCACGCAATTTGGTACTCCTCATGTTAAAAAATTGACGGGAACGGAGTTGTGGGAGCTTCGCATCATGGGCGCAAATAATATCCGTATTTTTTATATCGCAGTAGAACAACAAGCGTTTCTACTTCTTCACGCCTTCAAAAAAAAGAAACAAAAAACGGACAAACGGGAAATACGAAGTGCGCAGGAACGATTGGCAGAGTATCGCGTGCGTAAGAGGAATTAACTATTGTAATATAGCAAAATTGTGATATTATAAATACATATGGATTTACAAACACACAAGAAACAATTGATGAAAAACCCAAAATTCAGAAAATTATATGAGGAATCTGAGATTGAGTATCAGATTGCGCGGGCTGTAATCCGGGCGCGAATAGAAAAAGGATTAACGCAAAAACAACTGGCGGAGAGATTGAATACCAAACAATCTGTTATTTCCCGTCTTGAAAGTTCAAATACAACACCTTCTTTGTCATTTCTTAAGAGATTGGCGGATGCGTTGCAAATCACGCTGCAAGTACAATTTAAATAATTGTGTTTATTTTTAGATTTATATTTGACATGAATCAGAATTTCTGATAATCTGAAAATGTGAAAAATGTTATTATAATTCGCGACAGAGGCCAGATAACAATACCTGATTCTATCAGGAAGGCGGTCAGTTGGGTGAGTCCTATGTCCGCGGTTTCTATCACTGTAAGAAAGCCTGATGAGATTATCATTCAGCCTCATCAAAAGTACGTTGATTGGGATAAAATCTGGAAAGGCATTCACGCATCCAGAGCTATTCGTGGAAAAGGTAAAGTGAGCGCCGCAAAGTTCCTGGAGAAAGACCGGCAGTCGCATTAAGATGAGAGCCTTGGTTATTGATTCATCTGTAATCGTAAAGTGGTTAAATCAAAAGGATGAAGAAGATTTGGATAAAGCCGACCTGATACTCCAGGATACCCGGGTTGGAAAAGCGGAGCTTATCGCTCCGGAGCTTGCGAAATATGAAGTCGGGAATGTTCTATTGAAGGGAAAACAACTAACTCCTCAGGAAGCGGATGTCTATCTTAAAACGATGTATACTATACCCATAACATTTATTATAGATTCCGGAGATTTGTCCAGGGAAACTTATTTGTTTGCGTATAAGCATGGGATTACCTACTATGATGCGTCATTTCTTTCACTTGCAAAATTGTATAACGCTACTCTTGTAACAGCTAATATAAAACATCAAGGAAAAGCAAAGGATATTGATGTTTTGTCTTTGAAGGATTATTAATCATATTTTAAAAAATATATATGACTGAAACTACAGGAGAAGGTTTAGAGGCAAATGGGGTGGATAAAAAAGCGCCGGAAAAATCAATTTTTCAGGAAATTAAGGAGGTAGCGGCGAAGGCGAGGGGGAAGAGTAAGGAGAGTATGAAGGGGTTGTGGTTGAAGGCGGATGAGAAGCTTGAGCCTGTAAATAAAAAGGCCGGGGAAATAAGCGAAAAGACAAAGACGGAGAGTGTAAAAGATTATTTTAGAAAACATACAGAGAGCTTCAAAGATGGTATTCGGGCGAGAAGTTATGATATTTATGGCGGATTGTATGATATTGGCGCAGTAGTAAGTCAGGCAAAGGTTATGTTTTGGAGAAATTTTAAGGATGGGTTATTCGCCACATATTTGGGTGAGAATCAGCGAAATGTGAAGGCGCGTAAGAAAAAGGCAAAGGATTATTACGCGAAGGCAAAAGAAAAAGCGAAGGAGAATCGTGGAAAGCGGGATAAGTCACGCGAGAATGCGAAGGAGGTTAGGGAGAAGAAGACAGTCGCGGTGTGAGAATAGAAAAGCGGTATGAGATCCCTCCACTGCGGCCGTTTGAGGCGGCCTACGGTCGGGATGACAATAAATTGTATGAATAAAGAAGAATTGAAAAAATATTTGGAGGGGATGGAGTTGGAGGAGGGATTGAGAAAAGTCCTTTTTGAGATTGTGGACAAGGCGGAGGCGGTGGATCAGGCGCTCATGAATAATATCGCGGATATTTTAGATTTGCAGGCTGATTTTTATGATAAGAGCGCGGATCTTTTGGATGAGGAAGCGGAAATATATAAGACACTGGCTGAGGATCTGAATGCGCTGCCTGAGTCCCCTATTAAGTAAAAATGTTTAAAACGTTTCCGGTTTATGTTTTTAGACCTCACCCTAACCCTCTCCTAAAAGGAGAGGGAGGATTTATTGGTTTATTTTAAATCCGGGCAGAGGTGGCCGAGGGGGCAGGGGTCGCATTTGTGAGGGCGCGCCGGACAGTAATCGCGGCCGAAATTTATAAGGAGATGGGAGAAGTCGATCCATTTGTCTTTCGGGACGATTTGCATGAGATCCTGTTCTATTTTTACGGGGTCTTTGGAGTCGGTCAGTCCTAATTTTTGTGATAGTCGTATAACGTGCGTATCTACTGCGATTCCTTCAGCTTTGTGAAAGGCATTGCCAAGGACGACATTGGCTGTTTTGCGGGCAACTCCGGGAAGCGCGTCAAGTTCCTGCATTGTTTTTGGTACTTCCCCATTGTATTTCTGCGTGATAATTTTGCAGGCAGCAATGATATTTTTGGCTTTGTTATTGCGAAAATTAATTTTACCGAGATCCAGCGCGAGTTCTTTTATGTCCGCCTTTGCCAGGGCTTCGGCGGATTTGTATTTTTGGAATAAACCCGGGGTGACCTGGTTTACTACTTTGTCGTTCGCTTGTGCTGAGAGGATGGTGGCAATGAGCAGTTGGAGCGGATTTTTGTAAAGAAGCGCAGTTGCAGGATGAGGGTAGGTTTTGGAGAGACGGGCAATTATTTCTTTTACCTTATCCTGCTTAGTCACATAGGTATTATAGCAAAATTGATAATTGCAGAGAGCCGGGTGTTTTGTTATTATTGTTTGTATATGTTGAATAAGGATGATTTAAAAGCTATTGCGGAATTAATAAGAGCGGAGGGTGATTTGATCCGAAAGGATACGCGTGAGTTGATCAGCATGGAGGGTGATTTGATCCGAAAGGATATGGCTACGAAGAAAGATTTATCAGCAAATATCGGAATCTTAGGGCAAATTTTAAAAATCGAATTAGCAGCGACTAAAAAAGAGATTACTGATGCAATGAAGCTGGGTTTTCGGGAAGTCGCAAAGGCTATAAAAGGACATGATGAGCAAATAGAGCGGCTTGAGAAACGGGTTGGAAAGATTGAGAAAATTCAGCTTTCGTAGATTTTGTTACTTGATTTTGATAGATTGATTTGTGTATAGTTATGCTTATGGATGATAAACAAATTAAAGATGAAATAGTTCAAGGAGAGATTATTGAGGATGGGGTGGAGGGCGTCGCGTCGAACGCGATTGAGGATGAGAGTGAAAAGGTTGCAACGTCAAACATTGCGGTTGATCCGAATGCGGCGACTACGCTTCTCAGCCTTGAGGAGCTTATAAAAAATCATATTGAGAGTATTGATAAGGCGCGTGATGAAATCAGACAGGTCAGGGAGATGTTTGAGGACTCTTTCGGTAATAATCCTACATATCTGGAACACACTGAAAGAGCGAAAAAGGCCGCGAAAGAACGGAATTCCGTAAGACAACAGATTGCCAAGCAGCCATCAGTCGCGATACTGGCGCAGAAAATGAAGGATTTGCGGTTCGATCTGAGCGAGCAAACAAAGACTTTGTCTGATCTATTGCAGGATTATCATGAGCAGACAGGCGCGACACAGATAGAAGCGCGGAACGGGCAGCTTATGGAGATAGTAAGTACAGCAAAGTTGGTACGGAAAAATACGAAGTATAACCCCTAAAAGAAAGATCAAATTTCAAAAATCAAATATCAAAGTTACATCTCAAATCTTAAATATATTGGAATTAGTGAAATTGGCAGTGTACAATCCGGTGATTTGTGGTAAAATGAGATTTGTGAGTATGAAAAAAGTGATGATTTGTTGTTGCGCAATCTTCCCGTAATGGAGGTTGTGTTTTTACGCGACAAAACCTCCTGAAGGGAGGTTTTTTTTTATGGTTATGTTTTGAAGAGACAATAATTTATGAAATACGCTGAGAATATTTTGGAACTTGTAGGTAATACGCCTTTGGTGAAAATAAACCGGCTTAATCCCAATCCACGGGTGACTATACTCGCGAAATTGGAGTATCTGAATCCCGGGGGAAGCGTGAAGGATAGAATTGCCAAGGCTATGATCGAGGGGGCTGAAAAAAGGGGTAAACTCAAGAAAGGCGGGATGATAGTTGAGGCAACCAGCGGAAATACGGGCATAAGCCTGGCTATGGCTGCTGCCGTCAAGGGGTATAGAACTATTTTTACACAACCTAATTGGATGAGTCAAAAGAAAGCAGTACTTTTTGAAGCTTTAGGCGCGGAGGTGAAACGATGCGAGACAGCTGTGGCTATCGGGGACGCGCGGAGTTATAAGTCAACCGCGAAAAGAATCGCAAAAGAAAACGGGGCTTTCCTTACGGATCAATACAGCAATCCTGATAATCCGCGGGCGCATTATGAAGGGACAGGCCCTGAGATATGGCGAGATACAGATGGAAAATTGGATTATATTGTCATAGGTATCGGAACGGGCGGAACCGCGGGCGGAGCAGTAAAATTTCTCAAGGAAAAAAATTCCAGAATAAAATTTGTCGCTCCTGATCCCATAGGCTCGATTTATAGCGGTAAGCCGGCGCCTTTCTTTCTTGAAGGGATAGGCCATGTTTTCATGCCTGAAAATGTGCATCTGGAAATGGTTGATGAATTTGTACGGCTGCAAAGTAAGGAGGCAATTGAGATGGCGAAGAGGCTTACGAAGGAAGAGGGAATTTTGGCAGGGCCTACATCGGGAGCCGCGATGTATGCCGCGATTGAGATAGCGAAGAGACTAAAGAAAAAGGCAACCATTGTGGCTGTTTTTCCTGATTCGGGAGAGCGGTATACGGATTATCTGTATAATGAGGATTTTGAGGTTCCGGCTGTACCAAAACATGAGACAAAAAAGGGATTTGCTACGCAATTGCTTCATTCAGGTCATAAGGAATTTAGGGAGAAACGAGGATTGGTGTCCCCTATTCATCGGTCGGCTACTTATACTTTCGCGAATGTAGATGAAGCGGCAAAAATATTCAGAGGAGATAATAAAGAAATAGATAATAGAAGTAAGTATGTTTATGCCCGAGGAAATCATCCAAACCAACGGGAGCTTGAGTTGTTGATAACGGAGCTTGAGCACGGAACGGACGCAATCGCTTTTTCATCAGGCATGGCTGCTATTGCTACCTTGGCGCAGACTGTCCTTTCACAAGGAGACGAAGTTGTGGCATCAAATGTGATTTATGGAGAAAGTTTTCGTTTGTATGGAGAATTGGTCCCAAAATGGGGAGTAAAAACTACATTTGTAGATATTACCGACATAGCGCAGGTTAAAAAAGCAATTACCAAAAAGACAAAATTATTGCATATTGAGACGCCAACCAATCCCCTTCTCACAATCGCGGACATAGAGCAGTTATCTAATATCACAAAAGAGGCGGGTGTGCTTTTTGTTGTTGACAACACTTTTATAACACCGTATTTGCAACAGCCATTAACACTTGGGGCTGATGTTGTGGTCGCATCGACGACGAAATATCTTTCAGGTCATAATGACGCTTTGGGCGGCATTGTGGTTGCCCGCGACCAGAAGCTTATTTTGGATATATGGGGAACGCTTTTTGTCACCGGTGCGGTAATCGATCCGCAGGCAGCGTGGTTGATACAGCGGGGAATGAAAACATTGCCGCTGCGAATGGAAAAACATTGTGCGAATGCTCATGCCGCCGCAAAATATTTAGCAAAACATTCTAAGGTTAAGGTTGTTCATTATCCGGGTTTGTTGACGCATCCGCAACATGATCTTGCGCGGAAGCAGATGAATGGTTTTGGCGGAGTGCTTTCTTTTGAAATAGAGGGAGGTATTGAGAAAGGAAAAATATTTGCCAATAGCATGAAACTTTTCTCGCTCGCTGTAAGTTTGGGGGCTGTTGAGAGTTTGGTAAATCATCCCGCAAGCATGACGCATAGTATGATCCCGAGAGACCAACGTCTCAAGTCAGGCATTACAGACGGGTTGATACGGTTCTCTGTCGGGATTGAGGATACGGAGGATATTATCGCGGATATTGAGCAGGCTTTCCAAAAAATTTAATTGTTACATTGCTGAATTATTGAAGGAAATTTATGTCTACTGGATTCCCGCGTTCGCGGGAATGACAAATATGTAAGCCATGATGATAAAGAATAAAATTAAAGATATAAAATTGGCGGAAGCGGGGAAGCTGAAGATTGAGTGGGCGGAAAATCATATGCCTGTTCTGATGACGATAAGGGAGGAGTTCAAAAGGAAAAAACCTTTTAAGGATTGGAAGATCGCGACGTGTTTGCATATAACTAAAGAGTCAGCGGTGCTTATTCGTACGATTGCAGATGGCGGGGCAGTCGTATCTATTGCCGGCTGTAATCCCCTATCAACGCAGGATGATGTCGCCGCATCTCTCGCAGATGACGGGTATTTTGTTTATGGCTGGAGGGGTATTGATAATAAATCTTATTATGAAAATATCAATCTCGCGCTTGATATAAAACCGGATATTACTA
>Ga0180007_10006426_pt1 | contig 11480 bp, 8 predicted proteins | sample MM_PC_MetaG_FD_121122 | JGI IMG/M metagenome (GOLD analysis project Ga0180007, IMG submission 121122) | Groundwater microbial communities from the Aspo Hard Rock Laboratory (HRL) deep subsurface site, Sweden - MM_PC_MetaG | ecosystem: Environmental > Aquatic > Deep subsurface > Groundwater...
CTGAGGTTTAGGTTTCAATTTTGTTTCAGACGGTGCCCCATCAGGAATAATTAAAAGTTGTCCTGCTTTTAAACTAAAATCATCAGGAACATCATTAAACGGAAAATCAACTATAGCTTGTTGCTGTGCAGAGTTTTTCTTAGCAACAGATTCCAAAGTATCACCTGTTTTTACAATATAGGATACACCTGTGACAGGTAAAATCTTTAACTTTTGACCAGGTTTTATAATATCTCCTGTTAAATCATTTGCCCATTTAATGGTATCGCTTGAAATATTGAATTTAGCAGCAATCGAAGAAAGAGTATCACCATTTTCTACTTTATATTCAATGGTTTCAGAACGCGGCTTCTCACTAACATTAGTTAACAGATCTGTTGATCCCATGACAACAGGACCGTTTGGAAAAGGTTCAAAAGCTTCAGTGAACCTGGGGTCTGGTCCGCCTATGCCCGGAAAGCTGGAAGAGATCAAGCTTTGTCCTCCGAATACACCTGATGTTAAGATCCCAATTGAAGCAAGACCAACCATGGATCCATGCCAAAACTTTTTCTGGTGCGCTCCGCGTCCTTGCATTAAAGCATCTTTTACAAAATCTTTAAGTCCTTCAAAATTATGAGCAAAGTACTTTACTTTACTTTTGGAATACCAAACTAAAGCACGGAGCAAAGCTTTTATGTCATCTACAATAGAATTCACAGGGGTTATTTTAACAGATTAGTGCAAAAGGGGAAATTAGATAGAATTATTTCTTTAATACTCAAGAAATAACTACTCAACTACTCAAGAAATAACTACTCAAGAAATAATTTTTAAGAAAATTTACTTCACGTCTTTGAGCGTTTTTAAAAACTCATCATTAGATTCAGCTCTGGTTAGTCTTTCCAGAAAAATCTCTGTTTTTTCATTATCATTCAATATCCCAATCATCCTTCTCATAATGATCATTTGTTTATAGGTATCTGCCGGAAAAAGCAATTGCTCCTGTCTGGTACCTGAAGCTTCAATATTTATTGCCGGGAAAATTCTTCTTTCAGCAAGTTTTCTATCCAAATGCAGCTCCATGTTGCCTGTACCTTTGAATTCCTCATAAATTAAATCATCCATTCTGGAACCTGTATCAACCAAGGCTGTACCGATTATTGTTAATGACCCGCCTTCTTCACAGTTCCTTGCAGCTCCGAAAAAGTGTTTTGGAGGATAAAGGGCCACCGGATCAAATCCACCTGAAAGAGTCCTACCAGAGGGCGGTACAGACAGATTATATGCCCGACCGAGACGGGTAATTGAATCCAAAAGAATTACAACATCTTTTCCGCTTTCAACAAACCTCTTAGCCCTCTCTAAAGCTATTTCTGCAGCTGTAGTTTGAGCCTCAGCCGGCTCATCAAAATTGCTGGCTATTACATCTCCTTTGATGGATCTGGACAAATCAGTCACTTCTTCCGGCCTCTCACCTACCAAAACTGCCATCAGAATTACATCAGGATGGTTTTTAGCAACACCAATAGCAATATCTTTTAAGATAGTGGTTTTACCTGCTTTTGGCGGTGAAACAATTAAACCTCTTTGACCAAATCCAATCGGTGCCACCAAATCTATCACTCTTTGGCTAAAAGGAGTTTTACCTGTTTCAAGTTTTAAGTGTTTATTAGGATAAATTGCTGTCAAGTCCTCGAATTTTGGCCGCTTGATCGGCCTGCCGTCCGCAGATACTAATTTATCCGCATTTTCTCCATTTACTTTATTTATTTGAAGCAAACCAAAATATCTTTCAGTTTCTTTTGGAGGTCTTGCTGCCCCTTCAACAAAATCACCCAGACGCAGCCAAAATCTTCTGATCTGACTAGCGGAAATATATACATCTGCATCAGAAGGTATATATTTAGGTCTAAGAAATCCATGACCTTCCGGCATAATATCTAAAACTCCGGAAACTTCTTCTGTTGGAACATCACGGTCACGGTCAGAATAACGGTCTCCATTGGAATAACCGCCGCCACTACCGTATTGTTGTTTGGGACGGTAGGATGAATTGTTATATCTGCGGGTCCTTGGAGCATCAGAGTCTGCTTGTTGGCCAGTTGAACCGTTACTATTTTGTTCTACTGGATTACCCACGAGTTGATCAGCCGTGCTTTTTGCTGACGACTCTTTTTTTGGTTTAAATGATTTTGTTACACGAGGCATAAATTTATATTGTTTAATTTACAATTTACAATGAATTTTCAGCGACTGAATCTTTAAAACGTTTGAGAAATAAAAAATTTAGACATTTATTTAAAATTGAGAAATAAAAAATTGAAAATTACCTTTATCTGCAAATAGGATACTAACACCTTAAGTAAACCATATTTTGCTTCCTTTGTCAAGAATCCAATATAGCACAATCATACCAACCTACTCCTTAGCATTATGTAATAATAAAAAGATAAAAGTTCCAATAATTAAAATGAATCCTCCCCATTCCAGAAGTTGAGGCCAGTAGAAAATAATCAATGTACCGCTCTGGTTTGGCCCAATCAACCATCCATTAGCCCAATTATTAACTAAATAGTGATTGGACAGCTTTTGCAATGGAAAGTGATTAGGATAAAGCCAAGCTTGCCAACCAGGATCAAAGGATTGAAAAAGGCTAAGTGTGTTGCTTTGATTCTTAGTATCATTAATTTTAACTGTATACAAATACGGAGCTGGGTGGTCAACATATTGTAAAGGAATTGTTTGAGATGTGACTTGAAAATTCGGTTTTTTAAAGGCAATATTGACTAAAAATTCCCATTGAATTGGATGAACAGAGATCTTACCAAGCTCGTTAATAGTTTCATCTGCATTAAATGACCAATTATCAAAATGGAGTTTATAGCTGGTACCAAATTCTTCCATTGGAGGTTGGAAAAAATAATAGGTTTGCAAAGTGCTGGATTTCGGTAAATACAACTCAAGATCTGCTCTGCGGGCGTTTAAATTTTCTAACCAGAATAATAAGCTGTTATTAGCCACATTTCTACTTTGAACGCTAATAAAATAACCTAGATGATGAGGTAGTTGAGGCAAAACAAATTGAGCACTACAGTTATTAGCATGTCTTGACTTTAATCTTAATAATTGCCCCAACCCCATGACCTGATTCTCTACCTCCCCTACAAAATTGTTTTGACTAAAAGCTAAATAGTCACAATTCGCATTACTGGCAACTGCCAGTTTAGTTGGATCAATTAAAGCACTATATAAACTTTCAACCTTAGGTATTCTAATTTGTAATAACGAACCATCAAAACTGACTTTAGGAATAGTAAAACCTGATTCCTCTAGCTTAGTCTGATCAAACCAAGATTGGGATCTACTAATCTGATAGGGTAAATCCAATTGATAGCTTGCTACTTCTTTAGGCACATTGCTACTTAAAATTATCTCTTGATCGTTTTCTTCAATCCAATAAGGATGGAGTGATGACGATTGATTAGAGAATAATTCTCTAAAAGGATAGTAAATATCAGTTTGATACTGTTTATCGGGTTGATTTAAAGAAATATAGTCTCCCAAAGTAAAAGATCCTTGATCAATGTCTCCCCATTTATAAACTGGGCCAACTACTGGTAAATCAGAAGTTAATGAAATAAATTTTTGCGTAGAACCAGGGTTTTGTATTTGATAAACCAATATGTGATTAAATTGTTTGATTAAGGAAATCCTAGTTGATTCCTTAATCATTGTTTGAAATTGTTCTTGATAGGTTGATTTTGCAGACGAAACATCAATTATATCTTGATCGACAATCAACCAATTAACTTTATACTTTGCTAGAACTGATTCGAATAAGGATAAGTTTTGCGAATAAAGCGCATGTGAGGCCTCCCAGTAAAAACCCTCATTCGTAGGAATCCAGCGGTCAAATTCTCTGTTCAAAATAGGTTGACGCAAACCAAACCAAACAAAACCAGCTCCTTCATAATCCCAGTTATAGTAAGTCCAACCCCAAAAAGTATTCATAGGTAAATAAGCTATTCTGGTGGCTGAATCCTGGGTTCTAAACCAATTAAACATTTCAAAATATTCATTCGGGATATTAACTTTCATCTTGTAGTTAATCAGATTGCCGGAAAAAAGTGGCCACATAAAATAAATTAAGGCGAAGCTAAACCATATAAAAATCAGGATAGTAAGAAATACACGAATTTTTCTGCCTAATTTGGAAATATTAGAAAGGATAAAGCTGACGAAAAAAGAAAAATATATAACATAGGCAAAAGCCAGCATTGTAGAAAACTTGGTAAAGGGAAACCTAAGCGCTTCTTTAAAAATAGTATTTTTCGATAAAAAATGCTCATAGACAAATTGAAATAGAAAATTATCATTGCAAATAAAGAAAAGTGGAATCACCAAAACCGGCCATAAAGCAATACCTATAATATATCTCTTAAACATAGAGATTGCTAAGCCAACCATTGAAAAAGCAAAAAAGGAAAAACCAATCAAAATTACTCCAGGTTGCTTTAAGTGAAAATCCCAATCTTTCAATATATAACCAAACTGATCCTGCGCGCTATTATACTCTCCCCACTCAAACAGAAAATTCTTAAGCAAAACTGTATTAAATATATCTCCATAATTTTTCCCAACTTGAAAAGCTCTCTCTGAAAATTGTGAATGTATTTTGGATTCAATTACAGTATTCCCGTAATTTACAACATAATAAATATTTGGCAAAAGCCAGAAAGAATTAATTAATAATGTTAAAACTAGTAATAATAGCCCTTTCTTGAACTTCTTTTTAAGAACAGATAAGGTAACTATAAACAACACAAATACTGCAAAAAAGGCGTAAAACAAAGTTGGAGTATGAGCAATTGGAGCTGTAAACAAAACCACCACAGCAAACAACAACAAATTTTTCTTACCACCGCTCAACATGTATTTTGTAGAAAAAAGAAAAAACCATCCTAAGGTAGCAAAATGAGTAGCAAACATCTCCAACGGTAAAACATACGTTTGAAGGGTAGCCAGATTTAATAAATAAAATAAGGCAGACAAAAAAGCCACCATATCTTTTTGTAAACTTGTTAAAGCAGTTTTCTGATGCTTAACCAATTCCGCAATAAAATAATATACCCCCAATACTCCAACTATTAAAGTCAGGAAAAAATAGCCATATCTTATAAACGAGACAGGCAAAATTAAGGAACTTAAATAATATATTATCAGCCTGGGTATTTCCGCTGCATGTGCCTGAGCTGCTGCTGCCCCTAAACCTTGATGTTCCTGCCAAACACTAAAAATTCTTTTGAAATATTCTGAAAAATCAAATTCTGGGTGAAGAGTATCCCAACCTGATAAATAAGTTCCAGGAATATAATTTTGTATTGCCAAATAAATCACAAAAAATAAAAGAATACCAGGAAAAACTAAATGTCGTTGGTAATTAAAATTTAATTTCATAGACAAATAAACTATCCCCGTCAGGTAAATTATACTGCTTAATTAATCCCACCTTCTCGGAACTGAAGTAAACTAAATATTCTTTTAATTGTTTCAGTACAGCTAAATGACGCAATGCGCCTTCCGGGCCAAAACTTTTATCCGGAATCAAAACATAATCAAAATAGGCCAAATATGCTTCCATTTTTGATATCTCGCTAAACGGGTTTAAATCATAAGGAGCCCAAAATTTTATAAAAGCATCTTTTTGTTCTTTCTGATACAATTCTAAATTCTTCGCATTAAACTCGCTTTTGTCTACTAATATTAATACTTTTGTGGATATATTTGGATTTTTTGAGCCTAAATCAGTAATTATTTGTTTTTGAGGCCAGATTATTGTTTCGAACTTAGGAGCTAAATATCCACTGGTTTTTTTACCTAAGTTGATATAATCAACCCAACCAATTACAGGTAGTTTAATTGCTCTTTGGTAGTCTATTTCCTTTGGATTAAGTGGTACACCAAATGATAAACAAAAAAAGTACATCAAATAATAAAAGCTGACAAGAATGGTTATCGAAATCCCTAAATACTTCTTTTTGTCAATAATTTTCACCAGAAAGTATGCAATCGCTATTGAAGCAAAAGGAAGTATTGGTAAAATATACCTCGGATCTTTATTAGGAATCAGGGTAAAAATGAGATAGATAAAAACAATAACTGCAGTAATTGAAATACCTCTCTCTTTTTTGAAATAAATAAGAACCGGAATTGCTAACAAAAACAAAATCATCCCTAACCAGGTTAAATGAAAGTTAGTTAAAACCTGCAAATAATAAATATAGTTCTGCAAACTAAATAGTACCTGAGGATCAACTGTTTCAGCTGTAAAACTGACTTTTGCCCTGTTTAATATATTGGTAAAATTAACAAAATACCAAGGCAAACTGATTAAGACTATCGCGCCTAATGATAAGCCTAAGTTTTTTAACCGAGATAGTTTAAATGAAGTTATAAAAGGAATAAGTAAATAGACAATTGCCACCCATTTAGTTAAAACAGCAAAACTAAGTAGAATCATTGCAAACAGTGAGTTTTTTAAATTAGAGAATTTTTCTGATTTTTCCAAAAAATACAAACTACCTAAAATCAAGGCTACTAACGGCATCTCAAGTAAAAAATTCCGGGACTGTCCATAGACAGCAGGCAAAAAAGAGAAAAAACAGGCGGTAAATATAGCAACTTTCTCATCTTTAAAAATTTCTTTGACATAAAGATATAAGAAACTGATTGCCAAAAGGAAAAAACCGGTCATCACTAAAGGACCAATTAATAAAATGGGTCCAGTAAAAATCATTATTAACGCAACTATAATATGTACAAAGGGTGGATAATAGTCCGAGATCTGAAAAAAATTAACTTGGCTTTGGCCTTTAAAAAGATCTACAAAGTTCAAAGAGATTAATGTATGCCCGGCTTGATCCCAAGCTAAGGGTGATTGATCAAGTAAAATCCAGATCAAATTAGCCAGGAGATGAAAAACAAGCAGTAGATACAACCATTTCCTCATAATTCTAGTTTAACACCAACAAGGCTGTCCATAAAGGACAGCCTTGAGGTAAACATGATCCATAAAAGGATTATCACCAATTTCTGTCAAAAATAGATCTCCATGGACCGTTACCTGATTTACCCATACCTGCAAAAGCACCTGTATTCAAATCTAAAAAGTATGCTCTAACAGTACCACAACCTTCGTCGCCACAGTTAGGATTATTGACCAAAGCATTTTCAACTATCTGTTCAAACTGTCCTTGAGAGACAAAACTTCCTCTTGGATACATATCCCCCACAACTGCGCCAGAAGTATGATTTGTAACACGAGCAACTCTATTGCGGTCTGCTGGGGTTGAATTGTCTCCAAATAAGCCCCTTATTACCACAATATTATGATTACCTACTGGCCCTCCTATTTCCAAATGAAAACGAGTAGAACCAGTTCCTGTAATTCCAACACTCATGGCGTTACCATTTAACATACTAAAGGCTCCCTCCGGAACAAGAAGACTGTCTTCTTTTGTGTGTAAAACATAATGGTTGCCTGAATCAAAACAAAGTGCAGATTGACCGAACTGTTCAAGTTGTTCTGGCGGAAATCTCCAACACTCCACTTTTAATACACCTGGTTCAGCAATTATCATTTCTGATCCTAGCTTTATGGTATTTGTAAAAACATTTCCATAACCATCAGCACCATCAGCTATCAAAACATCAGCTGCGTTAATCCTCTCTGGTACTCCCTGAAAATTACCCACATTTTCTATACCTCCAGCAACTTCGGTAACTGCAGGTTTAGGTGTAACAGTAGCAATAGCAGTAACTTCAGATATAGGTGTAGCTGTAGCAGCGACTTCAGGTGTAGCTGTAATTTCTACAGGCACTAATGTAGCAGTTGGATCAGGTACAAAACCTTCCGCTTCTCTAGTAACTGGTGCCGGATAAAAATGATCCCAAGTCGTCTTACCTACAACACCAACAACACTACCTGCACCAAGTATAGTTACGGCCAATAACCCCCTTGTCCTCCACCTTGCCCTCCCCCACCATGTTCCAAACCTTGTCTCCCTGAATCCTGCCCAGATTCCTCCTCTTTCTCTGGACATCTCTCTATTTGTTTCTTGCTCACTCATTTAATTCACCCCCTCTTTTTATAAATTCTCTAACCTGCCAAATATAATTAGCATGGTTTTGTTCATCTATATCATTTGAATTATTTAAAGCAAATTTTCTCAACCGAAATCCAACAGGCAATAACCCTACTGCAGACCAAGCTGCTAAGGGTGCTCCTGTTTTAGGAAGCTCTTTTACCGGAGGTATTGGTTTAATAATATTTTGCTGGATACAGAAAGTACTAGTATCTTGATCTAAAAGTGATTCTGTTTTAGCTTGCGCTAAATTAACAGGACAAATAATACCTATAGCTCCCTGATCAACGTTAACCTTAGCTTCTACCAAGAGAGGCTGTGATTGACTGCCAGGAGATAATTTATCAATAGAAAAATGTATTTTCCCGTCTGTGTTTGCAGAACCGCCTTTTGTATCTGTATTTACAGACCCTCCTGTTACATAAGACAGTTGAGGTGGCAATTGATCAGTTACATCAATATTATTTAAATCATCATTACCAGTATTAGTTACCACTAACTGGAAAAAAACAGTTTGACTGGGAGTAAATAAATATTGATCTCTATTGAGATTATCAACATATTGCATTGTTTGAGGATTAAAGATTTTTTTATCTACATAGAATCTTTTACTAGGAGTTGGTTGTGGAGGTGTGTATTGAGCAAATACTGGTGGAACAACTAAAAAACTAAACAATGTTAAAACCGCTACTAAAAGGCCAGATTGATATAAACAAGAAGCAAAAGATCTCTTTTTCATAGTTGAAAATGTATTCTACTATAGGGTTATCTTTTTGTCAATAGCGGTTTAAAACCTGTGAATTAAACTTGAAAACCGAACTCTTAAGGATTCCCGGTTTAGTACAATTCTTCTCCTGCTTTGGTTAATGAAACATCTACATAAACGCTTCGTAACAGAGCAGGTAAAAATACTCTTTGCAGCCTACCTTAAAGGAAGAATCAGTAGTATTGAGGTGATGGATGAGTTAGGTATTGGAAAAACGCAGTTTTCCGCCCGACTTAAGATATACCGCCAAAATCCGGATAATTTTTCTTTAAGCTACAAACGTACTACTCCTAAACGATTAATCAAAAATCAGGAAGAAGCAATCAGGAAAGGTCTGTTGTTTGAGAAAAGATTGATTGAAGATCCCTCACTACCAATCACCCCGGTACTGTGGAGTTAAAATTCTGGTGGAAAAATCAACTTGTGCATACATTAATCTATCCGATTAATACTTTCCCTGCAGTCCGGTTTTAAAAGTTAAACAGTTCACTTTTCAAGTGTTCCTAACATGCCTGTTCCGCAGAAAGATGATATAATCATTTTATGAAACAATTTACTTTTAGAACTATTATTCAAAAAGACGGGAAAGGATTTCATGGCTTTGTCCCTTCCCTGCCGGGGTGTCATACCTATGGAGACACAATAGAAGAGATTAGAAAAAATATTAAAGAAGCTGTTAAGGGTTGGATTGAAGTCACTGCTCAACAAGGGTGGGATATTCCTTCAGACGAAGGCATAGAAACTATCGAAACTATCCAGCTCTCCATCTCCGGTCAGAAAAATAACTTTACTTATGCCTAGGGTTCCTGCTGTTAACGGAGCAAAACTCATCAAAATTCTTCTCAAAAAAGGTTTTGTACTAAATAGAGTAAGTGGAAGCCATCATATTCTGATAAACCCAACAAAACAAATTACTATTTCAGTCCCGGTTCATAAAGGTAAAACTTTAGGAAAAGGCATTACTCTAGCAATTATTAAAGATTCCCAGATAACTATTGAAGAATTTTTAAAACTTCTTTAACGGACAAACCTATTGTTCTGATGATTACTATCATAAGCTTCAGATTTCTGTTGTTTCTATTAACAGAAAAGCTTAAAACCGAGAACTTGTCCCTGCCCTAGACAAATTCTCGGATTCAAACCTTCCTGAACAAAAAATTACTTTAACAAACTCCTGATACTAACTGCTAAATGTGTTAATATTCCAAACTTCTCTTTTTGAGGGAATATTGTCTCCAATTTTTCTAAATCAAAGCTATTTTGGGGTATTGACAACCCCCTAAAATTTGCTCTATTCTAAGTTTTAGAAAACAATTTCTATCTGCTCTTGAAATTGCTTTCGAAATTAATAAAGGAGCATTGCTATTCGAGTCCGTCTGCGGTAGTAATGCTCTTTTTTATGATTTAATGTGCTAATCCGAAAAAGAGACTCCTTGGTCCGTCTGCTTCCAAGGAATCTCTTTTTTTTAATTTTTAACCATTAGAATTAACTTCTGATCAGCTGTCTGTAATATTTGCTTAACCTGTTCTGTTACCACATCTGCACCACTTACTCTTGTCCTAATCTTTTTTCCTCTTCTTAAACCGGTCATGAACCTACTTGCGAACATAATATATTTACAGTATCAGGAAAAATACTATTTGTCAAGTTTCAATAGTCCCATAATTTTTTTTACTCTATTTTTTCCTAGGCCCAGAGTTTATTTTAAGGGATATAGTACCTTGTTTAGGCTATCACAACAGGATAAACAAGAGGTATACTTTTAGATGTTCACAAAGAAATTAGTGATGTGGATAAGTTGATTTACAATAATACTTGTTATCTATATAACATAAAATAGTGGAAGAGAGGCTTATTCTTAGAAAAAAGCCTCTTCTTAAAAGATATACCGGATGCTAGATTTCTCTCAAACACCAATAAGTGTTATTTTGCAAAGATCATTCTGCCTGCAGGGGTTTGGATATTTTTAGTAACTTCAACCTTAACTATTTGACCAATTTTGTCAGCAGATCCGGCAACAACTACCATAGTACCGTCATCAAGATAGCCTACACCCTGCTTGCTGTCTTTGCCCGGGTGCACGATCTTTATTCCAAAATTCTCCCCAGGCAAACTAACTGTTTTAACTGCATTTGCCAAATCATTCACATTCAATACAGCAATATTCCAAACCGAAGCAAGCTTATTTAGATTAAAATCTGTGGTAACAATTCGACCGTTTAAAGTTTTTGCCAGCTTCAATAATTTATCATCAACCAATTTGCCCTTTTGTTCTTTATCCCAAATCTGAAGCTTTACACCTTTAATCCTCTTTAACTCTTCTACAACCTCAAAACCACGCCTCCCTCTTGCTCTTTTCAAACTATCTGCAGAATCTGCTACTTGTTGAAGCTCTGTTAAAACAAAACCAGGCGCTAGTATTAATCCATTAATAAACCCTGTTTTTGCTATATCCAAAATCCTGCCATCAATAATGGCTGAAGTATCCAAAATTACCGGCCTAGCAGGCAGAGGAATAATTGAAGCAACAGGACGCTTGCTAATTTGTCTTGATACTTCAAATGATAACCTATGAACCACGAAATTA
>Ga0180007_10006429_pt1 | contig 11475 bp, 11 predicted proteins | sample MM_PC_MetaG_FD_121122 | JGI IMG/M metagenome (GOLD analysis project Ga0180007, IMG submission 121122) | Groundwater microbial communities from the Aspo Hard Rock Laboratory (HRL) deep subsurface site, Sweden - MM_PC_MetaG | ecosystem: Environmental > Aquatic > Deep subsurface > Groundwater...
CAAATAAAAACCCTCTATACTTTCATGGATGTAAAAGGTAAACCTGTGTTATGATCCAATACCGGATTCGTTTATTTGCTTATCTCTGTACCATTTATATAAAATCAACATCATAAAAATCATAAAAACCGCACTGGTGGCAATAATAAATGAATTATCAGAGGCTCCAATTGAATCAATATCAGAATTGAGCAAATCCATCGAACCTGTTGCATAAATATAAATGATGGCAAAAGCATTATTTATAAAATGAATTAACATTGGAATCCATAAAGATCCTGACCAAACGAACAAATATCCTAATATAACTCCTAGTAATAAACGAGGTATAAATCCATAAAACTGCATATGTAAAGCACTAAACAGAAATGCCGAAATTAGCACAGCAATATGTACATTTTTAGTCCATTCTTTAAACAGTCGTAAAATTACTCCTCTAAAAAGGAATTCTTCTCCAACTGCTGGAATTATCGCGATCATAAAAATATTAAACATCATCCCTCCCAAGCTCTTGACATTCAAGAATGCTAATATTAGGTCATTTGCTTTACTTTCCATCCTTTCCATCCAGTTTTCAATTCCCGATAGAGACTCCGGTAAACTTATTGTTTGATTTATCTCAGCGAGCCAGCTAATGAAGGGAAGCGAAACAAATATGATCATGATTGAAATTACAATAACTCTTAACTGCGGTTTAATATTCAACAAAAGGTAAGTAGCTATTTTACGCGAAACCCAATAAGCGAACAATAAAGGAGGAAAAATAAACAAGCCAAGTTGATTTACCACCTGAAGATATTTAAGCAGGCTAATTGTGCTTGGATTTGAATAATCTGAGCTACCAGTCAACTCAAGTACATCAAAACCCCAAAATGGAAGTGCAAATGCAATCCCAAACAAGGAAGTAAACAAGAGTGACAAGATTAAAAGAATAAGTAACGCTATTAACTTTAATGGAGCCGAGTAATTTGCAAGTATTGGATCTGTCTCAATCTTCATATAATTTATCTCTAATTGACCGTAAAATTAATAATTTTGCAGTTTGCAAAACGCTTATGGTTAAAATAGCTCATCTTGAAGTTGGAGAATTTCCAATATTATTGGCACCTATGGAGGATGTAACTGATCCGCCCTTTAGATATTTATGCAAAATGTTTGGGGCAGATATCATGTATACCGAATTTATTTCATCCGAAGGATTGATTCGTGATGCTTCCAGAAGTGTCAAAAAATTGGATTTTTCGGAATTTGAGCGCCCAATCGGAATTCAGATTTTTGGACATAATATCGAGTCGATGATAAAAGCCACACAATATGCCGAAGCGTCACAACCTGATATTATTGATATTAACTATGGCTGTCCTGTTCGTAAAGTTGTTGCAAGAGGAGCAGGTTCAGGAATTCTGAATGATATCCCCAAAATGGTTAAAATGACTGAAGCTGTGGTTAAAGCGACCAAACTTCCTGTTACTGTTAAAACACGATTGGGTTACGATAATAATCACCGTGAAATAGTTGATATTGCTGAACGACTCCAGGACGTTGGGATTAAAGCAATTACCATTCATGGTCGAACACGAACAATGAAATCAAGCGAAGCAGCTGAATGGGAGCTAATCAGAGAGGTTAAAAACAATACACGTATGTTGATCCCGGTTTTCGGAAATGGCGATGTTACAAGTCCTCAAACCGCTAAACACTTCAAGGATAATTATGGTGTCGACGGATTGATGATTGGTCGTGCGAGCTATGGAAATCCCTGGATATTCAGAGAAATTAAACATTTTATTAAAACCAGGGAATTGCTGACCAAACCCGGTATTTCGGAAAAAGTCAGAATTTGCAAATTGCATTTAGAAAAATCGCTGGACTGGAAAGGAGAGAATAGGGGTATTCATGAAATTCGTAAACACTACGGCGATTATTTTAAAGGGCTCGAAAATTTCAAACCCTTTAAGATAAAACTTGTGAGTTTGGAAAATCCTGATGAGATATATGAGACTTTAAATGAAATTGAAGCTTTCTATAAAAATCCTAAATCAATTGATCAATAATTTCCTGTTTAAGTTTATTATTCGAAAATAAGGTTGTCACTTCTTCCGTCAAATGCCAGCATTTAATTCCAATCTCTCCGGCAGTCTTAATATTTTGTATTGAATCATCAATAAACAAAGTCTCTTCGGGAATCAATTTCATTTTCTCGATGATATGAGAATATGCTGCCATATCAGGCTTTCTTCTTTTAATATCAAATGAAAAGAAGGACTTTACAAAAAGCCCATCGAATGATCTAAAATTTGTTAAGTCTTGAAATTGCTTTAAAAAGTGAGCATAATGAATCCTATTTGTATTACTGAACAGAAATATTTTATAATTATTTCTAACTGATTGCAATAATTCCAGTCTTTCTTTACAAAACCCAACAAGCAAGGCATTCCATGCCGCATCAATTTCCACATTTGAAAGTGCTTTGCTTGTAATATTTCTCATCTCGTTTCGGAATTCATCCGGTGATATCAAATCCTTTTCCAATTTCTCGAACAAATGATTTTGGTTTGCTTGCGAATAAAGCTCATCAAAATTTCTGACTCCGATTTCCGCGAAGGCATTTCTGGCGCAACTAAAGTCTATATCATAGATAACACCACCAAAATCGAAAATGATATTTTTAATTAATGTCATTGAAATAAAAAATTAAGAAATTACCTTATTAAAACATAAAAATATATAAATTTGCATTCGCTTTTTAATCGAAAGCAAGTATATCAAACAACAATATACTTAGGGCCTATAGCTCAGCTGGTTAGAGTAGTTGACTCATAATCAATTGGTCCCTGGTTCGAGTCCAGGTGGGCCCACCAATTTAAACGGAATGCCTTTAAACAAAGGTGTTCCGTTTTTTTTTATACTTAAAGCTCACTGACTGGACGAGAAGTTTATCCCGATGAGCAAAGCGATGTCGGGAAGTCCAGGTGGGCCCACCAATTTAAACGGAATGCCTTTAAACAAAGGTGTTCCGTTTTTTTATGCTTAAAGCTCATTGACTGGACGAGAAGTTTATCCCGATGAGCAACGCGATGTCGGGAAGTCCAGGTGGGCCCACCAATTTAAACGGAATGCCTTTAAACAAAGGTTTTCCGTTTTTTTATACCTTAAACTCACTGACTGGACGAGAAGTTCATCCCGATGAGCTCGCAATAGTGGTAAGTCCGGATAGGACAAAATTGAAATTACCTTTTTCTATACTCTCAACAATCTCATTATTAACCGATCAATCCTCAAATTATATAACATATTCTAAAAATCTTGTTAACTAATGTACATAAGTATAACTACATTTATCTACTCATACTTTACATACGTTATATGAAATAAAATATGACAACAATTTTGAAACACCTAAAATTAAGCGCACTATTTTTCTTATGCTTTGGGTTAACAATAGTGCAGGCACAAGAAGTAATCCCCGCTACTGGTGGCAATGCTACAGGTAACGGAGGCTCGATAAGTTACACCATTGGGCAAATTGTATATTTTTTTAATACAGGTCCGAATGGTTCGGTTGCTCAAGGAGTTCAACATCCATTTGATATTTCTGTTGTTGGACTTAATGAAACAGAAAAAATTTCATCACAATACTCGGTTTATCCAAATCCCACAAATAATTATCTTACTCTGAAAATTGAGAACTTCAAAGCAGCAAATTTGTTTTATCAACTCTATGATATCAGCGGAAGGCTTTTAGACAGTAAAAAACTAAGCGATAATGAAACTAAAATTGAAGTTGGATATCTAACCCCTTCCATATATTTTTTGCAAATATTTAACGGGAATAAGGAAATTCAAGCTTTTAAAATCATTAAAAATTAAAAATTATGAGAAATATATATGCTATTCTATTTACAGTATTAGTAACTGCAAGTGTATTTGCTCAAACTCCTACAAAAATGAGCTATCAGGCAGTCATCCGTAATAGCAGCAGTCAACTCATTACAAATCAATTTATTGGAATGAGAATAAGCATACTGCAAGGTTCAGCTAGCGGAACTATCGTTTATACAGAAACCCAAACTCCTTCTACTAATATAAATGGCCTAGTCACGATTGAAATAGGAGGTGGCACAGGATTTAATACCATAAACTGGTCAAGTGGAGTATATTTTATTAAAACTGAAACCGATCCAACTGGAGGTACAACTTATACCATAACAAATACAAGTCAATTGTTAACAGTACCATTTGCATTTCACGCTAAAACTGCTGAAAATATTTCAGGGGGTGGAACAGAATCGGATCCGATTTTTCTGGCATGGAATAAAAGTTCAGGCATAAATATTACCGCTTCTCAGGTTAGCGATTTTCAGACAAACGTAACTAATAATGCTGCTGTTATTGCTAATACCGCTAAAATTAGTTATCCCTCCGTTGATGCAACGAAGCTGGCTGGTATTGCTGCAGGAGCCGAGGTTAATGTGAACGCGGATTGGAATGCAACAAGTGGCGACGCACGAATACTAAATAAACCAAACATTGTAACTGCCGATGGTTCTGAAACCAAAGTAACTGCCGGAACTAATGTTACCGTAACAGGAACCGGGACAAGCAGTACTCCCTATGTAATAAATTCATCAAGTACGGGTGGAGGCTTTACACATTATATTGGTGAACTCTATGGCGGTGGTATCGTAGTATCTGTGTGGAAGGTAAGCGGAGTTGAGCATGGGTTGATCGCATCATTAACTGATCTAAGCACATTGGTAGTTTGGAGTAATGTTTCCTCATTAATTGGTACATCGGCTCAAAGTCCTATAAATGGTCAGGCCAATACCAATGCAATTATTGCACAAAGCGGCCATACAACCAGTGCAGCAAAATTGTGTGATAGCTACACTAATGGAGGTTATAGCGATTGGTACTTGCCTGCTGTTTGGGAACTAAATCAATGCTACAACGCCGCCTTTATTGTAAACACGGTTTTAGGAGCCACGAATGGATTTCAATTCGATTATTATTGGAGCTCTACTGAATCATTCGACAACTTCGGCGGATTCATCTTTTTCGATTACGGATCTACTTACTTTGGCTATAAATCAAATGCTTACAGAGTCCGGGCTGTGAGAAGATTTTAAAATAACCTACTTTACATTGATTTCATCTTCACAACTTTACATAATGGAAGGCTAATCATTTTGCCAATTGCTAATCACACTGGGATAAATGGATGTACTTATTAATTTGTATACATTCATGATTCAAAACTTTCAAAAAGATAATATTTACATTTCATTTTCTGATACAAGAAGCACAAGTATTCATACATTCAGATGTCTGTATATCATAAATGATAAACGTAGTTAAAAAATAGCGTTTAAGAAAACATCAAACTATTCATAAATCGATAGATATATAGATATCAGGAATATATTTAGTATTTTAGTTATCCGGAAAACGCTGCTGAAATAGAATATGGATTTAAACAATTCAGATATTAGCATGATTAAGAGATCGCTTTCTCTTAAAAATATGGTTTGTAATTGTTGCTTAAGAATTATTCGCATGGATCTTGAGGCAATTGGTGTTACTGTTATGGACGTTAAATTAGGACAGGTTACAATAAAATATGATCCATTAAGAATACCTTTCGAAAAAATAGTCGAGTCAATCCATAATTCAGGATTTGAAATTGTTGAGGACCGTGAAAAAATACTCGTGGAGCAATTAAAAACTTCAATTATTGATCTGGTTCGAAATTCTACCTATAATGCGATGGTTAGGAACTCTGATTATCTGGTAGAAAAATTCGGGTTAAGTTACCCCCACCTATCTTCCTTGTTTTCAAAGCACGAAAGAACAACCATTGAAAAGTATTTCATTTTTCAAAAAATTACAAAAGTCAAAGAACTCATTGACTATGGTGAGCTTACCCTAAGTGAAATTGCTTATATGATGGGTTATAGTAGTGTTCAATATCTATCTACACAATTTAAAAATATCACAGGAGTTTCAGTGACTGAATTTAAAAAAGATCCTGAAACACACAGAAACATAGAGGACACTCTGGGCAATTAAAGTGATCCTTCCCGAGACTTGGCAGTTAACTTGTGATATAAATAAGCAAACGAAATCGAAAAGAACAATATAATAGCAAACCAAAATCCAAAAGTCTCAATTTTTTGAGTCTGGTAAATAGCTGTTGAAACATTCCCTATAATCAACCATTGTACTACGTATATTGCTGTTACGTTAATACCCATCCATGTAATAAAATTTCGAACTTTTACATTTAAATATTTCGCTGTTATCTCCAATAAAAGAGTCCATAGTATTACCAGACCAATAGCCCACAGCATGTAATGGAACTGATGGTGATAATAATAATTTAATTTAATTGACGAATTAAATCCAAAATCAAGAAATACAACCAATAATATAAACACGCCCAGGATAGCGAACCAAAATACAAGTTTATTTTTTTGTCTGAAATCAACAATTTTATCTTCCCACTTATAAAATAAAAATCCAATTAATGGATAAGCCAACCACGGAAATAATGGGAAATATGACCATGTAAATTCCCCCCCAATAAGAGGCAAAAAATAATCCGTTTCTATATCTGAAAATAGCTGATTAATATAATGCGTACCAATGCTAATTAAAAGGATCAGGATTAGAATGATCCAGTATTTTCTTTTTATGATCGATTTTAAGAGCGATAAAATGATAATGCTTGATCCGGCTAGAAAGAAAATATCAATCCCCCAAATATATTCCAATGGATTGAGCATTAAATCCCCAGAAATTATTTTAACCAGCAAATGGAAATTTAGTCCAATATTTAATAAAAGTCCTAATATAAAGATCTTGATTCCCCTAAAAATTCCATGGAATAAACTCAATTTGCCTTTACTTATAAAATAACCCATGATGATCATAAATACCGGGGCAGCAAATGGGCCTCCTAAAAACAATGAAGTTCGTCCTACCCAACTTTCCTGGCCAGGTTTATCTATAAATAATTCCAGAATGTGCACCTGAATCATAAATAATACTGCATAGCCTTTCAATAAATCAGGGATTGGACTTCGGTTACTTTTTAAAGAATTCATTTTATTATTTTCTCGCATTACAAACATAGTATATGTAATTCAAAAAATTAACTATTCTGCTTCAAAAGCAAGAATTTTATAACTCTTTCTGAAAATTCTATACCTCTCAATTTATTTCCTTGTATTAATATTGTAGTCTATCTTAGTGCAAATAAAATATTTTACTAAATATATCGGTCATGAAAATAAAAAGAGATATTGCTGTTAGTGATTCGGGGTTGGTTTTTAATCCGATGAATGGAGAATCTTATTCAGTTAATCCTATAGGCATGGAAATTTTTAATTTATTGAAAGAACAGAAAGGGTTTAATGAAATTTCAAAAAAACTCAAAGATAAATTCGAGGTAGAGGACAGCACGTTGGAAAAAGATTTCCTTGATTTTACAAGTATGCTTAAACAATACGAACTCCTTGAAGATGAAGCATAAATTAAATATTGCAGTAACTGCTCTTAATGCTATAGATAGTCCGGGCCCGGGGATTGCTGTAATAAGAGGCCTGATGGAAGCTAAATCGTTTGAGGCCAGAATTATCGGGCTTTCATATGATGCATTGGAACCAGGAATTTACATGCATGATCATGTTGCGAAAAGCTATCAAATCCCATACCCTTCCTCTGGTGCAGAACCCTTAATGGAGCGAATAGAATTTATTCATTCCATTGAAAAGATTGACATCATCATTCCCAATTTTGATGCTGAACTTTACTCTTTCATGAAACTAGAAAGTAGGTTAAAGGCAATGGGGATTAGTATGCTTCTGCCCACTCTGGCACAATTTGAAGAACGTCATAAAGTTAATTTGAACGCTTTTGGGGAAAAGTACAATATCAATGTCCCCCAAAGTAAGATTATACATTCAACCGACTCAATTTTTAAACTTAAAGATGATTTTTCATACCCCGTGCTGGTTAAAGGGAAATATTATGATGCCACGATTGTTTATAACGATGAACAGGTCAAGTCCGCGTTCAACAAAATCTCGGCTAAATGGGGATTGCCAATCATTATTCAGGAATTTATTCATGGTACTGAATTTAATGTGACAGGATTAGGTGATGGAGAAGGAAATACGATTGCAGCAGTGCCAATGCGAAAACAATATATTACAGATAAAGGAAAAGCATGGGGTGGAGTAACCATTTCCAATAAAAAAATACTGGATATTACAGATAATTTTATTCGTTCCACAAAATGGAAAGGCCCCTTCGAATTTGATCTTATGAAAAATTCCGAAAATGAATTTTACTTACTTGAAATTAATCCGCGGATGCCTGCCTGGATTTATTTAGCAGTTGGAGCAGGTCAAAATATTCCTGAAGCAGTTGTTAATCTAGCGCTTGGGAATAAAGTTTTGCCATTCGAGAATTATTCAGTTGGTAAAATGTTTGTCAGATATGCTTATGATATGATTGTTGATATTGCTGAATTCCAGCAAATGTCAACCAATGGTGAATTATAATTTTTTAATACAAAAAAAATGGAAAAACAAAGATATGAGCGACCGGTAATTAAAAAACTGGAAAGCAATATGCCAAGTAAATTTGGAATGGCGACCAAATATCCTCCAACCACAAATATTGATAATGTAAGTGTTAAAAGTTTAATTAATGATTTCGGATCACCCTTATTTGTGATATCGGAGAAAAAAATCCGTGCAACATTAAAAAAAGCTAAAGACGCTTTTAAAACCAGATATCCAAAAGTTCAGTTTGCATGGTCTTACAAAACAAATTATCTAAATGCAATTTGTAATATTTATCATCAGGAAGGGTCATGGGCAGAAGTCGTATCAGGATTTGAATATGAAAAAGCACTAAAAAGTGGAGTGGAAGGGAATAAAATTATTTTTAACGGGCCGGATAAAAGAAAGAAAGATCTTGCTCTAGCTATTGAAAATGAATCGCTCATTCACATCGATCACTTGGACGAATTATACGCCATTTTAGAACTTGCCGACACGCATCAAAATAAACCTAGAGTTGCAATCCGAGTAAATATGGATACCGGAGTTTACCCCATGTGGGATAGGTTTGGGTTTAATTATGAAAACGGACAGGCTTGGGATGCTTTGAATAAAATCATGAATTCCAGAAAACTAGAGCTGGTAGGTTTACATACCCATATTGGAACCTTTATGTTATCTGCGCAGGCATACGCAATGGCAGCATCTAAACTTTCAGAATTAGCTGTAGGTATTCAACGTAAGTATGACCATGTTATTAAATATATCGACATGGGTGGTGGCTTTGCTTCACGAAATAATTTAAAGGGATCGTATTTGCCGGGTTCAGATGTTAGCCCAACATTTGATGATTATGCGGAAGCAATTACAGCAGCTATTTTAAATAGTCAGATCAAGCCTGAAAACCTGCCTTTATTGATTTTGGAAACCGGCAGGGCTTTGATTGATGAGTCGGGTTATTTATTAGGTACAGTAATAGCCAATAAACGGCTGGCCAATGGTAGAAGAACAACAATTATTGATGTTGGCGTCAATTTATTATTTACTTCGTTTTGGTACGATCACAAGTTAACACCTGCCCAAGCATTTACAAACTATACTGAAGACACGACAATTTATGGTCCTTTATGCATGAATATCGATGTGATAAGGGAAAATATTAATCTGCCTCTGCTGAACAAGGATGATCATGTTGTGATCCATAATATTGGAGCATACAATATGACACAATGGATGCAGTTTATTACTTTAAGGCCTAAAATTGTACTTATCGATCTTGAAGGAAAGACTCATGTGATTAGAGATAATGAAGATTTGGAGAGCGTTGCATCATTTGAAAAAACCCCCGAACATTTAAAAACTTTCAATCTCTAAATTTCTGCTGATGAAAGAAATCGCGAAAAAAAGTTATGTAATGCTCAAAGAGAGTACTTTAAATTCATATTCTCAAATATTTTTTTCAAGTAATAAACTATTTGCCGGATTATTAATAGTGGTCACTTTTTTCGACCTCTATGCAGGAATAAGTGGTCTTATGGCTGTAATCATATCCAATATAGCTGCTTATCTAATCGGGTTCAATCGATCATACATAAATGCAGGATATTATGGTTTTAATTCATTATTGGTTGGATTGGGTTTGGGGATTTATTATTTACCCACCCCCGAGTATTTTATGCTACTCGCTTTCGTATCCATATTTACCCTATTTATAAGTGTGGTATTAGAGGGGGTTATCGGCAAATATGCCTTACCCTATTTGAGTATCCCATTTTTAATCGTTTTATGGTTAGCCATTTTAGCAACAAGAGAATTCTCAGCTCTTACCATTAGCGAAAGAGGTATTTATAGTGCGAACGAGATGTATGCTATTGGTGGAATTGGCATGGTGAAAATTTATGAATGGTTCACCAATCTGAATTTACACGAATCAATTGTTATTTATTTTAGATCATTGGCAGCTATTTTTTTTCAGTATTCATTATTCTCAGGAATTATTATCGCGATTGGAATACTCATCTATTCCCGAATTTCATTCTTACTCTCCCTCTTGGGATTCTTCTCGGCTTACCTTTTTTACATTGTTATAGGAGCTGATATTAATCAGCTTAATTATGGATATATTGGTTTTAATTATATTCTCACGGCAATTGCTATTGGTGGTTTTTTTATCATTCCATCTAAACAATCATTTCTTTGGGTACTGCTTTTAACTCCTTTAATCTCAATAATTATTGTTAGTACAAGTACCATTTTAGCGTTTTACCAATTATCCGTTTATTCATTGCCCTTCAATTTTATAGTGCTGGTATTTTTGTATGTACTGAAATTTAGAGAGAATCCCAAGTTAAAACCGGAAGTTGTTGCCATTCAACAAAACAGTCCTGAAAATAATCTTTATGCGCACATCAATCATCAGTCGAGATTTCAGGATTGGAAATTTGTTCCTATTTCGTTGCCATTTTGGGGTAATTGGAAAGTTAGTCAAGGCCATAATGGAGAATTTACACATAAAGACAAATGGAAATTTGCATGGGATTTTCAAATTTTAGGAGAGGATGGTGAAACGTTTAAAGACGAAGGAAAAGAAGTAGATGATTTTTTATGTTATAACAAACCTGTTATTGCTCCTGCTGATGGCTGGATTGAACAAATCGTTAATGGTATTAGCGACAATGCAATCGGGGACATGAATTTAGAGTATAATTGGGGAAATTCAATCGTTATTAAACATAGCGATAAATTATACACTCAACTAAGCCATTTAAAAAACGACTCTATAAAAGTAGTTAAGGGTAATTATGTAAAACATGGAGATGTGTTGGCAAGTTGCGGAAACTCAGGAAGATCGCCAGAGCCCCATTTACATTTTCAAGTTCAATCTACTCCTTTTGTAGGTTCCGAG
>Ga0180007_10006430_pt1 | contig 11474 bp, 11 predicted proteins | sample MM_PC_MetaG_FD_121122 | JGI IMG/M metagenome (GOLD analysis project Ga0180007, IMG submission 121122) | Groundwater microbial communities from the Aspo Hard Rock Laboratory (HRL) deep subsurface site, Sweden - MM_PC_MetaG | ecosystem: Environmental > Aquatic > Deep subsurface > Groundwater...
CCTGCAGTTCATCGCTTCTCTTCTGTTTTCTTATCAGACGCAGACTAATGTTATGCTTGTGCTGCGTCAGCTGCCATGGTTTTACTTTAGGCGGTTAACTTCTACCTGCAGTTCATCGCTTCTTGCTTATTCTTATCTTATTGGCAGACAATAATCAAATTATCGGCGCGAGTTCGTTTAACTGCAACCCGAATATCGTGATGAGGTAAACAATGAATATAAGAAGAAAAATCGCTCCTGCAATGCGCCCGATGCCCTTGTTTACCGCAGCCGCATAAAACAATATCGTATTTGCAGCAACTGCAAAAAGCAAGGTTGCAATGAAGACAGGGAGATGAAGCATGATGGGATTTATTGAAAGAGCAACGCCAAAAACAAGCCCGAGATTTGTGATATTGCTTCCGGCGATATTACCAAGTACGATCCCATAATGCTTATTTTTTAGAGCATATATGGTAGTACTGAGCTCTGGTAATGACGTTCCTATTGCGATTATAGTTGCACCGATAAAACTATGGGCAATGCCAAAAAATTCAGATATGGATATTGCCGAACTTACAACAAACGCAGATGAAATTATTATGGCTATTACACCGGAACAAAACATAACAAAAGCATTCAAAGCCATTTTTTTTGTTATTGTCTCGCCATTATATCCTTCTTCCAGATGGTTCTTCTTCTTTAATTTGCCATACACATATACTGCAAAAATGGAGAGCAATATGATACCCTCAAAAAACCCCAGCCCTCTTTTTTCTATAGCGCTGCTATATATTATGTAGACTGAGATAAGAGTTGTCAGAAGTAAAATAATTCCTATCTCCCGTAGATTCTTCTCGCTGATTTTTATGCCATTATAAAAAAAAGCGCCGATGCCGAGAATTAGCAGTATGTTTGCAGTATTTGAACCAAACACGTCGCCGGCAGATAGTGCACCTTCACCGGCAATGGATGATGTTACTGAAAGTGAAAGTTCTGGAAGGCTTGTGGAAATGGCAATTAACAAAAATCCGATTGCAATCTGACTGATATTGAAATAACTTGAAAGCTTTAACGAACTTTGCACAACTAAAGATGCTGAATTTGAAAGGACGAGCATTGATATTGCTAGGATTATTAAATCGGCTAAAATCATTGAACCTATAAAAGATCAGACTCAAATTTTATAATACCCACATGTTTGAAAACGAGTATATAATGGCATGTTCCAGACTTCATTTCATACGGCCACTTTCTGTTATGAAAACCACGACACGCAATATACCGATAAAGAATGCTTTCTTAATCTTCAGTATAAGCTTGACATACCATTGACTCCGGTTGTTTATTTTATCAAGAAGATCCTTGAATGCTTCTTTTTCACCAGGGCCCATCTTACTATCCGTCACTTTCTTATGTTCCTTGCCATCGATTATTGTAACTTCTTCTTGTTTACCAATCTGTTTCTTGGCCTGTTCATACCATGGAGGAAGTGATGAACGTTTCTTGTCTATGGCAGTAGTAAAATCACCAAGAGTTATGGTCCTTTCTTTTACCTGTTTTTTTGCAAGCTCTTCGGCCTGTTCCTTAGTCATTCCCTTTGTCATAAGCTCTTCAGCCTTCTTTTGGATTCTCATAAAGGCTTCTCTCCACGGAATAGTGGCAGCCTGATCAACAATATCTTTCAGATCTGCAGAAGCATAACCACTGGTTGCAAAGGCAAGGAACCAGAATGGAATAAGTGGGGCTAATGGCCTTCTTTTTGCATGCATTTTAAGGATCGCAACTGATGACGTGTAATCAGGTTCAGGAACAAATATTGTTTTGCTGAAACGACCAGATCTTCTAAGAGCCGGATCTACATCCCACGGGGCGTTGGTCGCTGCAATAATAAGAACATTTTGATTATTGGCTTCCACACCATCAATTTCATAGAGCATCTGATTCACGGCCATTTTCATATACTGCTGACCTTCACCCTGATCTCTTCTTCCACCTATGGCATCAACTTCATCAAAAAACAGGATGCAGGGGGTATTTTTTCTTGCAAGCTCGAACACCTTATGAATATTCTTTTCTGTGTTACCAACATACATGTCAAGCAAATCCGATAGTTTTGCGTTTATGAATCCTGCATGACATTCACCGGCAGCAGCCTTCACAATGAAAGTTTTACCGCAACCAGGAGGACCATACATCAATATACCACCGCCACCAAGTTTTCCGTATTTGCGGGCGAGGTCAGGATTTGTCATTGGATAAACTACTGCCTCCCGGATCTCTGCCTTCATCTTTTTCATGCCAGCGACATCTTCAAAGGTCATGTTTGGTTTTGTAAGCATTTTTATGTCGCTTGTACCACCCTCACCACCACCTTTGCCACCTTGATCCTTTTTGGCTTTTGCACTATTCAGATGAGTCTTTGCTTCGGTAAGTTCTGGATTAAGCTCAAGCGCTTTCTCATAATCAACAATGGCTTCAGATATGGAACCGGCATATTCATATGCAAGGCCTCTGAGATGATATGCCTCTGCAAAATCAGCTTTGAGTTTTATGACCTTTGTGAAATCTTCTACAGCTTTTTCATATTCTTCAATGGAAGCGTATGAGAGACCACGATTATAGAATGCTTTCAGATAATTTGGATTAAAACTGATAGCACGATCATAATCTTTTACTGCACTCTGGAAATCTTGTTTGCGATAGAACGCATCACCACGATTATTATATATGATAGGGTTTTGCGGATCAAGTTCCATGGATTTTGTATAATCTGCTATGGATTTGTCGAAATTTTTCAGCTGATAATAGGAAAGCGCCCGATTGAAATACGCCTCTGAGAACACGGGATTGAGAAGGATTGCCATATTGTAATTTTCGATTGCCTTATCGTAATCCCCTTTTTCATAATAATCATTGCCCATCTGATAATAAGTTTTTGCATCTGTGGGATTTGATTTCCTGTCTACCATATAATTCACGTGAATGTTAAACTTAGATTAAACTATCAAGGGAAGTAAACTTCCCTCACTGTCCAACAGAACGTCGTAACGTTCTGTAGATGTCAGAAACGACAAATCGTTTCTGAGCATACTCGTGATCACTGTATGATCACGACACCATTGAACGATTGCTTTGTTCAATTGATCCTGGAAATGGGATCTCCAATATATAGATGATAAAGAGATAATCCTTTTAACCTTTCGTGCTAAGAAATCCAGACATCAGCCATACGTTGATCAGGAGACTCCACACCATTACGATTTGACCTCAGCCAGGAGCCGTTCCTCGATTCTGAGAAGTTGGTTGTATTTGGATGTGCGTTCCCCCCTCGCAGGAGCACCTGTTTTTATCTGTCCGGCATCTATGCCAACGCAAAAGTCTGCAATAAAGCAGTCTTCCGTCTCACCGGAACGATGGCTCACAACCACATTCATGGCATTGTTACGACACATATGCACGGCATCCATAGCCTCCGATACAGTACCGATTTGATTGACTTTGAGCAAAAGGGTGTTTATGGATTTTTCGTTTATCGCTCTTTTGAGCCGATTAACGTTGGTGACTACGAGGTCATCACCGACTACCTGAAGCTGGGGCAAATCCTTTCTCAGGCCAGCGAATGCAGTAAAACTCTCTTCGTGAAAAGGATCCTCAATACTTTTCACCGGATAGGATTTCACAAGATCAACATAATAGTCTGTGAGTTCTGATTCTGAAAGTTCCTTTTCATCGATATTGTATTTTTTGGTATTTTCATCATAGAAAGATGATGCTGCTGCATCCATTGCAAATGAACAGTGACCACCATATCCGGCTTCTTCAACTGCCGCAGCGATCTCATCCAGCACTTTATAGGTATTATCGAGCTGAGGGGCATAACCACCCTCATCACCAACATTTCTTGCAGACTTGCCAAGTTTTCTGACAAGTTGTTTACCAAGCGTATGGTATATTTCGCTTGCCATTTGCAACCTGTGCGAAAACAAATCTGACTCAGGAACGATCATAAATTCCTGTATCGCGAGCTTGTTACCTGCATGAAGACCACCATTTACAATATTGAACATTGCATGAGGAATGCGGCTCCCACCAAGGTAATTGTGCAACATCTTCCCATCTGACGCCGCGGCAGCACGCAGAACAGCCATAGAAGTTGCAACAGTTGCGTTGGCTCCAAGTGAGCTTTTGTTGCTTGTTCCATCAAGTTCAATCATGGCATTGTCAATTTCTTTTTGCTTGTGTACATCCATACCAATGATAGCCGGCGCAATTACACCATTGACACTGCCAACCGCACGCAACACGCCTTTCCCCATGTACCGATCCCCGCCATCACGCAATTCCACTGCCTCGTGCTTTCCGGTTGATGCACCACTAGGTGCTGCCGCACTTGCAAATGCATTTTCTGTGACAACATCGACTTCTATTGTCGGATTGCCTCTTGAATCAAGAATTTCCCGTGCCCATACTGCTTCGATCTTCATGAAAATTCACCTATAAGTAAGATAAATAGTATAATCCACTATAGTTTATTTGACTTTCGACTTTTTGATCGTATTGGTTCTTCTGATATAAAACATCTATTTTAAATCCCTTTTTACCACAGAAGCTTCTGATATAGGAGTGGAACCAATGGTTAAACAAAGAAAAGAGATTAGACAGCACCTCGTAACAACCAATGGAACAACTGCCATAATAAGAATGCGGATAATGGAACCAGAAGTTGGGAAGATCGCAACAACGGAACTGGGTAAGATCAACATGCTTGATGCTTCAATAGCAATCCAGCCAACACCTGCAGCCAACTTTTTATATGCGCTTTTGGGAGGACGCAGAATTTCAATGCACACCAATAGTTTTGGCGGACCATTGATGGGAAATGGGGATTTTGTAGAATTCTGGATCACAAGAAAAAGTTTTGCCATTAAAGATATTGATGCAACTGCAGAAAAAACGATTTTTGATATTGCCAATATGTTGTACACGTTGGAAAAAATGAATGAAATGCCGGAGATAAAAAGTCTGATAAATGTTGCAACACGACTTAGGAGGATTAATGCCATCCCAACCGAAGATGACACTTATGCACAATGGAAAAATAATGTCAGAGTGATTTTTCTTAAGACCATAAACAATGCATTCAGTAGAGCAGAATTGCAACAAGAATTCGCACCATTGATACAGTTAATACAAAAAGCAAAACCAATTCACCACTTAGCAGGTGAATGTAAAACTATTGGTAGTGACATGATCGAATTAGTATTGCACATACTCGAAAAAAAAGGATTCAGACCTGTAACAGCTGAAAGAGAAGATCAATATGGAAAAGAAGTTAGCAGGCATACTAAGACATTGTTCCCGAAATCAGCAGGAAGATCGTTGGGGATTATTGAAATTGAAAGAACAAAAGATAGTAGAATGAGATGGGAATTGATACAGCCAGGAGCACTCGGATTGATTTTGTTAAAAGAACCTGAAAAATTTATCGGCTTTGATGAAGGACACACATTCTTGGGAATTGATCCAAATGTTGATAGTGAGGGTAACAGTCAGATAGTAGCAACTGAAAAATGGATTAGTAGGATGGAAGAACGCATGACAAAAATTGCTTGTGAGTTAGAATCCATTAGAACATGCGCAGAGATGAAAACACCATTAAGCGCAGCTCATTTATTATGGGCACTGAATCCGAATGATAACGCAAAAAAGAAATGGACGGAGATACTAACAGAATTAAGAAGACAGGTTGCCATCGGAAATGGAATAATGAATAATCGAGAGTTCCCATATGATTTAATAGGACAAAGAAGAGTGGAATGAAATGACTGAGATAATTGTTGATAATGAAAAGAAAAAAATGAAATTCAGAGGCACGCTTGGAGACCTCCTCTACAAATTGAAAGTTAGGCGCGAAGAGGTAGTGATCAAACTCAATGGAAAAATTGCACCAGAAACCCGCGAAATTAAAGCAAATGATAAAGTCGAAATAATAAAGGTAGTTTTCGGGGGATAAAATAAAATGGTGACCAAAAATAAAAGTAATAATATTTGTTCGTGTGGTAAAAATGCCACCATATTCCTGCATTATGCGAATAGACTATTATGTGAAACACATTTTATCGAGATGTTTGATAAAAGAGTGGGGCGTACCATAAGAGAATTTGGAATGCTTAAAAAAGGAGACAAAGTAGCTGTCGGTTTGTCAGGTGGAAAGGATAGCTGCGTACTTCTCCATTCACTTGCACAGATTAACATGCCAATCAAACTTGTTGCAATTACTATTGATGAGGGCATAAAAGGATACAGAAACAACACACTCAAAACTGCTAAAAGAGAATGTGAAAAACTCGGCATAGAACACGTTGTTTATTCATTCAAAGAAACCGCAGGAAAAACAATGGATGATATTGCAAACCAAAAAAATGAAATCCCGTGCAGCTATTGTGGTGTGATAAGAAGGTACATGCTAAACAAAGCGGCAAAAGAAACAGGTGCAAACAAGCTTGCCACTGGCCATAATGTGGATGATATTGCACAGACGCTTTTGATGAACATCATGAGAAACGAACCCTCGAGAATATGGAGAAACAGTGATAATGAAAATTTTGTGAAAAGGATAAAACCACTTGTAAGAACTCCTGAACGCGAGATTGCCATTTATGCAATGCTAAAAGGAATTAAACTTGATAGGGCAGATTGTCCTTATGCGCATTTTGCATTCAGAAGTCATGTGAGGAAGCTCCTGAACGAGACAGAAGAAAGATATCCTGGAACAAAATTCAAGGTTGTAAATAGTTTTTTTGAAATGACAAATTCCAATATAATGGAACAGACGATAGGAAAATACGGCAAAAAGAAAAATACAGGAAAAATGAGTAAATGTAAAACATGCAACCAACCAGGTTCAGAAGATATGTGTATGTTCTGCAAGATGAAGAAGAATATTTCATAAACTGAAGGATATAATTATTAAGTTCTTAGTGAATTAGATAACGGGTTAATGCACTATGGAAATCGTATTCCTTGGAACTGGCGGCGGAAGGATAAACCTCCTAAAACAAATAAGGGGAACGGGAGGATTTAGAATAAACTCGACTTCTGCAAACATACATATCGATCCAGGTCCTGGAGCACTAGTTCATTCTGTTAAACTAAGGCAGAGCCTGCTTGACATTGACGCAGTGATAGTGACCCACGGCCACCTTGACCATTACAGCGATGCAATGGTATTAATCGAAGGCATGAGCGCATACGGATTAAAGAAACGCGGGATATTCATATGCAACAAGAACAGCATAGACTATGTAAGCCCATGGCACAAATCAAAAATAGGCGAATTGTATCTCGTGGTTAATGGCGAAAAGAAAACATTCAAAACAGAAAAAGGATCGTTTGAAATCGAAACAATGGCAATGAAACATGATGAGGAAAGTGCATTCGGTTTCAAGCTTTTCATGGATGAGAAAGTCATTGGCCATATAACAGATACCGAATATTTTGATGGGCTTGAAAAAGGTTTTGAAGGATGCGACCTGCTTATAGTGAACTGCATAAAGCCCGAACCTGACAAGTACAAAGGCCATTTGGAAACGGCAGATGTAATAAAGATCCTGAAAAAAGCAAAACCAAAGAAATGCGTGATAACCCATATGGGCATAAAAATGCTCAGGGCTGGACCTTTGAAGCAAGCTGAAAGAATAAAGAATGAAACCGGTATTGAGACAGTTGCAGCAAAAGACGGGATGCGAATTATTTGCTAAATGGATCTAAAATGATTACCCCGGGGATTTTTTGAAAATCCTTTTTGTTTTCAGTTATTATAGTATTGATGCCATTTTCAATCATAGTTGCTGCAATAAGAGCATCCCAATATCCAACTTTAAACTTTTCATCGATTTTCATTGCTCCCAGAAGAGCATAACTAGTAGGAGATAATTTGACAAAACCTGAAAAACAGATAAATTTCTCACAAATCACGCGTGCCTCTGATTTTGGCAATGGATTTTCAACATATTTAGTTATTACATGATAAAACTCAGAGATATTTTGAGTTGAGATATAAAATTGCTCTTTTCGTGAAATGCAAGTTTCAAGCAATTTTTTTGCAATTCCATGTTTGACTTTATCACTCGTATCAAAAGCGTAAACAAGAATATTTGTATCCAGAAGTTTACTTTCGATCATATAGTTCAGCTCGGTTTTTATAGTTCATTTTCCCCATTTCGTAACCTGAGTCCATCATTTTTCTAAGCTCGTTCGATAGTTTTTCTTGACTTACTTTTTCTATCCAAAGACGAAGAGCCTCAGTTATTGCCTTACCAATAGTACCTTTTCCAGTACCTAGGTGTTGAGAGACTTCTTCACGAAATCTCTTTTCGACATCATCATCTATACTCACGGTTACTGTTGCCATGGATCTATTTAGAAAACGAATATATTTAAATATATCATTTTTCTAAATATAACATCATATGGATGAGTAACTATTCTGCCCAAACGAATTGATGTATATTTGTGCGGCTTTTGTTACGAACGCAAATGAGTTGATTTCAATCCAATAGTGAGGCTCGTCAATGATAATGACACAGAATAAGTTACTGATCCTTCAATCTATTCATCATGTTCGATATTAACTGGCATGACCGCATTAGGTTGATCTAACTGCGATATAGGATTTTCACAGGAATGCATAACTAAAGCGATTAATGTCCCCAATACTAGACACAACGCAGATATTGCCGCAACCCATTTTTTATCTGATTTACTTAGTTTTATGCTTATGGTTTGACCAGCTGAATTTGATCCGGGTTCTTCAATCACACTCCCAAATGCCACAGGATAAATTTGTTTTTCTCTTTCGCAGTCAGTGAGCATTCCATCCAATTCTTCCATTGATTGTGGCCTTTCATCCGGATCAGGTTTAATACATTGGTGAATTATTCTTGCGAATCCGGCAGGCACATCATCATTAAGATCACTGATTGGAACTGGATCTCCCCGTGTTGCAAACGAATATTCAATTAAGTTCTCACATCTAAACGGCAATTTTCCAGTCAACATTCCATACATACAAATGCCCAACGCCCACACATCCTCAGGTGAACTTGCGGCACGGGCACGGATTTGCTCTGGAGACAGGTAACCAACCGTCCCACACACGACTCTTGTAGGTGCATGAATTCCTGCAGTTGTTGCAATATCATATCCATCAATTTCTGATAGTGATGCAATACCAAAATCGATTAATTTCACATCAGCAATTTTTTTAGGACCTCCAGCAATCATAATATTTCTTGGGTTTGTATCCCTGTGAATAATTTTGCGAGAATGGGCATGACCCAGAGCATCACACATGGAATGAGCAATCAGAAGAGTTCTGGTAAGTGGAAGTTTTGGATGTTGTTTCAGTAGATCATAAAGATCACAACCGTCAACAAACTCAGTTGCCATATAATAAAGACCTCGATAAACTCCAGAGTCTTCATTTGATATGATTCCACACCCTAACATTTTTGTTATGTGTGCGCTATCCAGATTATTAAGAAGAATAATTTCGTTTAAAAATCTTCCAGTATCGGCTTCAGTTGAACCGCGCCGCATTATTTTTAATGCCAGCCTTACTCCAGGGTCAGAATGATCATGGTTAATGAAATCAGCTCCATATACAATCCCAGCACTCCCAATTCCAATAGGTTCATGGATTAGATAATGCCCCCCATCAAAAGATATTTTTGATGGTTTTAATCTCCGATGAGGATTTCGAGAACGTATTGTAGTCATATGACTCGTAGTCAACACAGGAGTATGGAATATGGTTGTCATTTTATCCCTATTTAGATAATAATAGTGTGGCGATAAGTTTAAATTTGTGTCTATATGACAGTTAATTGAAACATGAGAAGAAAGATGGGTATTGAAACATAGTATGATGGATCTGATAAGCATAATAGGTTAGATTGCCATTTCTGTCCAAACGAGTTCATTTTTAAAGACCAGTAAACACCATAGAATTGGGGCTGGTAGAGGGCTTGATATGCAAAAACAGCAAACCAGAGAATGCGGACAAACACGATTAAGCACGGCAAGAAAAATAGCAATAATTGCAGCAGCAGGATTTATTGGATTTGCTGCCATGTCCAAAAAGGCACATGCAGAAGAAGGACCACAACCACAGATAAGAGCAACCGTGAATGTTGGAGCAGGTGCAACAAATGGAAGACTAATAGGAACAGCAGGAGTTTCGTTTTCCGCACCATTAACAGACCAACTTAGATTTAGCACCAGTATTAGATTGGCAACAGATGGAAGAAACACTGCAGTGGATAATGCAGATATAAATATCGGAACACAGCGCGCTCTTTTTTCAGCATATACAAGTCCTGACGAGATATCAAATTACGGCGGAGTACTAATTGGAACTGGAATCAAATTCAGGATATGGAGACTCACATTATTCCCACATGTGTTTTGGGGAGAAAATGAAAGACCGAGGGCAGTGTTGCCGATAAATTACGGACAGAGTTTCATGAACGGAAGAATAAATTTCTGGGGAGGGCCTGTGATACATCTTAATTCTGCTGCCTATGAACAGGGACCATTTCTTGGCGCGCAAGGCGAATTGTCAGTCAGATTGTTTGGAAATTTAAGGGCTTATGTCTATGGCTTCCTTATGATGGCAAGGCAAGTAGTCAACGATGTCCGCGATTATGCTGTGGGATGCTGGAGCGTAAGGACTGGACTCGCAGTACCATTCGAATTACCAGCAGGAAGAAACCAGCACGATAGATGATCGCCTTTCCAAATTCTTTCCTTTTTTTAACGAGAATGTACCATTTATAGGGATTACCAATCAATAAACGCTATCAACTTATAGATAATTTGACAAAAGGTAATCATTATGCTCCAACAAAGATATGATAGAACCATAGAGGAAAAATGGCAAAAACAATGGGAAACTGACAAGATTTATCAGTTTGATAGTAAAGATAGTAAAAAAGAGATTTACTCGATTGATACTCCTCCGCCATTCACAAGCGGCGAACTCCACATGGGCCATGTGCTCTCATACTCTTTTTTCGATTTCGCAGCCCGCTACAAAAGAATGCAGGGATTCAATGTTTATTATCCTCAAGGTTGGGATTGCCAGGGCTTTCCAACAGAAGTGAAAGTGGAAAAGAAATATGGCAGACTTCCTGCACCACAGTTCAGGGAAAAATGCGTGGAATGGACAAAGGAAATGATTGCAAGAATGAAAGCACAAATGAATGATATGGGATTCAGTCCTGACTGGGATTATGAATATCGGACAATGGAACCAGAATATCATAGGAAAGTCCAGCTCTCGCTTATCATGATGTACAAGGACAAACTTGTATATCGAGACAAATATCCGGTTTACTGGTGCCCACGATGTGTTTCGGCAGTTGCAAAGGCAGAACTTGATGATGAAACAAAAAACGGAACACTAAATCATATCAAATTCACAGGACCAG
>Ga0180007_10006431_pt1 | contig 11473 bp, 10 predicted proteins | sample MM_PC_MetaG_FD_121122 | JGI IMG/M metagenome (GOLD analysis project Ga0180007, IMG submission 121122) | Groundwater microbial communities from the Aspo Hard Rock Laboratory (HRL) deep subsurface site, Sweden - MM_PC_MetaG | ecosystem: Environmental > Aquatic > Deep subsurface > Groundwater...
AAGCTCCAGCTTCATCTTTCGAGGGGCTGGAAACGGATACCAGGAGGCAATCTACGCTATCTTCAAATGGCAAGACCGTATTATCCTCACCGTGCTTGACCCGAGTGATGGCGCGCCCATCACCGCCTTCGCCAGGCGGACGGGCAAAACTGTCTCCTATATACGGTCGCTAAGCCGCAGAGAGACGCTAGAGGTCTTGAGTCCTAACGACTCACGTCTCGCCAAGATCGCAGATGCATGGCGCGGCCGACCCAATATCTGGCGGTTTTTTGTTTGGTTCGCCAAGGGCAAAGTTATGACCCTGCGGATCGGGGTCATGCTCTTGGTAGAAACCGCCGTGGCATTCACCAATCCGGCGAACGAAATCTTCTTCATCTTTGGGTTCATTCCGGAGATGGAGTGGATTGAAGAAGGAGGTTGCTAAAAAAAATAAATCCACTTTCTCACTCTCGAGCAGGGTATCAAGGTTCACATGGGGACCGGCGCCGAGCCGGTCCCCACCGAACCCCTTAGTCAATAAGACCGATACCCTGCGCATTTTCACAAAATCAATTACACTACTTGACATTTTTCTATCAAAAACCTATAATATATCCCATGAATGAACATCAACAGGCTAAGTTGGCCAATCCACTTTTTTTAAGTCAAGCAATTTTAAATTCTAGAAATACGACAGTTGCTGGCAGAATTGTTGCCAGACATGGCCCAAAAGGAAGAGAAGCTTTGGAAATAGCTCGTCCAACTTTTCCTCAAAGACTGGCAATAAAAAGAGCAGAAAGAGCCTATTTAATATCTCAAAGACCGCCTGTTGCAGAAACCACCTTATTTAGCCGAGTCCGAGATTGCCTCCGACCACATTAAAGAAAAGGTCTAATGGACAAAACGTGTTGGTTTTAAGCCCCTTTTCTTCATAAGTCTAAAGTAAAAATACCACTTCACAAAGTTAGCCCTTCTTTGTCTTTTTAGCCCACAGTGTATCCTTAATTTTGTTTTTAAGTGAGTGAATTCGGCTTCAAGGCCATTAGTGTCTTTTGAAAGGTTTGGATTATCAAGGTAAAGGAAAGCATTGTTTTCTGAAGTCTTTAGAGTCCTGAAAGCTTGTCTTAAGTTCTTGTGTGTATACCACCAAACTGGCTTACCTGTTTTAGTTTTTTCTTCTTTTGAATATGTTTTCTCTTTGATAAAGTCCGTGTGTCTTTTTTCCCATCTGTCTAGCCACTTTAACCAGATGTTTTTCTCATAATGACTAGTAATTGTGTTTAAGTGTCTGGCTATTTGAAGCAGTTCAACTCCCGTCTCAGTCTTGGGATTACGAGTTAACAACTTTTGACATGATAACTGAAGATGAACAAGACAATGTTGATGGGGAATATTGGGTAGTAGTGTTTTTACTGAGGAAATCAGGCCTCCGTGCTTATCGCTAGTCACTCCACAAATCTTGTAACCTGATTCACTTATTCTTGCCAGATCATAGCAGTAGTTGTGATAATTTTCTCTGATAACAAAATTGTAGAAGATGACATCTTTCTTGTGTTTATATACGAGAGCACAGCCCCATCGTTTTAAGTATGTACCATCAATTTTTAGATAAACTTCCTTTGGCCCCTTTGGCTTTAAAGGTTCAGGAGGCTTATCCAAGAATTGACGGAAATGTCTGAGTAAAGTTTTGGAAGATATTCCCGAAGACAGGTCAGAGATCGTATTCCCTGTCGTAATCCATTTAGTAAAAAGCTTGAAGTATTTTCTTTGTTTATTCTTAATTCCTGGAGTGAATGTCTTTTTGCATGCTATACATCTTCGTCTTATTGTTTGTGATTTGGCATGTCCCCACTTAATAGATTTCTTCTTACAAAAAGGGCAGTTGAATTGATAGTTTTTTTATAATTTGGATTAGTCATATCCAAATTATACCAAATTATGCCGTTGTAATGGTAATAATTGTTGATTTTACCAACACGTTTTGTCCATTAGGCCAAAGAAAACTTTAAATTTAACTTTTTTTAAAACTTCCTACTCTTTTTTTCCACTTTCTCCCTCCATGAAAAAAGCATGTCCCAACCCAACTATTTTCTTTTATTTACTCAAAACATCCAACCAAGAATAATTTTTTATTCCTTTCTTTAGTTCAAAACTCTCCTCAGATCTAGACAAAACAGCGCTATCCTCGACTAGTTTTCCTAGTCCTGACTTTGCCTTTAATAAGCTATCAGCATATTTTGGTAAAGCAGTCATTGAGCTTTTAATCTCGAAAAAATGCAATTTCTCTCTCTCCTCAATAACTAAATCAACTTCTAGTCCATCACGAGTTCGCAAATAATACATCGACGGCATCTGGCCTCCATGAAAAAATCTCTTCCAAAAATCAACTATTACAAAAGTCTCAAATAAATGTGGAAAACTGGGACTGTTCAATAAGGTTTGTCTATCATGTAAACCCAGTAAAAAAGAGGCTAATCCTGTGTCAATAAAATATAATTTTGGGCTTTTAATCAACCGTTTACCAATATTCTTGTAATAAGGATAAAGTAAATAAATTTGATAGCCGGTTTCTAGTAACGATAACCATCTTTTAGCCGTATTTACTGCCACACCTATTTCTTTTCCAATCTCAGAAATATTTAAAATCTGTCCAGTTCTAGTTGCGCACAAACGCAAAAAACGTTCAAACTGATTTAAGTCGCCAACTTGTGTCAAATTACGGATATCTCTCTCTAAATAAGTGTTAATATACGAAGCACACCATAATTGTCTATCCACCCTCTTATTATTAGCAATTTCCGGATAGTTGCCTCTCAAGATTAATTCGCTTATCGAAACTTTCTTTTTCAAACTTTGGTTTAAAATAGGTTTTTTCAAGAATTCATTCACTAATCTTGTTTTATCTCCAAAACCAATTCTCTCAGCCAAAGAAAAAGGCAGTAAAGACAATATGGCCGCTCTTCCCGCCAATGATTCACTAACACCTTTCATTAAAACAAAATTCTGCGATCCTGTTAATATCCACTGGCCGGCCTTCCTATTCTCATCTACTGCCAATTTTATATAAGACAATAATTCTGGAACATACTGGACTTCATCAATTATCAACGGTCTTTTATATTGATCCAAAAAAGATACCGGATCACTTTTTGCCCTAGTTCTAATATTTATATCCTCCAAATTCACATAAGTATATTTTTTATTTTGCAAACTTTTTACTAATGTAGTTTTCCCAGACTGCCTTGGTCCTGTTATTACTATTACAGGAAAAGTCTTTATTGCCCTATTTATAACTTTACATAAACTTCTAGCTTTCATATAAATATTATACCCCACATATTTGCAATGTCAAGGAAAATATGCAGGGTTATAATATCACTGATCTAAGTTAAAAAACTTTTTTCCACTTTCTACCTCCATGAAAAAAAGCATATCCCAACCCAACCCTCTCTCCTTTCATTTTTGGCCTCATATATAACCACTGTCCCACAAAAGTCACTAAATTCACCAACCACCAAAAACCACTAAGACATCTGTCATCCCGAGCGTAGTCGAGGGATCCCGTTGGAAATGTAAAAGAACCTAATTTATGCTTCCGATGGGATTGCCACGTCACTCCGTTCCTCGCAATGACAGTTTGGCACGCCCATTTCTTATTTTCCCCCACAAACCTTTCATAAATCTCATCTTTATTCAAAACCGGTTTTAGTAACATCAAATCACTCTTACTTATTTTTGTCCGCTTAAATTCAGGTAATTCCAAACTATTCTCATCCAGCCACATATTAAAACAAAACTCATCTTTTCTCTCTTTTTTTCCGGCCCTCCGATGGGGGACTTTCTTCAGCCTTATATAAAAATTCAAAAATAATCTGGTAATCCACAGTCTGTTTTTCTTAGTTATTACTAGTACATCTATATCATCATTTTTTTTTGCCCCGCCGGCTCCAACTGACCCGCTGACCCCCACAAACAAAATATTTTTAAATCTACACAAATGCTTTTTTACTAAGCCTTCTGCCTTTTTTAGTTTATTTTTACTATATTTATTCACCCAACCTATTCTAAATCATCTTTTTATTCTATACACCTTAACAAAAACACTGTTTTTGTTAACCACCTACTTGACAAAAACATAGTTTTTATCAAGCACATACTATGAAACTGTTGAATATTGTCTTTTTCATCCGTCATCCTGAATTTAGTTCAGGATCCCATCAAAATTGATTTTTGTCCCATAATAAGTTATACTACTCTCATTATCATACATAGTATATATGTACGGTAAAAGAACCAAGAATTTAAACAAGTCAATTGCGATTTATTTTAAATTCTAGTACTTTAACAAACCGAGAGTGAATAAAAATATCAGCAAGGCTGTAGTAAGCAATCGAACCCTCGATTCCTCACCACAGTCTTGTTGAAAAATAAAAAATCATAAGAAAAAAGCCAAAAGGAGGCGAAAAAGGAAGAAAAGAAAGTAAAGAAGTGAGAAGAAAAAATGGGTACGAAAAAAACAGAAACACTAGATCAAGAAAAGGAGTGCAAAGATGTATTGCAAAAAGTTCGGATTCGTCTCTCTGCTAGTCGTTCTGGCGATCGGCCTTGTGGCCGTCGCCCCTGCTCCTGTATCCGCTTCTGCCCTCGGGTCTCCCCCCAAAGGTGGGGGAATTGTCGGACCCTTCGTCCCCTCAAGTCCAGAGGGAGAAAGTTTCGACATAGGAGCAACTTTCCCCAGGTTTTGCAACAAGCCATTGGGCTGTTGTTGGAAAAAGAATTTCTGGGGAGTTTACTGCGAGGTCCCTTGCCCCGGCATCCCAGCCGAAGTCGAAGAAGTCGCACCACCCACACCGGAAGAACTGGCCGACCGGCTGGCCGCCAGTTGGTGGAGATCAACTAGTGGATGTTCTCACAGTTGGAGGTACCACGAAGAGAACATGGTCGTCGAGCTCCTGATCAACGACGATGTCTATATTGAGACCTATGGTCCACCGTCAAGACCAGCCTTTTCCAATGGCGGATATCTCTGTCGCGATGACATTGACGCCGAGGGAATTTGGAAAATCACCCTGGTCATCGGTGTAGACAGCCCCGCCAGCATCGAAAGGGTTGTCTATGAAGTTGACCCTCCCCCTGACAACGATGTCCCTATCTCCGCCGACGACGAAGAACCCTGCTCGTGCTGGGCGGGAAAGCCCATGCTGGGCGACGGGGACAGAATTTGTAACGACCAGTCCAAGTGGTCGTATTGCGAATGCGAAAAGTTGTCATCGGAAGATTCGGCAGATGTAGATCTCGGCGGTTGGAGGCACACCGAAGAGCCGTGTGTCTCAGCCGATGCCGATGACACCCCTCCATCCCCTCCGCCCGCCCCTGTCACCAAGATTCACATCGTCCAGCGTGGCGAAAATCTGTACCGAATCTCCTTGTGTTACGGGGTAACCGTCGAAGCCATTCAGGTCGCCAACGGTATCGTCGGAACCAATATCTATGTTGGTCAACAGCTCATGATTCCCTGACCAATTCGGTGGGAGCGGTCGGATCAGCCTATCTAATCCCGACCGCTCCCCCCAACGGGGGAGCCAAACCACACAAGATAAGACATTCACTCTCGGTATTTAAAAACAAAAATTATCCCTCTATTCTTACTCTCTGCCTATTCACCCAACCTATTCTAAATCATCCACTCACTTCACACACTCCAACAAAAATGCTATTTTCATCAAACCCATACTATAATATCTAACTAGGCTATTTCTATGAACAAAAACAGCAAAACTTATCGCCTTTGGGAAATGATCCCTGGTATTTTTGCCTGGGTAATTATCTTATTTCCTATTATTGGTTCTTTTTTTGTGCCAAAAGCAGTTAGCTATTTTGTTATTGCTTTTTTAGTTTATTGGATTTATCAATCTTTCAAATCGGCCATATTAGCCATTATCGGTTATTTCAAAATCAAAAAATCTCTTCAAGTTAATTGGAAAAAAAGATATTTCAAAAACAAAAACAAAAATTTTCTGCCATATTCCAAAATTAATCACGTCATTATAATTTGTTCTTACAAAGAGCCGATAGAAATTATAGAAATGGCCGTTGGTAGCCTTGCCAAACAAGTAGATATAAGTCTAAAAAAAATTCATGTTATTTTGGCTCAAGAAGGTCGAGCTGGCCAAGAAAATAATCAAAAAACAGAAAAGTATTTTAGTAAAAAATATAAAAATATTTTCGGCAATCTTGTGTTTACTGAACACCCCTATAATTTACCCAGCGAAACCATAGGCAAGCACAGTAACGAAGCCTGGGCCGCCAAATATTTCAAGAAAAATTACATAGACAAAAAAGAAAATTTAAATTTTAACTGTACCACTCTTACCACCTGTGACGTTGACACCATTTTCAACCCAAAATATTTTTCAGCTCTAACTTACTTTTTTGCCTCAACAGAAAATAGATACTACAAGTTTTGGCAATCACCGATTTTTTGGCACCACAATATAGACAAAGTTCCTGCTCCCATAAGAATAATTGGAACTATGGGAAATATAATTCACATAGCCAACATTCAGGAACCGGACGGTTTATTTTTCAATTATTCCTGTTATTCTTCTTCATACAGACAAATTGATTCAGTTGGCTATTGGGACTTAGATGTTATTCCGGAAGATTGGCATATTTTTTTACAATCATTTTTCGGCACCGGAGGTAGAAGTTCAGTAGATCCGATTTTTCTTCCAACCATTGTAGATGCTCCTAGTGGGACAAATTACTTTAATGCTCTTAAAAATCGCTACAACCAATGTGTTCGTCATGCTTGGGGAGCTACAGATATTGCCTATGCCATCGAACAAGCTCGTATTCACAAAGAAATCCCACTGCTTACCCGTATTTTAAGAATTTATAAACTTATCAAAACCCATTTAATCTGGTCCAGTAATTGGTTTATCCTGACTTTGGGAACCAGCTTGCCCGCTGTTTTAAACCCCAGGTTTTTTCAAACCTCATTTGGTTATAATTTACCCAAAATTGCCAATATTATCCTGACTATTTGTTTATTACCTCTTTTTGTTCTCGTAGTTTTAGATTGGAAATTAAGGCCAAAAAGTACAAAAAAAGGTTTTGTCAATTTCTTCAAAAATCTAATTCAATGGCCTCTCATGCCCATTGCTACTCTTACCATGTCAGTTTTACCCGGTCTTCATTCTCACACCCGCCTTCTCTTCAACAAACGCCTTGAATACAAAACAACAAAAAAGTAAATAACCCCAAAACAACTTTTTCATTTATAATTAATCATCAATTCTAATTTTCTCTATCCAAGACAAATGCTCAAAATTTATAAAAAATACAAAAACAATCCTATCTTTCAATTTTTTTGCAAAAATAAATTTCTATTTTACCTTCTGCTTCTAAACTTTCTCTTAAGAATCCCTACTTTTTTTGAACCAAATCGCTACGCTGACGAAGATATCTATTTAGCCTTAGGCCAAGGACTAAGAAAGGGCCTGGTTTTTTATCGCGATATTCACGACAACAAACCACCGCTTTTATATATTATTGCTGCCATAGCCGGATCTGTTCCCATTTTTAGGCTCATTCTTCTCGTTTGGCATTCAGTTAATATTTATTTTTTCTGGCTTTTGTCCAAAAAACTATTCAAATCCTCTTTTTTCTTTAATCTTTCTACTTTACTTTTTACTATTCTTTCCAGCATCCCTCTGACTGAAGGTAATATAGCCAATGGCGAAATCTTTATGATTATGCCTGCAACTATAGCTGTTTATATCCTTCTCACTCGACAAAAAGATTTTATTTTAGCCGGCTTTCTTTTTGCTATTGCTTTTCTTTTCAAAGTTCCAATTGCTTTTGATTTTTTTGCCATCCTTCTTTATTTCATTGCCTTCAAGCCTAAAAACATAAAAGCTTCAATCAAGACCATTTTTTCACCAAAAATTTTGTTTATGCTTTTTGCTTTCATTTTTCCCATTCTGTTAAGCATTGTTTACTATTATCTGCTTGGCGCCGGCCAGCCCTATGTAAAAGCCGCTCTAATGCAAAATGTTGGCTATCTATCTTCTTGGGAAGGAGCTTCTAGGCCAATTTATCAATCTGGACTTTTTCAAAGGCTTATTGTTTTTATTGCTATTCTTGCCCTTTTATTCAAATTTAGAAAAAACTTTCATCAAAAATTTCTATTAATTTTTCTTTGGTTTGCCGGTGGTCTTTTCGGTTCTTTTTTATCAGGCCGGCCTTACCCTCACTATTTAATAGAAGCGCTTCCGCCAGCTTGTCTTCTTTTGGTTTTTCTTTTTTCTAATAAAAGCAAAACGGCAGACAGGGTAGTTATTTTTCTTCTTTTTTTACTTACAACCATAGGTATTTTTAAATATAAATTTTGGTATCACCAAAGTCTGCCTTACTATAAAAACTTCATTCAATATGTTTTAAGAACCAAAAACAAGCAGGAATATTGGAATTTCTTTGGTAATCACGTTATAGATAATTTTCAAACAGCCCACTACATCAAAAAAAATACCAACAAAAACGACAAAATTTTTGTTTGGGGGGATGAACCATCTATTTATGCAATGTCAAAGAGGCTTCCTATCGGCAGATATACGGTTGCATATCACATTGTTGATTTCAATGGCTTTGAACAAAGTTTCAGACAAATAAAAACTTATTTGCCTGAATATGTTGTTTATTGCCAAAACAACAACCTATCTTTTCCCCAACTGGATTCTCTTCTATCAAACTATTACTATATAAACCAAATTTTTGGCAATAACCTGCTTTTTAAGTTAAGATAAGCAGAAGTGAAGCTTTCAAAACAAATACTCAATTCTATTACTCGCTTTGGCGCTTACTGGCAAAAAAAAACAAATCGCAAAATCTTAAGATGGAATATCTTATTCATACTAATACAACTTATTTTATTGGTTTATGAATTAAATAATCTTCCCCCGCAAGTTCCTTTCTTTTATGGCCTTCCTTGGGGTTCGGCTCAGCTAGCCCCGGCCTCTTATCTTTTTCTTTTACCTATTTTTTCCTTCCTTGTCCTTTTATTAAACAGTTTTTTGGCTACAATCTTCGATCTTAACTCTATATTGCTTTCTTATTTATTAAACATTTCTTCCCTTCTTTTTTCTTTACTTGCCCTGACAACATTACTAAGAATTATTATTCTTGTTGCATAATATCTCAAAAATGATGCCATTTTTTTTAATTTCAATCACAGTTTCTTTTTTTATAAGTTTTGTTATTACTCCGTTAGTAAAAAACTTTTTCATCAAAAAAGCTTGGGTTGAAGATATTGTTGCCAAACAAAAAAAGACACACAATGTTACCTCTCTTACTCCGGTTCCTCGTGGTGGCGGTATCCCAATTTTTATTGCTATTGCGCTAACTACACTATCTTTTCTTCCCAAAGACAAACATCTTGTTGGTATTCTTTTGGCGGCTTTTTTCGCCTTAATTGTTGGCCTTTGGGATGATATCAAAGATATTAGCCCTCGCCTTCGCCTCCTTACCAATGTAATTACAGCCTTGATAGTTATTTCTTCCGGTATTGGTATTAGTTTTTTATCCAATCCTTTTGGAGGAGTAATCGATTTATCTCATTTTCAAATAAATTTTACTTTTTTCGGTCCTCACTCGATTTGGATATTTTCAGATCTTCTGGCTCTTTTCTGGATTGTTTCTTGTATGAATATAGTTGGCTGGTCAGCCGGAGTAGAAGGACAATTACCGGGCTTTGTGTCCATTTCTGCTATATTCATTAGTATTTTAGCTTTAAAACATTCAACGGATATTGCCCAATGGCCTGTTATTATTTTGGCTGGTGCTATAACTGGTGCCTATCTTGGTTTTTTACCTTTTAATTTTTTTCCCCAAAAAATCCAGCCGGGTTATAGCGGAAAAAGTCTTGCCGGCTTTTTTTTAGCTGTTTTGGCCATCCTTTCTGGAGCCAAGCTTGCCACTGTTATTTTCCTTTTAGGAATTCCTATTTTAGACGCTGTTTTTACCATTATCAGAAGAATCTTGAACAAAAAACCTCTATATTTATCAGACGATCAACATCTTCATCATCAATTACTTAAACTCGGTTGGTCTCGTAAAAAAATTGCCCTGACTTATTGGCTCTTTTCCTTAATTTTAGGATCTATTGCCCTTTTTCTCAATAGCCAGCAAAAATTCTATGTTTTTATTGGATTATCATTAATAATTTTTTATCTTCTTATTCAAACTTATCGACATACGTCATCGATATCCACCCGGTCTCATCACCCTCAAGTCTAATTTCACCCCAACCATTTTCTTCTTTTAATAATTTATATTCTTCACCCGGATTAACTTTTTTTATTTCATCAAAATTACTGCCAGCTCCTTTTCTGACCCTTAACCAGCCTGTTTCAGTTTCTTTTATTTTTATATAAGGTCTGGCAGACTCTGTCGCCTCTGTTGTTTTTTCCATTATCAGCTCTTTTTCTATTTCCAGTTCTATATCGCTGGGAATTTCACTTTTAGCCAATTTTGCCTCTACAACCAATTGAAAACCCTTGATGAATTTCACAAACAAAGTTTTGCTTTTATAAGCCGGAAAAGACAAATCAACTTGTTTATCTCCTTCTTCTATTTTTTGTATTTGCGCCGGAGAAAACCTTTTTATTTCTCCATCAATACTAACGATTGAATCACTGGGATCCACGTTTACTATTAATGAGGACTCATCTTTGTTTCCGGTTTCTTCCATGAATAGAACATACCCGGCACATTCTTCTTCATTCTCGCCAAATTCCCAGTCGATCACTGTAGTGGTTAAATTATGTAAATTTATTTCTCTTGACCATTCCTTTAATTTTTCGTCTTCAGGAACTAATCTCAAAACTATCTCTCCCGGTTTTAAAGAATTATTTCTATAAGGAGTCATCCCCGCTTCTCTATTATCAATAAAAACTTTCACGCTTGGATAAGTAACTATCTCGATTGCCGCCTTTTGTGGTCTCAAACTGCATCCGCCAAACATTACACCAAACAAAACCAGTACCAATATCCTTTTAATCATTTGTTTAATTATATACAATCCATTCTTTGTTAAACCTTCTTCAACACACCCAATACCTTTTCAGCGTTATCAACAATCTCATAAACTCTCTTCTCCTTACTGCTAATCGCCAGTTTTTTTACAATACTATTAATAATCTCTTTCCAGAAATTACCATAAAAAACTATCGGTTCATGGTGGCCATAGTTTAGTTTTGCCAGTCCCCACACCATACCCAGTTCAGAAATAGTGCCGGTCCCGCCTTTAAAAATAACAAAAGCATCTGCAATATCAATCAATTTTTTTACTCTGTCCTCGTAAGTTTTTTCAACATATTTTTTATCCGACAGGGAAGTATTGTCTACCATTTCCCCTTCAAATTCTTTAGTTATTTTTTCTTTTTTCCAAATCACCGTCTCTACTTTGCCCCCAACACTTTTGGCTCCAAGAGTG
>Ga0180007_10006432_pt1 | contig 11473 bp, 6 predicted proteins | sample MM_PC_MetaG_FD_121122 | JGI IMG/M metagenome (GOLD analysis project Ga0180007, IMG submission 121122) | Groundwater microbial communities from the Aspo Hard Rock Laboratory (HRL) deep subsurface site, Sweden - MM_PC_MetaG | ecosystem: Environmental > Aquatic > Deep subsurface > Groundwater...
ACTGGCGTCATCGGACTGCAGCAGGGCGGCTGCACGTTGTTCCAGCACTTCGATATCGGTTTCGGCCAGAAGCTTCATGAAATTTTTAAGTTCATCAAGCGGCAGGGTCGGCAGATGCTCCAGCAGGAACTGTATGCTGTAATCCAGCTTCATGCTGCCGATCAGCCGGAAGGCGTCCATACGCACTGCATGCGGATAAGCCTCGCGCCCCTGACGGACAATCTTTAGCACAAAGGGCAGTACAAAGCTCGGGGGCATCTTGGCCAGCACCGTGCGCAACCTGTCCCGCAGCGGGAAGGCCGGATCCACCAAAAATTCGAACAACATCGGACAGAAAATAAAATCACCGTGCACCAGCAAAGACTCGAGCACCAGGTCCAGTAACTGGAAGCGCGCCGCCTCGCTCTGCGGCTCAGCTTCTGTCGCATCAGATACAGTGGCATTTCCGCTGGTGCCGGCGGCCGCTGCCGCCGCGGTCGCTGAAGCCGCTGCAAGCAATGCTGCTGCGTCAGCGCGCAGTCGGCGCAATTCTTCGCCCAGGCTGAGCAGTGCCTGGTCGGTGCCGCGCAGCTGAACGGCCTTCAGGCCGGCACTGTACAATAGCAGATTAGCCTGCGACAGCGGCCTGCTGCGCACCAAGGTACTGATACGGGTCCAGAGCGGCAGAATATGCGCGCGGTCGCCGGTCTCGGCTAACAGCTCCGCCCCGAGCAGCAGCGTACCATAGGCAGCATCCTCGGGTAGCTGTTCCAGAAAGGAATTGATGCGCACGCTGGATGCGTTGGTCAGCAGACGGCGGATGTGCTCCAGATCCTCACTGTCATCCGGCGAGGCCCGCAAGAACAGCTTATACAGGGTTCCTGAACGTTCCAGGAACAAGGCTGCCGAAAAACGCAATTCCATATCCGCTCCAGCCAGATAGGAGATGGCCAGATTTACATCGTCGTCGCGAGCAGGATCCAGCAGTTCCAGGATATGGCCAGCCTGCACGGTAGACAGCTCTGTATAGTCCACAACAAACAAGTCATTAAAGTCTTTCTCCAGCCTCAGGCGGGCAGCCTGGCGCACTTCGAACACCGGGTCATCCAGATATAAAGCTTTTATACGTGAATAAAAGATTTCTCGATCCTGTACAGGGGCTTCCTGCACTACAGTCTTGCGGATAAGCGCGTGCGAATCATCCAATGATTCCCAGACACTGCGGACAGAGCGCGGCTCGCTATCATGAATCAGGATTTTGACAGCAAAAAAGCGCGAGGCCCATTCCGGATCACCGGTCATCTCCCGAATCTGGTCGATAGCGTCGGCCAGGAAAGCGGCGGCGGCTTTTCCGTCGAACGGCTCGCCTTTACCGGCCAAAGCGATCTGCTGATAGGGCAAAAAATCATGCCTGGAGGCCAGCCACTCGCGGATCGCGGCCTGCAGCGACCGGTTTTGCAGGGCAGCCTTAAAGCAGATAAAAATTGAAGCTGCCGGAGAAAATTCCAGCAGCAGGCGGCACAGACCTTCCTTCGGATGAGCCTGGAATTTTTGCAGCCAGAGCGAATCCAGGCCGGTCAGGACCGGTAGATTAAGCTCGTGCTTACGGGCAAGCTGTACCAGCAGGCGCACATTAGCCTGGGCACGACGCAGCGGCAGCTTTTTCTTTATCAGAGAGGCTGTATCCTCAGTCTGGCTTAATTGCCTAACCAGCCGCCGCAGACTCAGCTGTGAAAGTCGTACAAATAAAAGCAGAAGCAATGCACCGGCCAGCACCAATGCCACGGCTAAAACCAGCCACAAAGGCAAACGGGTAAAAAATTCCATGATACTCTTCATATCTACTCCACATACTCTGGCCGGGAACGCAAGCGTACTAACATACTTGCATACCCGACCTATAATCGGACTTCCCCGGCCTGCTCAAATATGCCGGGAACAGACTCTATAAGGGTTTTGGCACAGCTAACGCCGCCCCAAAACTTTGTATATCTGTATTGGCTGTTCTTTGCCTTTTACCTTTACCGGCTCCCTGGTCTCCAGCTTAAAAGCGCCGTCCAGCAGCTGCTTGGTATTTTCCGTTATTATTACTTCATCCGCCTTGGCCACGCCTTCCAGGCGGGCGGCGATATTTACGGTATCACCTATAATCGAATAGTCCATGCGCCGGCTGGATCCCAGATTGCCGGCAACCAGCGGGCCGGTATGCATGCCTATGCCTATGCGCAGATGGCTGGCTTTGCCGGTAAAGAACGTGCGTTTCGGATTGTCCACCAGCTGCTGGATATCCCAGGCACAGGAGACAGCCAGAAAAGCATCCTCAGCCTCGCTTGTCATGGGAACCCCCCAGGCCGCCATGATACAGTCTCCGATAAACTTGTCTATATAACCGCGGTGCTTTACAACGATTTCCACCGCCTCTGAGAAATATTCATTTAGGACACCGATAATGTATTCCGGCTCTTTGCCTTCAGAAAAGGAAGTATAACCGCGGATGTCGGCAAAAAAAACCGTGGCCTGTTTCTTGTCGCCGCCCAATTTTATCGAATTCGGTGAATCCATCAGGGATTGCACTACTTCCTGACTCAGGTAGCGCGAGAACATATCTTTGATCAGGCGCCGTTCTTCCACCGCCACATGCATCTGCTGCTTAAGTTCCTGCTCGCGGCTCTGGTCAGTAAACAAAAGGGTCAAGCCCTCATGCCGGCCGCGCTTGCCGCGCAAAGGACTGACGTTCAGTGAAAAATCCATAGGCCGGCTGCTGTCATTCCAGATGCCTTCTACCCCCAGTAGCTCCTGGCCATTAGTCTGGACGCCCAAAATGGCTTTCTGCAAACCTTCGTCGACCCTGCCGCCGAAAAAATCCTGCAGCTTCTGCCCGAGCCTGGTGTCATCAAGATTGAAAGCCTCCGCCGCCTTCTCGTTAAAATACTCGAGCTGCCCTTTTTCGTCGGTTGTAATCAGCAGATTGGTCATTGAAGAAAAAACACTGGCCTGATAACGCTCCAGTTCTTCTATTTGTGCCAGGTAATCTTTCATTTCCTGAAAAAGCCTGGCATTGTCCATCATCCCGGCAGCCAGCTGGCTGATGCTGTTCAGAAAATGAAAGCGGGCGCGGTTATAGAAATCCGGGGCAAAGGCATTCAGCACCAGAAAACCGAGGTTCATTTTCGGGGTTATCAGTGGCAAGGCTATGGCGGATTGCATGGCTGGATGCAGCAGAAAACCGGCCAGCGGGCTTATATGCCGCTCATGTACGATTATCGCCTCCCGGCAGTCATCCAGAAACTGCAGAGATTCCTCCTGCCCGCTAAAGGCAGCGGGAATCTCGAAGCGGCCGCGGTGATATAAAAGACGCATACCCTTGGCCGGATTCTTGAAATCGCTCCAGGCATAAAAACCGGCTATATCTGAGCTGCTTACATCTATTGATTGCTCTACCAGCGAGGCTGCGAGCGAGCGAAAATCTGGTTCGTTGGCAACCAAGGCACTGGCGCGCACCAACTCATCGAGCATGTCTACTTTTTCTGCCTTCATGAAAGGCCTCCTGCAGGGGCAAGCGCGGCAGCGAGCTCTTGCTGCGTAAAGTTTGCTGCATGAGCACGCAAAATACAAGACTCAGCGTTAAAAATAGCGCTATATTCGATGAATTTAGTATTAATTAGCCCATAGGGACAGTTTAATCTTGTGGAAACACGGCGCCTGATATGCTACACTGCGGGTAATTACGGAGACAGGTTATGAGCGCCAGCAAAATGCCGAAAAGCCAGCAGCCAGCAATACAACTGCACCAGGTGCTGTTCGGAAAAACCGAAAATCATCTGCAGCAGCTGCTAAGGTCTTTTGTGGCCAGTTTTGTCAGTTTTTCACTGGACTTCCTTACCCTTCTGCTGCTTAAGCGCTACATTTACCTAACAGCCGCGGCGGCTATCGGCTTTATCACCGGCACAGTATTGGTATTTATTCTAAACAAATACTGGGTATTTCCCCGACAACGCTACAGCAGCCTGGCAACCCAATTTTCGGTTTTTTTTAGTTTCGCCCTAAGTGGATCGCTCATGTACACCCTGCTGTTTGCCGCCTTCAGCGGGCCGCTGCGGCTACACTTTGCCCTCGCAAAAACCACCGCCAGCCTGCTGGTCTTTATCTTCAATTTTCTAACCCGTAAATTTTTCCTGTTTGCGGCCAAAAGAAAAAGCCGCCCTAATTCGGCGTAGTACCGCGGCCGGCCGTCTCTCCTGCCTGGTTAAGCAGATCCTGTATGCTTGCCTGATGCCGCAGAGGATTGGCGGTAATGCGCCGGATTTTCTTGCGGGCATACATACGGGCATCCGCCGCCGAAATCAGCGTATCCACATCCGTACCATCAGATGGATAGCCGGCCCTGCCGATACTGAGTTCGATACTTACCTGATGGCCTTCGATGTCGGCCGAAGTGTCAAACAGCCGCTCTATATCATTAACAAGCACCGGAGCTGAAGCTGCCACCACCCCGGAATGCGCACCGGACCGACTGATGCAGAGAAACTCGTCGCCGCCAACCCGGCAAATATCCAGCTTGGCCCCAAAGCTGTCCTTCATGCGTTGGGCAAAAACCCGCAGCACTTCATCACCGGCCTGGTGTCCGTAATCGTCATTAATTTCTTTAAATCGGTCAAAATCGATATAAATAATATATAACTCATCGCGTTCACCAAAACGGCGTCCGGCCTCGATGCGGCGGCCCAGTTCCATATAAGCAAAGGCCCGGTTGTACAGACCAGTAAGGGTATCACGATACAGCAAACGCTCTATCTCGTGCTCTTTACGTTTTCGTTCGCTTATATCCATGTAGATTACATAGGCACCAAGATGGCTCTGATCAAGCAAAATAGGAAATGCAATAATCGCCACATCGATATCGGTTCCGTCCCGTCGCGTTCGGATGGCCTCAATCTCCAAAGATTTTCCGTCCAAGGCAACCATGTTCGAATAGCTTACCGCCTCCTGCATACGCTCCGGAGCGACAATCAAGTCATTCAGATTGCGGCCAAGCGTCTCCTCCTGGGTATAGCCGAACAAGCGCTCAAACGGTTTGTTAACCTTCCGTACCAAAGCCTGCTGATCGGTGAGCACGACCGCGCTGGGAGTGTTGTCGAACAATTGCTGAAAATAAACATTCTCGCGCCGCATTGACTGAATCGCGAATTCTTCGCTACTGATGTCCCGGTACATTGCGAACATGCCGACCACCACTCCGTGCTTTACAACTGGGCTGCCGACTGCTTCCACCTGCAGCAGCGCACCGCTCTTATTGCGGCGTACAGTACGCGAGTTCATAGTGTGCTGAGTGAAGATAGTATCATGAAATGACAAGGATTCCTGTTCGTAACCAGGTGGCAAAATAAGTATATTGATGAAGCTTCCTATAGCCTCATCGCGGGTGTACCCAAAGAAGGCACTGAACTGATCATTAACATCCAACACTGTTTCGTGCATATCCAGAATGGCAATAGGATACAGTGAACGGTTGAACAACTGTTCCAGGAAGTCTTCCTGCTCGCGCAAGCGCCGTTCGGCCTCGCGCTGGGCACTAAGATCTTTATAGATGACATAATTGCCCACCAGCTTGCGGTCAATGGTAACCGGATAGCCGACTGCCTGCACCTCCACCAGGCTGCCCGCACTGGTTTTGCGCCATAGAGTAACCTGAACCTTTTCCTGACTGATAACCTTGCGAAATAGCTCTTTGGCAGCCGGTAGATCAGCCTCTGGGACGATCAGACTGTCTAGATCCATACCAATACTCTCGGCACGCTTGTAGCCGAAGAGCTGCTCAAAACCCGGATTCAGATCCATTATTCGGGAGTCGTTATCAATTAGTACAACCGCATCGGGGAAGCGGCCGAAAAGCTCCCGGGTATACGGGGCCAGCATCGACATCTCGCGGTAGGTTTCGATAACCCGGGGATTGATCTCCAGCAGCAATACCCGTTCAGCCTGGTTGACCGTACTTACCGATATCTCCAGGTCAAGCTGCCGCCCATGCTGGTCCGGCAGACTGCACTGCACTGTTCCAGCCCCGGAGGCCGGCAATAAGGATAGCAGTGATCCGGCCAGCACTGAAGGAGCAGCATCCGGGGCCAGGCCAAAGAGCTGGCGGAAGGCACTGTTACAGTCCAGCAGTGTATCCGGACCGGCTATGGCCACTGCCGATTTTATATGATTAAAAATCGCCTTGTACAGCAATTCCTGCATCTGATCCCCTTCACTATCAAGCATCGTACAGAATGCATTATTTAGCAAGAGGAAATAATTCCGATGGCACTCGGGGATCAGTGTGCCGGAATTTAAATAGAAAGCTGTTTAGTCCACTGCCGGCTGATGTAATTGCGGCGGAAACCAATTGCTGAATAAAAATCCTGCCCGCTGCCGACATACGCTTTGCGCGCGCCCAGACGATACAAACGGTTCAGCCCTTCTTGAATCACCGCGCGCCCCAGCCCCATGCGACGGAAGTCCGGCGGAGTACACACCGGCTCATACACGCCAAAACGGTTTTTGTCGTCATACCACACAATGCATACACTGGCATATTGACCATCTGGGGCCAACACATACAGATCCTGCTCGGCATGGTAATCCGGAGCAGTCTGCACCAGGGCGTATTCTTCAGGAGTAGACCACTCCGCCGGATCAGGATGGTTGAAGCCCAGGCCCTGGGCTTTGCAGCGCAGATCCAGCCGGCTTTCGGCTTCCGCCATACTGTGGATGCTGAAACCAGGCGGCAGCAGCGGAATCTGCTCGGCCTCTATGTCAATTTCCGACCAATAGCCGCAATCCTCCGGCCGCTGGTAACCACGTTTTTCGGCAGCGGCAAGCAGCTGCGTGTCATGGTCATAGATATCCAGCAGCAGCTTGCCATCCGCCGGATTGGCCATATAGCGCTCAGCTTCGGCCAGAATCTCATCCAGCAGAACAGCGGCAGACGGCACCCGCTGTACCCAGAACTCGCCATTTGCCTCCCGCCATTCGGTATTCAGCAGGGCTACTATCTGCCCCGCCTGCTCCCAGATGCGCACCGCGTTTTCGAAGTGGTCAATATGGGACTTCCGGGCGGTACTGTCGCCTTCAAACATACAGGGATGAAAGCGCCCCCAGTTCCAGCGTTCCAGCCCCCAGTTAAGCGGTTTGCCAAAAGAATAATAGGCGTCTTTTAAGAAATCGCGTATTTTAATGAAGTCTTCCGGACCTTGATAATTTCGTAGTATTGTTTTCATGATTTTCTCCTAAGCGATTCGAGTATAGAATATATGGCCTGCCGGCTGAGCTCAAGGCTACAAATCAGGTTGACTAAAGGTCTACAGCTTTTTCCGCTTGACGTTCAACAATTTTGAACGATACAATCAAGGCTCAACAGCACGCTTACGGCCGAAGCCGGCAAGCGGCTAAAGGAGCAGACATGTACGACTTTCCCGAAACCCGAAAAGACCAGACAGTGGATGTGTACCACGGCAAGAGCATTGCCGACCCGTATCGCTGGCTGGAAGACGATAACTCCGCCGAGACCAAAGCCTGGGTAAGCGCGCAAAATTGTGTGACAGAAGAGTATCTGGCCATGGTACCGGAGCGCGGCAGATGGCGTAAGCGCCTGGCCGAACTGTGGAATTTCGAAAAATTCGGTCTGCCCCAAAAGCACGGTCCGTACTACTTTTCTTTTTACAACAGCGGCCTGTGGAATCAACCGGCTCTGTATATCTCTCCATCCTATGCCGACCGCGGTCGGCTTTTGCTGGATCCGAACAATCTGAGCAGCGACGGCACTGTCTCGCTGAGCGCAATCGCACCGTCGCCGGACGGAAAGCTGCTGGCCTATGCACAGGCCGAAGCCGGATCCGACTGGGTGGTGTGGAAAATTCTGGATACGGCCAGCGGCAAGCAGCTTCCGGACCAGATACGCTGGTGCAAAAACGGCTCGGTAGCCTGGCTGGGTGATGGTAGCGGCTTCTTTTACTCGCGCTTTGCCGAACCGGCAGCGGATGCCGAACTGACTGCTTTGAACAAGGGGCAATCAGTATGGCTGCACCGCATGGGCAGCAACCAGGCCGCCGATACTCTGGTATACGAACGGCCGGATCAGAGCGAATGGTATCTGTATCCGACTACCTCCGACGACCACAAATGGCTCATCATTTATGCCTCACCCGGCTGCAATCCGGAAACCGGAATATTCATCAAGGACCTACGCATAGACGACTCACCGGTAGAACCCTTTCTGGCGGATTTTGATGCCGCCTGGCAGGTAATTGATTCCACAGAAGAACGCTGGATCCTGCTTACCAACCAGGCCGCCGGACGGCAGCGGCTGCTTTCCATCACGCCGGGAAACAGCGACCGCAGCCAGTGGCAGGAGCTGGTGGCCGAAGATCCGGAAGGCCGTGTTCTGGATGCAGCGCATTGCTGCGGCCAAAGCATACTGGCCCTGTACATGACCGATGCCCGGGCCGAACTGCGGGTTTTTGACCGCAGCGGCGCAAACATGCGCAAGGTAGAATTGCCCGGCATAGGCACCATCAGCGAGAGCTGTGGTCAGCGCGAAAGCAACGAGGCCTTTATCCTGTTCAGTAGTTTCGCCCGGCCATCCAGCCTATACCGCTTTGACGGCAGCAGCTCTGCGCTGAGCCTGGCAAGTGCTCCGAGCCTGGCCTTCAAGCCGGATGATTTTGTTACCTCGCAAGTATTTTATCCCTCAAAAGACGGCACCCGCATTCCGCTGTTCATCGCCCACCGGCGCGGATTGCAGATACATAAGGATACACCGGCTCTGCTCTACGGCTATGGGGGCTTTAACATTCCGGTGCGGCCGCGCTTCGAACCGACCGAAATGGCCTGGATGGACCAGGGCGGCCTGGTGGCATTGGCCTGCCTGCGCGGCGGCGGCGAATATGGGCTAGACTGGTACAATGCCGGCCGCTTGGCCAACAAGCAGAATGTTTTTGACGATTTTATCGCCGCAGCCGAATGGCTGATCGCCGAAGGCTATACCAGCCGGAGCAAGCTGGCCATAAACGGACGGTCCAACGGCGGACTGTTGGTAGGTGCCTGTCTGACCCAGCGCCCCGACCTGTTCGGCGCGGCCGTACCGGAAGTAGGCGTCATGGATATGCTCCGCTATCATAAATTCACACTTGGCTGGGGCTGGACCAGCGACTACGGCTGCAGCGACACGCCGGAAGGTTATACTATTGTGATTCAGTATTCTCCACTGCACAATATCAAAACCGACCGGCACTATCCGCCAACCATGGTAATGACCTGCGACCACGACGACAGGGTAATTCCTGCACACAGCCACAAATTTACCGCCACCCTGCAAGCCGCCCAGAAGGCAGCAGGCGGTTCAGCTCCCATCCTTACACGCATAACCACTTCGGCAGGACATGGGGCCGGCATGCCCACTGAAAAACGCATCGAAGAGCGGGCCGATCTGCTCAGCTTCCTGACTGCGGCGCTGAACTTGAAGCTGGCGGAGCAACCATGACAACGGCAGAATTACTGGCGCTTTACGACCGCTACGAACGGAGAGGCGCGGCCTATCCGGATTACGAGCGCAATGAAAGCGCCCGCACAATCCGCATGACCAGCCTGGATGGCGGTCATAATTTTGTCATCTGGTCCGCGCTCAACGCCGCCACTGCGGATGATGCAATTTCCGCTGAACAGGATTTCTATAGTTCATACAAGAACGGATTTGAATGGAAATTGTATTCACATGACCAACCTGCCAACCTGAAAGAGCTTCTGGCCGCCCGGGGCTTCAGCATCGGTGAAGATGAAGCTGTTATGGTGCTGGAACTGGATTCGCTGCCGGAGGCCCTGCGTCGGGCTCCGGCAGTAGAGGTGCGCAAGGCACTGGACGAAATAACGCAGGCTGATTACGCAGCCGTAAATAAAGCAACCTGGCCAGACGACGATGGCCACTGGGTAGCCGCGGTGCTGAAAACCATCAGAAACCAGCCCGAGCGCATGAGCGCTTATGTAGCGTATATAGACGGCCTACCGGTCTGTGCAGCCCGCATTGATTTCCCGGAACATTCACCCTTTGCCAGCATTTGGGGCGGTGCGACGCTCGAAGCTTATCGTAAACAAGGTGCCTATACGGCAGTATTGGCAGCCCGGGCCCAGGAGGCAGTACAGCGCGGCTATAAATTCCTGACTATCGACGCCAGCCCAATGAGCCGGCCTATAGCTGAAAAATATGGCTTCCGCCTGCTGGCTGTCTCCAACCCCTGCGACTGGAAACCTGGGCAGTAGTTCCCTGTAGCATTGCATTGTGGACAGCCGGTTCTGATTGTGCAGAACGGCAATACAATGCTACAGTAGCTTTCATGGAACAGAGTACACAAGCACAGGAAAGCAACTTTATTGAGCAGCTGGACTGCAACGGATTGCCTGCTTCCGGCTTTGCAGTAGCACCAGCGCGATCAGTCAATGCCGCACTGATGGAACGTCTGGCTGACGCCCGCTGCCATGAAATTGATAACGACGGCAAGATCCTGGAACTAAAAATCATCGGCACCAGCACTCACCTGGGCCAGCTGCTTGTCTGCATTCCGCCCCAAAGCAGTACCCAACCCTGGGCCGCCGCCAGCCTGGTCCAGATCGGCCAGCTTATGCTGGCTCTCAGCCACGCCATACAGCAGGGTTTGCTGAAAGCCGGTCAGATAGATTTTTCCAGGCTGCGCCTGCAGGCGCGTGGTTTCATTATACTGAGCCTGACCAGCGCGGGCAGCCGCCGGCCGGATACAGCGGCTGATATGCTGGACCTGCTGAGCCTGCAAAACCAGCTGGCATTGCAGATACTGGCAAAGCTCAGGCCAAATTCACCTGGCAATTACAGCCGGCAAGCTGGCTTCTACCTACCTGCCCTCTACCAGGACAAGTATCGCCTTAATCCGCAATTGCGACAATTCCTCGCAAACACAGTGCACAGTTCCCCAGGCAGCCTCACCCCTGCCAACAGCGACAGCAAACGAGGCGGAAAAGACAGTGCTATTAATCCAGAGTTCATTCTGGCGGAATGGCTGAAAATCGGCCGGATATTATTGGCCGAGGACTGTTTGGAAGCGCTTTCTGCTAGCCGCCTCCGCTTTGCCCGCCAGCAAGACAAGTTCTGTCGCCGGCTTTATGCTGCGGGCACAACACTGCAAAAACACCGGATGCCGCTGATTGCGACAGCACTAATTCTGGTTTTCGCGGCCGCACTGATTATTCCGGCAGTACAGAACAAGCTCAAGCCGCCACTAAGCGCCGGCATGATGCCGGAGACTTTAGTCATCCATTTCTTTAAGGCCGTAAACGAGCTTGATATAGCCTTTGTCGATTCAGTGCTGGTAAAGCCGTCAGCTTCCCCCTTCGGCAATTCGCTGTATACAATGGCAGCAGTTACTACCATCCGCAATGCGGCAGAAGGCTCGCGAATGCTGATGCCGCCGGAGGAGGCAGCTGCGGCCGG
>Ga0180007_10006433_pt1 | contig 11472 bp, 12 predicted proteins | sample MM_PC_MetaG_FD_121122 | JGI IMG/M metagenome (GOLD analysis project Ga0180007, IMG submission 121122) | Groundwater microbial communities from the Aspo Hard Rock Laboratory (HRL) deep subsurface site, Sweden - MM_PC_MetaG | ecosystem: Environmental > Aquatic > Deep subsurface > Groundwater...
ATTGGCATTTCTCTATCGGATCCGGATGGATTCCAACTGCAAAGTAAATACTATTATCAACGATATAACTTATTCTGCACAAATTCAAAATTTGCGCTTGAGCGATTATATAGGGATAGTGAGAAGATATTATTACTGCCTTTTGCTATAAATCGTGATTTTCACTACCCAGGTACCCAGCAAAGAGAAGGCGTGCCTAAGATCATAGTTGTCGGAGAATGCCGCAGTGAGCGAATTCCCTTAGTAAATATGCTTAAATCAGATTTTGAGCGTAATCTAGTATTATATGGCCCTGGATGGGGGCCTATAATAACAGGGGCAAAGTATAGGCAGGCACTTCAAAGTGGAAGTATCTATATAAGTTTTTCTGAAACAGGAGCGAGGTACCTTAATCCTAAACTGGGCTTATTTGAAGCAGCAGCGTGTAAACTCGCCTTGCTGACTGAAGAGTATGCTGAGGTCAAAGATTATTTTAACTCCTCCAATGAGATACTTTTGTATAACAACTTGAGTCTGTTGAAAGAATTGCTTTATTTCTTAACTAAAAATCCATTGACAATAGACTATTATGCTGAAAATGCATACCGACGGTGCATAAAAGACCATACATGGGAGCAAAGATGGAAAACTGTATTTGCCAGATTAGGAGAGTTGTATGGAAAAGAATAATAAAAACATATATATAACCGATCTAGCAATAACTTATAGTTCTAACTTTAGTTATTGTATAATCCCCCCTCCGGAAATTAATTCTTGCCCTGTAAATATGCCTTCCACAGGTCCTATTTACAAAGAGGAAGTAAGAGAAGAAATAGTTGCGTACCCTTTTGTGGGGTCAAATGGGGATGTTAGATATATTGGGCTATCTGAAAAAGTACAGGGCACTTTAGGTATTATAATGGGTACATTTGATACTATGTCAAACGAGATTCGAGAGCTTAGAGACACAATGACCAAGAATCAGAGAGCATACTCAGCTCTAAAAAGGGATCATGAGGTACTGAAAGCTAATCTTAAAAAGTATAGGGATGTATCCTTTTTTGGAAGACTTAAATTATTATTTAAGGGCAGACCATGAATACTCACATAGAAAGAGGCGAAAAATTCCTGATGGATTGTATGCGCCTAACTCCTAACGGCAAACCGCTTGCGCATTCTTACTGCACTAAGACAGAGAAATGGGTTAAGCCTTATCCTGAAGCAACAGGGTATATTCTATCCTATTTTTGTGATACATACGGGGGGCATCTATCTGAAGTACCAAATTTTAGAGAATTGATAATAGCAGCCGATTATCTTTGTGCTATCCAGTCAAAAGAAGGCGGCTTTCCAAGCTTTGATTTTAAGCGGGCATACTATGTTTTTGACACCGTGCAAGTAATTTATGGCCTTTTAAAAATGGCTTTTTTTACAAAAGCAGATGGTTACTTTGAAGTAGTTAAAAAAGGGATCGATTTCTTATTGTTGAGCAGCGCTAAGTGTGACCCTATAAGGGGAATTCCGCATATATTTACCGAAGGGAAATTTATGCATCTAAATAAGGGCTTCTACCAAGAAGGATATGCTATCTGCGCTAAAATAATCGAGGCAATTCCTTATCTAATTACTTTAGATGTTATGCATTATAAGATGCCAAATTCACCTAATAACAGTAGACTAGCTAAATTAATATATACTTTGATATCGTGGGCGTCATCTAAAGTATCAAGTTTAATTATAGAAACGCATCCTTATGCCTATTTTTTAGAGGGTTTGTCCGGTTTTAATAAAGATACTTTACTCAAGGCTGTGCAAGGACTCTCATTAAGAGTGCATGAGAATGGTTATCTGGCTTCATTTCAGAGTAACTCATTTGCGTATACTTCTGGTTCAGCACAAGTGGGCATTCTATTGCATGGGGCAGGCTATAAAAAAGAAGCCTTGAAGATACGTAATTGGTGCAGAAGGGTTCAGAACAAGCATAAAAGCGGAGGTTTATTCCAGTATGCAAACAAGAATTGCTCACAAAATACAGACGTTCATTCTGAAATAAACTCGTGGGGCACAAAATATTTTTTAGAGTTAGAAAGGCTATTTAATGAATAACGAATTATTAGGAAAACAAAAAAAAGATGCAATTATAGATTTAGATAATTTTTTGTTCACACACAATGTTCCAGGGCATAAAAGTTATGTAATAAAATTAGTTTATAATTATGACCTAAAAGGTGGAAGAGGTCTGATAGATCTTGAAAAGATAAAAATTGTGATAGACAAGATTATTAAAATGGAAAAATTAGCTATCCATAATCACATAAAAAAACCGGAAAATGCGCCCATCGTGAAACAATCCAGTATAGACTTTAGTAAGCTTCCTGATGCGGTAAAAAAAGTCATCTTTGAGCATAGAAAAAAACATACTACGCATACGAAATGCAGTGGGTGTGTGTCAAAAGCAATAAAGATACCTACTTCCCTGAGAAAGCAAGCACCAAATTTGCCAGGAATAGAGGGAAAATCTGCTGATGAATAAACTACAAAAAAAAATATTAACAATACTTATACAATACATAAAACCCTCGGATACTATTTTAGAATTTGGCAGTGGGTCAGGCCATTTATCCTGCGCTCTTCTTGAGAAAGGGTATAGTGTAAGTCTCCTTGATTTAAGAGAAGAAGCAATTACCGGAAGTATGAGATTGATTTCTTCCATAGGGCTCCAAACTAATTTTTATGTGGGAAGCCTGTTTCAACATGATAAAAAATACCATGGTATTTTTAACACAGGCTGCATACAATGCTTCCCTGCAACATCAAAGGGCATCACTAAAGAAGATGTAATAGATCGGTGTGCACATTTAGCTGATTATATAATCTTTTTTTGGCCCTTAAAGAACTATAACCAGAGGGACACCGGGGATTCTTCTATACCTGGGTACAAACAAGCTAAGGAATACGAGATGACACAAGAAATATTCATGAGCATCACCAAACATGCTTTTCCAAGTATGTGTGAATGCGGAAAGATAAAGACAAATTTGAATTATGCCTTTGAGTGGGGCTATGCAAGTAAATAAAGTAACTGGAATAATAGGCTTAGACCTTAGTGTAACTGGGGCAGGCATAGCTATCCTACGGTTTTTTGGTGAAGGCACAGTAAATATAAAAACGTATAACGTTGGCACAAAGGCAACCTTCGGCAATATTGAGAAAAGAATTCAGTACATTGTTGACTTTATACTAGCCAACACTACTAGCACTGATTTAGTTTTTATTGAGGACTATGCTTATGGCGTAAAACCAGGGGCTTCTTCGCTGGCGACTCTGGCTGAATTAGGGGGTGTCATAAAGTATATAATGTGTAGACGAGGGGGAATATGGCCATGTGCAATTTCTTCTACAACAATTAAACAATGGTTATCAGGTAAAGGCAATATCAAAAAAGATAGCTTTTTATACTGGGGGCTAAAGAAATATGGTCAAGATTTTAAAACTGGGGATGAAGTTGTAGCACACACTATTGTCGATTTCGCATATTTTCTGCTTCTTAACACATTAAACAACCCTAAAAAGTTTACTAAGGTTGAAAGTAGCATATTTGAGAAATATAGAAAAACAGTTGACTATAAAAAGCTAATACTATTCTTAAATGGAAAGGAAGGCCCGGATGGACATGAGAGATTTTGGGCTTAGTAGCTATTTAGACGCAGGAGTTCCTTTAATCTATACTAGGACTACTGAGTTACTTAGAACAGAACAGATAATTATGGATTCAATTAACTCTCTTGACCGGTATACTTTTGGTGTATGGCGGGTAACTACAGGAGCTCAATTTTATAAGGGAAATGAAGGTATTATAACGGAAAGAATAGGCAATATCCGGGACATCCTTAAATGTTTAGGCAGGGATATAAAGGGGCCTATAGTCCTAATAGTATACGTTATAAACTCCATATTGGATTCTGTAGAGACTATACAGGCATTGTTAGATTCAGTATTTATGCTAAAACGTACCGGATCTCATGTAGTTTTTATGGGGTCTGTAACACTGCCTAGAGAATTAGAAGCTATAACTGAGATTATAGATATACCTGCCCCAAGTATGACTGAGCTGAAGGAATGCTATCAACTACTTTCAAAAGATTTTAAAGACAAGACTATATTTTCTGATGATATTCTGGATGAGGCTGCTAACGCAGCTTCCGGCTTACCAATAGCTATTGCTGAGAATGCTCTAGCTCTCTCAATAGCCAAGACTAATCTGGTTTCAGTCCAGGCAATTCAACAACATAAAAAAAGTATGTTAGCAAAAAGCAACTGCCTGGAGTATATAACCCAAAAGGAGACTATAAAGCATTTAGGAGGCTATGCTGCGTATAAAGACTGGCTATCTAAAAGAAAAAAAGCTTTTTCTAAGGAAGCACGAGAATTTGGATTAAAGTCCCCAAAAGGAGTTCTTTTTATAGGGATACCAGGCACAGGGAAAAGTCTCGCAGCTAAAATCACAGCGAACTTCCTAGAAGTTCCTCTGATTAGACTTGACTTAGCTAAGGTATTTCATTCCTTTGTAGGTGATTCTGAAAAAGCTATACTAATGGCACTGGATATTGTAGAAGCTATGTCACCCATTGTTTTATGGATTGATGAAATTGAAAAGGGATTATCAGGAAATGATACAACTTCAATGGATGCAGGGGTCAGTGCCCGAGTTTCAGGGGCTATAATGACTTGGCAGCAAGAAACAGAGTCCCCTGTAATGTTAGCAATTACTGCAAACGACCCTGAAAAAATACCAAGCATGTTTTATAGAAAAGGCAGGATTGATGAAGTGTGGGTAGCTGACTTACCGAATATGCGGGAACGCTACGATATCCTAAAAATCCACTTACTTAAAAGAAATATAGTAATCTCATGCACAGATTTATTATCGATTGCTGAATTAAGCGAAAATTTTACAGGAGCAGAGTTAGAGTACTGCATAGATGATAGTATGTACACTGCTTTTGCGAATGGAAGCGAGGTACGGCGTAAGGATCTTGCTGATACTATTAGAAGAACAAAGCCACAGTTTAAAGGAAATAAATTTATTAAAACTTGGGGTGAAAAATTTGGGAGATTTGTTTCATAATAAAGTTAAATATGAGGAGAAAGTATGCCAAAATTAAGTAGCAATTTTAAAGTAGGCGCGGCAACAAAAGAAAGCATAGAATTAAGTTTAAAACTTAGAGAAAAACTAAAGACAATAAGGAAATCCATGTATTCAGATAACTATGATATCTCGATGTCTTTATTTGAAGCAAAGGAAAAGGGCTACTTTGTCGATTGGGGGTATACAAATATCTATGATTACGGGTTGAAAGAATTAGAGTTGGAAGATTCAAAAATGAGACTATACCTTGATATGGGTAAATTTCTAAATTTAGTATCCTACAGCTTACAGGACATGTTAGCGTTAAGCTGGTCAAAATGTTTGATACTGGTCTCAATTTTTAGAAAATTAGGGTTTGCCCCTAAAACAATAAAAATGTGGGTAGAAAAAGCGAAGCAACTTAGTGCCCTAGAATTAAAAACCTATACAAAAGGAGTTATTGAAAAAGATACAGTAAAGTGCATTGAGGAGGTTAAATCCTACTTCAAGCTTCCGCTGACCGATAGCACCGCCATAGTTGTGTCTTCTGCTATCGAGGAGGCAAAAGATCAGATTACAAAAGAATCGGGGAAAGAGGCTACTGTGAGTGACTCTGTGCAATTAATTGTACAAGAGTGGATAAGCCAAAAAGAATTAAGTCCTAGAAGGATTACTCTGATGGACCACATAAAGTATCTTGAGAAAGTGTATGGAGTTAAGCTAATGGTAGTGTCCGAATCGGATTCATGCCAAGATTTTAATAATGTGCCTCCTTTACAAAAAACTACTAAAAGTAGTATGTATAGCGAGGATACAGAAGTAACCGAAGAATCTAATACATCTCTTGAGCAAAAGCCCAATTTACCTGATGAACAAGAAGAGGGTGTTTTTGAAATTCCTGATCAGCCTGAAAAGGCCCCCTCTAAAGATAATGTGGTTGAGGACATTCCTAATCCTACTCTCAAAAAAAGAAAAAGAAGAACGAGAAAAGAAATTCGGGAAGCTAAGATGAAAGAAGAAGAGTCTAAAACTATGCCAATACTCCCAAAAGATACTAAACCTAATACTGAGTCTATGGGTGTAACTTATACTGGGGATAAAGAATTAGACGAGCTTCTCGGCATGGCCTAAAGGAGGATGTTATGTCATTAAATTATAATGCCCTCCAATTAGGCATTAGGAGGGGGAACCTAAGTTTGGTGAGAACATCTTTTGAAGAGATTTGGGCAGGTGTCACAAAGCGAGACTTAACTTGGAGGATACCTTCTATAATAGCCTTCGAGTCTTTTTACATGTTATACCAAGTGGCTAACTTTTTAAAAGAAGATCAGCCAAAAGATGCCTGGCTTAAATTCTTGCTTAAGATGGCTATGGCTACAAAGGTAAAAGATGCAGAGGCACTAGTTAATATAGCTAGTTTGGGGGAGCTATCCTCAAAAGAAATTAATATCTTTAAAAAGGTTGCTCAATATCCGATGGAAAGAGTAATTACCAAACTTATAGATGCCAGAAAGTACACTAAAGAGGAATCCCTAATACTTGACATTTGTTTTAAACGTACTACGGGAACAGGGAGATACCTTGATAAGCTCTTATTTCTGGCAGTAGCCGTGATACTATGTAAGCGGTCTATTCGTACTGAAAGTATAGAAGAAAAGCTAAAAGCTAACATAGCGCGCTATAAAAAAGAAACAGTATCAAAGAAAATAGAAATTATGGGTAGTTACCCCTGGTACATATACGATGCTAGTACGGAAGAGGGAAAAAAGGTCGTTAAAGTTTTTTTTGAAAAATATGCAGGAAAATTTAACTTAACAATGCCTAATCTAAGGCGGTTATGGTGGTATGAGCAATCCTACACCCCACTATGGCTGACCCAATTTGGGGCTATTAATGGTGCCCCGAACATGCTAACTACCTATTATTGGCCTAAACTGTTTAAAGATAACTTAACTTTTTGTAGCTCAAAAATGAAAGCTATTGATAATAAAAATATGTGGGATCTTGAAATAAAAATTATCCTGAAAAAACTTTTTAAAGAATATTGGGGCATCTGATGATAATAATAACTGGGCTGGGTAGATGTGGTACTAGTGTGTTGGCCCAATTTGTGTCAAGAATGGGTGTCCAACTTGGGGACACTCATTGGGATTCTGATATAAATGCTGGTATGGAAGATTCCAGCATAGTTAATATAAACAGAACAATTTACTACCAGTGGCAATTAAAGAATAGTATAAACGACTTAATAATAGACAAGAGACTAAAAAAAAGAATATCCGACATAAAACTACAATGCATGAAAGATCCAAGGTTTACCTGGCCAGGTGTTCTGCAAGTATGGTGGAGAGTTAGACAAGATTTAAAATTTATTGTTCTTGAGAGAAATCTTGAAGATATAGTTGCATCCAGAAAATTTATGCACGAAAGCACAAAGAAGCTTTCGACAGACTGTACAGATACTCGTGGCTATTCAATTAATAGGTTAGAAGATGATAAGACTATTTTTGATTCTTCTATCTTACTTTATGACGTGCCTTGTACAAAATTAAAATTCCCTGATTTTTTGGATGATATTGATGATGTATTAAAGAAATTTAGGGAATTAGGTCTCGAATTGAATAGAGAGAAAAGTCTTATCACATGGGAGAATTTAGTGGATAAAAAACTTGTGGGTAAGTTTAAGACAACTTAAAAGGAAAATTATATGAAGTTCAAGAAAAAGTTTAATCCGGTCAGCACTGACAATATTTATAATGAGCTTAAGGGAATAACCAAAGAAGCTATCTCCGATTACAATTTTAAAGATTTCTCAACTCCTAAACAAGACGAGAGCAATATTAAATTCTCTTTTGATGCTATAGTGCAGTCGAGATTAGAAAAGATAGTCTCAACTTTAAAAAGTAAAGCCAGTGAATATAGTAAGAAAGGGAATAGATTTCATCATTTTAAGGTAGCCTCCCGTATAAAAAATGAAACCCCCGAAAAGGCTTTATACGGGATGATGATAAAACATGAGATATCTGTTTTAGATATAATAGATAACCCAACGGATGCCTGTGTAACAGAAAAGCTTATAGATGAAAAGATAGGAGATTTTGTCATCTACTTGATTCTGTTAGAAGGGTTACTTAAAGAACGTCTATTTAAGAAAACACTTCAAGGTAAGTAGGATGAAATCAGACGAGAATTACGAGAAAAAATGAAAATACATGAAGCAACATTAGAACAAATTAAAGACCCTGCCAATAATAACACATTTATTTGGGAGCATGGTGTTCAAAGAACACTACCCTTGGCACAGATAGTGCCCAACGATTATAATTTTAATGAGATGTCTCCGGAAGAATTTGATCTATTAGACCAAAATGTACAAGAAGTTGATTTCCTTGACCCGATACTGGTAACTCCAATATTAAACAATGATGCAGGCCCTCAGAAATTTCGGATTATAGATGGAGAGCATAGATATACCCAACAAAAAATTGAGGATAGAAAAGAAATACCCTGTATAATAGTAGACCCCGGAAGATTTAACGAAAAAGAGCAAATGCGCCAAACGGCAAGGATGAATAAAATTAAGGGGCATATTAATAAAGAAAAATTCCAAAGATTTGTTACTTCTTTAATTACCGATCATGGCTATACTATGGATACCTTGGCAAATGAACTGGGATTTGCCGAGCAAAAAGAATTTGATTCTTTAGTTGCCCAGGCTAAAGAATCCTTGCCTAATAAAGAGGCCAAAGATGAATTTGACCAGCTTAAAAAAGAGATAAAAACTGTAGATGACTTGTCTGAATTAATAACTAATTTAATAAATAAATATGGTAATACGTTACCATCAAATTTTATGGCTTTTGATTTTGGGGGCAAAGATACTTTGTGGATTCGATTGCAGAAAAGTGATTATAAGAAAGTCCTAAAGCAATCTAATATTTGTTCAGATGAGAAAGTAACTTTTGACTCTGTGTTATTACTTCTACTAAAAAAATTGGATATGAGGAAATTTATTTCTTCTTATAGAGAAGTCCTGGTGCAAGTATCAGCAGAGGATACCCCTAATCTTGAAGAAGTTATGTAATGAGTAAGCTGTTTCAGAGCATTAGAGACGCCGTCAATACCCCATATAGAGGCCATAAAAATATTCTAAGCTCTCTCAATGATAGACAACTTGCTGAGGTATACTTAAAGCTTAAAAGAGGGCAGGAAATTTCAGCAATAGCAGTATCATTAAAGAATGACTGGGGCCTATATAAATCAAGGGCACTAAAAGATGTGGAAGTATACCTAAGTATTTTTAAAAAATTGGTACTAAGTCCGATTGATCAAATTTCCATAGACCCTAATGCTAGTAAGAGAGAGAAAAAAGAGATAACATTTAAAGCACAAGACATTGTTGAAAGTCTTGATGCTATGGGAAGTCTGAGGTGGCTGATTACTGAAGAAACCGAGCGTTTAAAGTTATGGAGGGATAGAGAAAGACTACTCAAACTTCCGATTGCAGGCACAGAAGACACTATAAAGACTCTGGGAAAACTACTTAATGATTACATAAAATTAGAAGTAGATTTAGGGCTTGTTGAGAGTAAGCAAAAATCTATACGTGTTAATGTACAGCATAATTTTGAAAGTATGATAAAGAATAATCTACCTGAAGAAGGGAGAAATTTGCTATCTGCAACCTCTAGTTTCTTAAAGTCTGTGGAGGAAGAAGGCATTACCCTTACACAAAATGAAGAGGGTGTCTACATCCCCAGACGTGGTGACGATATTGCAGAAGAGTGCTAAGAAATACATCCTTTTTACCCGGGCAATGTTAATTTTTAGAGAGAAAGCGGATAAAGAGGGTTGTAATAATAGAGAAAAAAAGCTTTTAGAATTGGCTATGGCTTCTCTTCCGAGAGTGTTCTTTAATAACAAGGAATATGTAAGCCTGGAAATTTTGCAAACATTTCTCACTAATTTCTACGAAGCTATCAAAGAAAAAGATACATCATACTTAGATAAGCAAAGGGGCTTACGTTTTGAGCGTATAGTTGATATTGAAGAATTCGTACTTAGTAAAGATTACATGAACCAGAAAAAAGACATACGCAAACCATTATTAAAGTCTTTAATCGATTTGTGGGCGCCCGACAATTACTATCTGGAAGCTGTGCTAACCGGCGGTATAGGTATTGGCAAGAACTATTTTGCTGACATGTGCCTAGCTTATATGGTCTATAATTTAAGCTGTTGGCATAATCCACAGCTAGAATTTGGCCTGGCCCCCGGGTCTTCAATAATCTTTATCCAACAATCTAAAAATGAGAAACTTGCAAAAAAAGTTATACTTGCTCAATTTGCCATGCGTCTTAAACTAAGCCCTTACTTCCAGAAATATTTTCCTTTTGACCCTCGTATAAAATCTGAGTTACAGTTTCCTTACAACATATCCTTTGTCCCAGTTGGTGGCAGTGCTATGGCTGCTTTAGGTATGAATGTATTTGGAGGTTGCATTGACGAATGTAACTTTATGCTTAGGTCTAAGCAGAGTGTTCATACACAATATACAGGTGAGGATGAGTATGACCAGGCTGAGATGGTTTATAATGCTCTTTTAAGACGTATAAAGGCACGTTTTATGAAGTTAGGTAAAATCCCTGGTAAACTACTTTTGATCTCCTCAAAGCACTACGAGGATGACTTTACAAGTAGAAAAATAAAGGAAGCAGAAGATCAGTTAAAAGCTGAAGGAAAAACTGATACGTTCATAATGAATTATTCACAATGGGAAGCCCTGCCTGAGGATAGATTTAGCGGTGTGAAATTTCTGGTTGAATTAGGGGATGAATCAAGAAGATCACGGATTATCAGGTTTAGAAATGAGGCACATGACCCTGAAAGCATAGTTGAGATTCCAATTGAATACAAGCCTGACTTTGAAAGAGATATGGAAGGGTCTCTAAGAGATCTTGGGGGTATTGCTGTAGGCACTACTGCTCCTTTTATACCCTACCGAGAATTGATAGCAAAAGCTGTTGAAGTTCATAAAGAAACCTTCCAGGGTAGGTCCTTATTTAAACTGGATAAAATAAGACTATCCGTAGAAAATTCTCAAATATCATCTTGGGATGACTGGGGGGAACTAATAGATGACAGCTATATTGAAGATTGTTTATTGAATGAATCTTCAATATTTGCGGTGCATATCGATGTGGGGCTAAATAAAAATGATGGGGATGCCGCAGGGTTAGCGATTGGGCATATTCATGGGTATAAACAGCTACCTGACTATAAATACTGGTCCCAGAAAAAATCTGATTTTGTAGAGGTTAGCGACATCCGAGTTCCAATCTACTGTATTGATGGCGCTCTACAAG
>Ga0180007_10006434_pt1 | contig 11470 bp, 12 predicted proteins | sample MM_PC_MetaG_FD_121122 | JGI IMG/M metagenome (GOLD analysis project Ga0180007, IMG submission 121122) | Groundwater microbial communities from the Aspo Hard Rock Laboratory (HRL) deep subsurface site, Sweden - MM_PC_MetaG | ecosystem: Environmental > Aquatic > Deep subsurface > Groundwater...
CAGCCTGCGGACATACTTGGGCAGCTTGCGCCACAGGGGTCTGCGTTCGCCGCGTTGGCAGTAGCCCGCCACAAACTCGGCTACGGAGTCGAGCAGGGCTTGCCGGGCCTCGACTTCGGGAAGTCCAGAAAGACTGGCCATGACCCCGCTCAGGCGAGCGACGAACAATCCGTAGGCCTCGCGATATCTGGCAGCGCTGCTGACCACGCCAAGATCGTCTGAGCGCCCGCCCTCCAAGTCCAGGCTGGGCACGATGTCGCGCACGGTGTGCAGGGTTGGCAGCACGGCCACCTTGCCGAGCATGGCCGCCACAAAGCCCAGAGCCAGCTCGGAGGAGGCGTAGAAGGTCTCGCGACCGTGGCCCGGTCCAAAGGCCAGCCGCAGCACCTCGGTGCGCAGCACGGCGTAGAACATTGGCACGTAAGGCCGGTTCAGTTCCAGCAGGCGCTGGCGCGGGTCGTCGGAGGCGATGGCCGCCCGGTGCGTCGCCAAGTAGCAGGGCTCCACCACGGAAGCATCCATAGCCGCGCCAGGCTGGCGCAGCACGCGCAGGTAGTGGCCGTGTGCGCCGCTGTGGTCCGGGTGGGCGGCGAGAAACTCGGCGCAGCGCAGGATGGAGGCCGGGCTGGTGAAATCGTCGTCGGCGCAGAGCACGACAAAGGGAGTGGCGATCATCGGCGCCACACGCTCCAGCTTGGCCTCAATGCCGTAGCCGGGCAGGTGCAGGTACTTGACGCCCTCTGGCACTGGCGCAAAGGCTTCGGCAGTGGAGTCGGCCACAATGATGGGCAGCCCGTGCACCTGAGCGCTGGGCAGATAGTGCGCCAGGGCCCGGGCCAGGTATTTGGGGCGCTGGTGCGTGGGGATGACAATGGTGACCTGCGGCTGCATGGGCGGATTTCTACAGCCTTCGCAGTGAAACCGCAAGGACGGGCGGCCCTGGCCGTGCTCCCCTGAAGCGTTTATCAAGCGGGTGCAGAACCTTGCCCGAGCACCTCCACCAAAAACCCTGTCAACCCGGAATTTTTGTCCATTTTACGGCCAAAAGCAGGGTATTTTTGTCCGGCTTCAAAACCGGGTGTATCCTTGCGCCAATTGCGCGCGGAATCCTCTGCGCGGCAGCACACCCTCCGGAGGTTCCAAATGGCCACAAGCGTCATCGAGATCTGCAACAGCGCCCTCACCGACCTGGGCGAGGAGGCCATAGCCTCCCTCGCCGACAACACCAAGGCCGCCCGCCTGTGCAACCAGCGCTGGGCCGCCGTGCGCGACGCCGTGCTGCGCGCGCATCCCTGGAACTGCGCCACCGCCCTCGTCGAGCTGGCCGCCAGCGCCACGCCCCCGGCCTGGAAATACAGCGCCAGCTACCCCCTGCCCACCGACTGCCTGCGTGTGCTTTCCGTGGCCTGCGGCGGCGCTGCCCTCTCCACCTGGGAGGTCCAGGCCGGGCACGTCATCTGCGACGAAACCGGGCCGCTCTCCATCGCGTATATCCGCCGACTGGACGACCCGCGCCTGTTCGACCCGCTGCTCTGCGAAACCCTCTCGGCCCGGCTGGCCGCCACCCTGGCCTACCCGCTGACCGCCTCCACCGCCCTGGGCCAGGCTTTCTGGTCGCTCTACGCCGACAAGCTGCGCGAAGCACGCGGCGTCGACGCCCGCGAAGCCTCGCCCATCCCCGCGCCCGCGCCCACCACTTGGCTGGCCGCGAAAATGGGCAGGTAGGGCAGGTAGGGCAGGCAGAAGCAGGGACAGGCCAGGGGCGCCGCCCCTGGACCCCGCCGGGGGCCTGAGGCCCCCGGACCCCCCATTGGGCTGGGGCGGGAGGCAAGGGCAGAGGCGGCGGCGCGGCGGGCGTTGGCAATGCGTTCGGATTTTCAAGGGGGGACCCTCTAAAATCCGAACGCGGTTGGCCCTTTTGAGAATCGTTGATATTATACTGGCTGAACGCTATGCTGTACGACAAAGACGGCAAACTGCTGTGCATCGCCGACGAAACCGGCGCACATGAAATTTTGCAGCCTGGCGGCGGCTTCAATGGCCGCACAAGAGAACCTGGAGAGCCGGACTGGTGGGTTGTGGCCATAGACCCTGCCTGGACGCCGAACGCCATGACCCAGGCCGACCCGAAAGCGCAAACGCCGCCAACCGAGCCCTGGACCCTGCTTTCGGCTGGTCAGGAACACGTGGAGCACCTGGAAGGCAAGGGCTTTAGCGACGCTGTAGAAACCATCACCCAGGGTCTCGGCGAGGCCGTGAGCAAGGGCGCCGGGGGTGCTGGCGGGGCCTGGGCAAAACCTGGGACGCGCTGACCAAGAACGAAGACCTGCACAAGGGCGTCGAGTTCGGGGCCAAGGCAGCCTGGGAGGTCAGCAAGGATGTTGCTAATACGGTGCTGACAGATACCGGGTGGAACACTTGGGATACAGTAGGAGAGAAGGTGGCATCTCGCTGGGCCTTGACGCAACAACAAAGGCGTTAGGAAACCCAGCAATCACCACCCCACTCAACAAGGTCATTGGCATGGGTCGTGTGGCGAGGGATGTCTGGGGCGGCAAGCAAGAGCAAGACGCGATAGACTTGGGTAAACGCATCGATAGCATCTACGAAGGTGTATACGGGAGGAAGCGCTAAATGGACTTTGTCTTCTGGACGAGAACATTATTTTTGCTCACCCTCCCGGCCTTCCTGTATGTTATGGTTGCCAGCCTCTTGCAAATCAAACGCAAAAGTGGACAGTTCCCAACATACTGGACGTGCGCGCATGCCGCAGGGTTCGTAGTGTTTTTGGTGATGGCCTTCGGTGACAACCACCGTGTTGCGAATGGTGTCTATGTCTTTCTGTCACTGTTTGCTATCTACTGGGCGGCAGCCATCAAGATCGGCCTGGACTGGTGGAAGGCCCGCCGCCTCAAGGCCACGCAACCCGAGTGACCCCACCGGGGGCTTTCGGCCCAGCGCCGGGAGTCCCGGATTTGCGCGTGTGCACGAGCCGCCCGCTCCGGCCTGCCGCCCCCCTGCCCGCATTAGCCTTTGACGCCCGCCCCCGAATGCCGTAAATGAGCCACAAAATCCGGCGTCCTGCCTTGGCCCGGTGCCAACAAAAACAGACAGTTGAGGTTTACGCATGACAAAGCTCGCGACCCTGCCAGGAGATGATGTCCGCCAGATCATGTGGCGCTATGCTGACCGCTACGAACTCCAGATGGTGGTCCAGTCCGCGCGTGGCGTAGCCCGTGGGCATGTGGCCCGCATGGTGGCCGATGGCGTGCGCAACACCCACGAGTGGACCGACCGCAAGCAGTCCCTGCTGGATGTCTTCGATGCCTCGGGCCTGACCGGCCTGTACATGGACACCTCCCAGGGCGGCTACATCGACGGTCCCAAGAATTTCGCCCTGGCGCTCACCACCTTCGAGCTTTCCTGGGTCGACGCCGGAGCCGCCACCTGTGGCCTGGCCAACAACCTCGCCCTTGCGCCCATCCACGAGAAAGGCACTCCGGAACAGCGCCAGCGCTACATGAGCCTGTCCTGTCCCGGCTCGGACCACCCCACCTGGCGCGGCGCCTTTGGCCTTACGGAGCCCCTGCCCTTTGTCGGCGTCGACACCGGCATGCTCGGCAGCAAGATGCGCGTGGCCGAGTGGAAGGACGGCGAGGAACCCATGCTCCAGGTGGACAAGCGCGGCCGCTTCATCACCAACATGGACTTTGCGAATTTTGTGACCGCAGCGGTGGTCAGCGACGACCCGCGCATCAAGGGCTCGTGCATGATCATCCTGGAGGAGGGCGACCCCGGCGTGTTTGATCGCGGTTCGCCCACTTTGAAGATGGTGCACCAGCTCTCCAGCACGCGCGACCCGGTCTTGAGCCTCACCGTGCCCGCCAGCCGCATCATCGGCGGCTACTCCATCGTTGATGGCGTCATCGTGCCCAAGTACAGCCACGCCGAGATCATCGGCGCAGTGTTCCACCGCACGCGCATCCCCGTGGGCATCATGAGCTCGGCCAAGCTTTTGTCCGCTGTCGAGCCGGTCATCCGCTACCACCGTGGCCGCTTCCGCGGCGGCGAGGCCGTGCCCGGCACCCCGCGTTTCGACCAGGGCTTGCAGATGAAGGAGGACGCCGTCCAGCGTCTGGCCGACATCTGGGCCGCGGGCGAGGCCGGAGCCTCCCTTGGCTTCGACGCCGCGCGCAAGGCCGACAGCTTCGATCCCATCGAGCGCGCCAAGGAGACCCTGTTCCACGAGCAGGGCATCACCGGCCCGCGCGCCCAGATGAGCGCGCTGAAGAAGATCGAACCCGCCGCCAAGGAGTTCCTGCGCCTGTCTTTCATGACCCCGGCCGAGCGTGAGGCCATGTTCGAGGAGGACCGCTACCAGGAGCTGCTCGCCGACACCCTGGTGCAGTTCGCCGTCATGGACGCCGAAGGCAACGTCATCATCCCGGCCTGCAAGCTCTGGAACACCGGACACGGCGCCACCATGATGCGCGAAGCCGTCGCCCTGGTGGGCGGCTACGGCGTCACCGAGGACTGCCCCGGCTTCCTGTTCCAGAAATGGACCGACTGCCAGCTTGAGGCCACCTACGAGGGCCCCGAGGTCGTGCAGCGCCGCCATCTTGTCGCCACCATGACCAGCCCGCTGTTCCTGGAGCTCATGGCCTACTGGGTCGACGAGCTGGACAAGCTGGCCGCGAGCTGGCCGGCTGCGGGCTCCCGCGCCCTGGCCCAGGCCATGCGCCTGTGGCTGTGGACCCTGGAGCACCTGCAGGCCAACAAGGACGACGACGGCAAAAAGCTCTTCAACAGCAACCGCCACGGCGTGACCTTCCCCATGGCCGACGCCCTGGCCTGGCTCGTGTCCGCGCGCTGCTTCATCGCAGACGTGGTCGAGCTCAAGACCAAAGGCCCGGAGAACCCCGTTGTGGCCGAGGGCCTGGAAGGCCTTTTGTCCTTCTACGCCGACCTGACCCGCATCCAGGCCGCGCGCACCGCCGGCGAAGTGGCGCGCATCACCGGCGAGCTGGTCTACGGCTACACGCGCACCTCCAACTCCCAGGCCGCCGACATGTATGAGCTGCTGCGCCAGCAGCTCGACACCACCCTGGTGGGCGCCCGCCTCGCCCGCGACCGCGCCGGCGAAGCCCTGGCCGGAGTCATGATCCCGGAAGCGCTGGACTACCCGATGTAAGGACGAAGACATCCACGGGGGACAGTGAACCCCGAAGGGGCCCTCCGGACCCCGCGCATGCGCCGAAAGGGCTGCTTCAGGAAGAACCTGGAGCAGCCCTTTCCGCTTTGGCGAGGCAGGGGTGATCGTAGACAAGGGGGCAGGAGGGCGATGGCTGAGAGAGGGCAAACACGCTGGGGTGAATGCTCGAAATCGAGCGCTGTTGTTGTCTGTTGTTGTCAGCCGCCGAAGGCCTTGAACTGGCTCTGGGGGGGGGCGTTTCGCGCTGCGAGGACGAGTGGTGAACCGGTGCTCCCGGCGCAAAAGCCGAAAGCCCCGGCAGGGGTTAGTTAGGCTGCGTGGCCTTGACGCGGCGGGCCTTCCACCAGTCCAGGCCGATCTTGATGGCTGTCGCCCAATAGACGACGAAAAGCAAAAGGTCGACGTAGATACCGTTTGCAATCCGATGGCTCTCAGCGAAAGCCGCTCCCATGAACACGCCAAGCCCAGTCACATGGACGCCGACCCAGTATACGGGAAATTTTCCTGAATCGCGTTGCATCTTTCGGAGAGTAACGAATGATACAAACAGAAATGCAGGGACGGTGAGTAAAAACAGCGTTTTTGTCCAATAGACAAAGTCCATTTAGGGCTTCCTCCCGTATACGCCTTCATAGATGCTGTCGATGCGTTTTCCCAAGTCTATCGCGTCTTGCTCTTGCTTGCCGCCCCAGACATCCCTTATCACTCGTCCCGTCCCAATGGCCTTGTTGAGGGGAATGGTGATGACTGGGTATCCTAAGACACTTGCCGTGCTACTCAATCCAACTGCTTTTGCGGCTTCGCTGGCGGCGGTGTCCCATCCGTTATACTTGAGATCATCATACACCGTCTTGCCCACATCCTTCGTGACCTCCCAGGCCGCCTTGCCGCCAAGCTCCACGCCCTTGTGCAAGTCCTCATTGGTGGTCAGCGCGTCCCAGGTTTTGCCCAGGGCCTCGCCAGCACCATCCGCGCCCTTACTCACGGCCTCGCCGAGGCCCGCGCCAATGGTGCCCACAGCGTCGCCGAAGCCGTTCTGCTTATCGAGGTGGTCCAAGTGCTCCTGGTCAGCAGAGAGCAGGGTCCAGGGTTCGGGTGGCGGCGTTTGCGCTTTCGGAGCAGCCTGCGTCATGCTGTCCGGCGTCCAGGCGGGGTCTTTGGCCATTGCCTTCCCGATGGGCACCAGTCCGGCTCTCCGGGCTTTCTCGTGCGGCCATTGAAGTCGCCGCCGGGTTGCAAAATCTCATGTGCGCCGGTTTCGTCGGCGATCCACAGCAGTTTGCCGTCTTTGTCGTACAGCATAGCGTTCAGCCAGTATAATATCAACGATTCTCAAAGGGGCCAACCGCGTACGGATTTTTGAGGGTCCCCCTTTGAAAATTCGAACGCATTGCCAACGCCCGCCGCGCCGCCGCCTCTGCCCTTGCCTCCCGCCCCAGGCCAATGGGGGGTCCGGGGGCCTCAGGCCCCCGGCGGGGTCCAGGGGCGGAGCCCCTGGCTCAAGCTTTCCCTTCCCCTAACTTCTGCCCCTGCCTGGCCTGCCTGATCTGCTGCACGGTTTCGACGGGCCGGAGGTAGTCGGGCGGCAGTCCGAACAGGCTGGCGGCGTGCCGGGCGATGGCATCGGGCTCGAAGTTGTCGAGGATGTGGAAGGGATCGCCTTGACCGAGGAGCGGCGCGAGGTAGCGCACGGCCTGGTCCAGGTTCTGGGCCTCGGCCTGGCGCTGGGCGCGGGCGATGGGCGAGGAGTAGTCCACATGGACCGTGCCCTGGGGCAGGTTGGCGGGCCAGGGGGGCAGGTCGCCTTCGCGCAGTAGGATGTTGAACACGCGCTCCACGAGGGGCGCCAGAAACTCGGTCTGCATGCGCCCGAGGGTGGGGCCGAGCACGCGCATCTTTTCGTTCTGGCGGATCAGCGCCTCGGTGGCGGTTGTTTTGGCAGGCTCGGGGGTGAGCTGGTCGGCCAGGAAGATGCGACGGATGCTTTGGCGACGGCGTTCGGTCATGGCCTCGATGGCGGCGAGGTCCACGCGCACGGGCAGGGATTCGATGCGGTCCTGCGAGCCCGCGCCCGTAGGCCTCGCCTGGGGCCTTGGCCCAGCGCGGGCACATGTACGGCATTTCGTGGTAGCCGGACTCCTCCAGCAGGTGGCGGGTGGCGGCCTCCACGTACAGGCTGGCCAGAGGGAAGTGCTTGCTGGCAGGGCTTGCCGGGTCGCGGTCGGCGCGGGGATACACGGCGTGCAGGATCTCAACGGCGGCTTCCGGGTTCTCCTCGGCCTGGCGCTGCACCTCGGTGGAGCAGCCGTGCCCCCACTGCTGGAAGGCCTGACGGGTTGTGAGGGAGTAGCGGCGGATGATGGTGTCCACCACGCCGCGCGCGTCCTCGGCCAGGGAGACCTCGCCCATGGGCCGGGCGTTGAAGCGCACCACGCAATCCGGGTCGGCCTCAACGTGCATGACGGCGGTGCCGAACAGGCACAGGTCGAGATACAGCTCGTGCACGCAGGTCTGGAAACCGGTGGCCTCGGCGTTGAAGACCTGGAGCAGGCGCTCCCGCGAATCGGCCAGGAAGGTGCGCACGGCCTCGTCATCAGGAGCGCTGCGAGAGAGACGCAGGTCGAACCAGGGCAGCGCCGGGTTGGTCAACAGCCCGCCCAGGGCCGAGGCCAGGAGTTCCAGGCTGTGGGCCGGGGTGGAGTCGAATACGGCGCTGTCGTCAGCCTGGCCGGGGATTGCGCCGTGGCTCAGAGCTGGGGACTTGCGCGGCATGATCTGCGCGGCCAGCTCCTGCCAGAGCGGTAGCCAGTGCGCGCGCGCGGCCTCCATGCCGGAAAGCCGGGCCAGCAGGGCGTCGACACTTTCGGGTGTGCATTGGGGCGCGGCCAGCTGGGGTTTGGGGGTGCGCTTCTTCATTGTCCAAGCTTCTCCTTGAGTTTGGAGGTTTCCACAGCCGGTGCGCCAAGGGTCTGGGCCAGGGAATCCTGGCTGGCCGTGTTGGCGCGCTGTTGGGTTTTGGCCTGGTCGAGCAGGGCGGCCTGCTTGCGCTGGCGAGCCTCGCGGCGGCGCAGCTCTGCGCTTTGCTCGGCCTGCTGCTGAGCGGCCAGTGTCTCGGCCTGCGCCTCGCTCGCGGCCTGGGCAGAGCTGGCGTCTGCAGCCTGCCTGGGGCTGTCCAGCGAGGTCATGGCGGTGCTGACAAGCCCGCCGACTTGGGGGCCGAAGATAAGGGTGCTGATGATGGGAATGGGATTGAAGCCTCCGCCTCCGCCCATGGTGTCCTCCTCGTGGGTTTGTGGCCGAGCACGACGCCCGGGCCTTGGCAGGAGTATACACCGGGTTTTGGGGCTGGACATTTTTGGACGGTATTTGGCCGGGAAAAGGACAATAATTCCCTGTTGACAAGGAATTGGGCGGGGGGGATGGCTGGGCGCTGAAAAGGGAAAAAGGGCCGGTTGCAGCGGCCCTTTTTCGGGGGAGGAGGAAGGGATCAAGTTTGCGTTGCGCCAGGGGCCGGGCTGGGGTGGGGCAGGAGGAGGAGGGGTGTTCGTCTCCTAGGCCCATGGCGTACGCTGAACTTGTCTTGAGTAAAGCAGCTCTCGTGCCAATGGCTGGAGAGCGTGTAAAAACGGTGCGTTACAAGTTACGATGTGTGAGGCGGGCACCTGGCCGACCGAGGAAAGTGCAGCGGATTGCACAGATGTGCAGACGCATGTGCAAGGCGGTGTCAGCCCTGTTCGTCTGCCTTGGCGGCCACCACGGCGTGACCGGGGATCTTCTTGGCCAGGTACATGGCCTCGTCGGCCTGCTTGCTCAGGGTCTCCGGAGCCTGGGGTGTCTCGATCTCCAGGCCCGCCAGGCCAACGCTGATGGTGACGGGCAGGGGCTCCTTGCCGGGGGTGTCGCGCAGGGTCTCGAAAGCCGTGAACAACCGTTTCATGACTGCCTCGGCCCGGGTCAGGTCGACGCCGGGCAGCACGATGCAGAATTCGTCGCCGCCCATGCGCGCGGGCAGGTCCTCCGTGCGCAAGGTGGTTTTGAGGGCCTGGGCCAGGGCCAAAAGGACGCGGTCGCCCTCGTCGTGGCCGAAGCGGTCGTTGACGCTCTTGAATCCGTCCAGGTCCAGGTAGGCCAGGGTCAGGGGGTGGCTGTGGCGGGCTGCGTGGGCGGTCTCCCGGCGCAAGGTCTCGAACAGGGTGCGGCGGTTGGGCAGGCCGGTGAGGACATCGTGGCTGGCCTGCTCCTCCAGTTGGTGGGTGCGGGCTTGCACCTCCCGTTCCAGGCTCTTGGCGTAGGCCTCCAGGTCGGCCATGCCGCGATTCACCTGATCCATCAGGGCGTGGGTGTAGGTGTCAAAGACCAGGGACAGGTCGAACAAGAGCAGCTTTTCCAGGGCCGCCAGCACCGGCAGGCAGGTCTGGCAAGCGTCGCCTGCGTCTGTGGCGCCTGTGGCGGGCCCGGCCAGATATCTGCGCAGGATGTCGTGCAGGGTGCGCAGCGAAGAAATGTAGAGCTTGGGCGGTACGCCGATGCGGTTGTGCACCAGGCCCACGCGCAGGCGCGAGAGCACGTAGATGTCGTCGTACTCGCCGCCGAAGAGTGTGAGCAGGTAGCGGGCCATGTGCTTCTTCAGGCGGGCCAGGGTCCCGGCGTCGCCGATGAGCCGCTCGATCTCCGGGATGCCGACCTGGGTCGCGTAGAACTCCTCGACGATGGCGTCGAGGCTTCCGCTCACGAGCTCCTTGGCCCGGACCAGGGCGGTGGCGTCCGCAGCCGTGACGGCAAAGAGCTCCTTGCGACGGGAGATCTCCAGCGCCGTGATGTGCAACTGTTCGCCCAGACTCTGGTCGGTGAGCTTCATGGCCTGCCTCCAGGGATGCGCTCCGCCTTGCTCTGGGGGGCGGCGGGCAGGAGTTCCAAGGGAAATTCAGTCCGCACGGCTTCAAGGAAGCCGGTCACTTCGGCGCGCGCGCCCGGGGCAAAGCGCAGCAGCAGGGTCTCGCGGTTGCTGCCGTCGGTGCCAAGCGAGGTGAACAGGGCCAGGCCCTCGTGGGCCTCCAGCAGGAACCGGAACAGGGCCACGTCGCTTCTGGCCAGGCGCAGGAAAAGCGCCTCGGAATGTTGGTGTCCGTTCGGCATCAGGCGTTGTCTCCCTGGACAGGTTCGTGGCCGAGCATCTGGCGCACCTCACGCAGGATCTTCTCGCGGTGCTGGCGCACCTGCTCCGGGATGCGCATGACCATATCCAGCTGGCGGGTGTGGATAATAAGGTAGCCGAGCACCTTGAGCCGGTCCATGAGCTCCGGCGTGGTCAGGCCCTCGACCCGGGCCAGCAGGGCGTCCTCGCGGGCCTCCAGGGAGAAGCCGAACTCGGCGAGAATGCCGGAAACGAAGCGGATGCGCCGGGTGCGCCGGGTCACCTCTGCCGCGCCCCCCCGGAACTGGAAGCTGACGAAATTCTCCCGCGCCCGCTCGCCGACAAGCGCTTCAATGGTCACGAAGTGGTAGCCGAAGCGCGAAGACAAGGACACGTACGAGCGCGAGAGCAGGATGTGGTTCTGCACGCCGAAGTCGAACCCGCCGATGACGCCGATCTCGGGGTTGGTGGTGCTCTCGTACATGATGGAAAGAAAACCGCGCGCGTCCACCGGCGGCGGCCCGGCCCAGGGAACGGCGCTGATGCCCTCCCACACGGCCTGAAACGGCGGGCTGGCGATGTTCTCCAGGCGGATGAACTTGCCCTCGGGCGGCGCGGAGAAAGCGTCTTCCAGGTTGATGATCCACCACTGCATGGCCGCGCCCCCGGCCCAGAGCTGCCGGGCCTGGCGCTCGGAAAAGTCCTGCTGGCTGCGGCCGAAGTCCACCATGGCGTCCACGGCGCGTTGGTGCGCCAGGCGCGCCACGTCGCGCACGGTCTTGCAGTTGGCCGCGCGGAAGTCCGGGTCCTCGGGCGCGGGCAGGGTCAGCGGCGCGAGGTGCGTGAGCAGCTCCAACAGGCGCTGGTGCACCGGAGTGCCCTGCATGGGCGTGCGCGGACCAGCGGGCCCCACGGCGGGAGGTCCGGCCATGTGCGGCGCACCTTCCGGTGGCGCAGGGCAGGCGGCTTCGCAATGGTCGCTGTCGTCCAGAGCGGCGAGCGTCGTCGACGTCAGCGTCCTTGGTGTCGCCGTCGCCGATGCTTGCAGCGAGGTATCGTCTTCTTCGTCAGGCGGCGGCATGGGGCCGCAGCGCAGCACCTGCATGTCGCCGCCGTCCTCGCTG
>Ga0180007_10006435_pt1 | contig 11470 bp, 12 predicted proteins | sample MM_PC_MetaG_FD_121122 | JGI IMG/M metagenome (GOLD analysis project Ga0180007, IMG submission 121122) | Groundwater microbial communities from the Aspo Hard Rock Laboratory (HRL) deep subsurface site, Sweden - MM_PC_MetaG | ecosystem: Environmental > Aquatic > Deep subsurface > Groundwater...
AAAAAATCAGACACTTGAAGAATGGTTCTTGTGGACACTGGAAGAATTTGCTAAAAATTCCAATGTTAACCCTATATCATTATTGCCTTCCGTAGGAATCCCATAAAGACTCACCCATTACTGCAATTCCTCAAATCTCCTTGCGTATTCCCGCCAAAAAGAATAAAATATACAGATAATGAAAAAAGCTTGTATTCGCCGGGGTAGGTTTTTTGTTTATGTCGTAGAATGCAAAAATGGAACGTATTATACCGGATATACGAATGATTTAGATAGACGTATCGTGGAGCATAATGATACTAAGCGCGGGGCAAAATATTTAAGGGGCAAGGGGCCAGTAGAGTTGGTGTGGTGTAAGGAGTATAAATACTTTAAAAAAGCAGTACAGAAAGAAAGAGAAATAAAAAAGCTAAGGCGGTATCAGAAGGAAGCGTTGATTAATGAAAAATAAAAATAATGATATAGAGGTGACAACCAAACGTCTTTGTATAAACCTTGGTAAATGAAAAAAAATATTATGCAAAATATAGATGAAAGTAAAAAAGATAAGGTGTTTATGCCAAACTCAAAGCGGCGGGAAAATTTTTCACCAAAAAACAGTGAAATATCTTCCTCGCCTGAGTTCGGCATGGCAACCAAACGTCTTTATATAAAGACGTTTGGTTGCCAAATGAACGACAGGGATAGTGAGGCTTTATCTGGGCTTCTTCTGGCTAAAGGGTATTTTTTAGCTGAGGATATAGACTGCGCTGATATTGTGTTGGTTAATACCTGTTCTGTAAGGGATCATGCTGAAAGCCGGGCTATTTCATTTCTTGGGACGTTTAGGAAATTGCCCCAGGATAAAGTTAAGAAGGTGCTTGGGCTTATTGGGTGTATGGCTCAAAATATAGGAGAGACCCTTATTAAAAAAATGCCGCATATTAATTTAGTCTGTGGCCCTTCAAATTTAGACCGAATACCCGAATACATTGAGCAAATAATTAAAAATAAGACAAAAATAATTGATCTGGAACATAGACCGCGACAAGAAGAATTTTATAAGAATTTTTATCGCGCCGAATCTACCTCCGCTCAAGTTGTGATTTCGGTGGGGTGTTCCAACTATTGTTCTTATTGTGTTGTTCCTTATGTGAGAGGTAATTTGTATGTGAGGAATCCCGAAGATATTATCGAGGAAGTGAAAATGAATATGGATTTAGGCATACAGAAGATTACGCTTCTTGGGCAGAATGTTAATGATTATCAGTTTAGACCATCGACTATAGACCATCGACTATCGACTGTCAACTTTGTTGACCTGTTGAGGCGAATTAGTGATGTTGAGGGAGTTAAGGAGATTGATTTTATGACTAGTAATCCTAGGAATATATCGAAAGAGCTCTTTTATCTTATGGCGCAGAGGTCTAATATTAAAAAACACTTGCATCTTCCTTGTCAGTCGGGTTCTGACCGAATTTTGAAGATGATGAATAGAGGGTATAGTCGTCAAGAGTATATTGATATTACGGAAAGTTATAAAGATATTGTTGCCGGTACGTTAAGTACTGATGTTATTGTAGGGTTTCCTACCGAAACTGATGAAGATTTTTCTGCTACCCAAGAGATGTTGGAAGAGGTCGAGTTTAAAGGCGCTTATATATTTAAGTATTCACCTCGTCCGGGAACAGCGGCTTCTAAATTAGAAGATGATGTGACTGTGGAGATTAAACAACAGCGGCATCAGCTTTTATTATCCTTTCAAAAACAAATTTCTTTGAGAGTGTAAATAATGAAGAAAATCTGTGTTGTATTATTTTTAATATGTTTTCCTTTTGTCGCGTATCCTTCTTCGTTAAATAGTGCCTATAAAGATTATCTTTATGGCAATTATGAGCAGGCAGTTGAAACGGCTAGGAGATTGCGAAGTGACGATGAAGTTTTGTATTTTTTAGGGTTGGTTTATATGAAAACACGTGATTTTTCTAAAGCAAGGATTTCTTTAGACAGGTTAATAGAAGAATTCCCTCAATCACGAGTTTATGAATCAGGGGTAGTTAAGATGGCGGATACTTACTTTTTGGGAGGATATCTTTCTAAAGCAAAAAGTTTGTATAAAGAAATAGAGGCAAATGGCCGTTGTTCTAATTTTATGCCGTTAGTGTATTTAAGGTTAGCTCAAATTTACAGTAAAGAAGGAGCTTGGGATAATAAGAATAAGTATTTACGTCTGTTACGCGCCAGGTATTCGAATAGCAGTGAAATGAAGTTTGTGAAAATTCTTGAGGCGGCGGGTGACTTTTTTTTTATTCAAGTAGGAGCTTTTAGTGATAAGGACAATGCCGAGGGGTTAAAAGGTGAGTTGAAAAACGATTATCCAGTATATATTGATGAAGAAATAAAATCCGGATATACTCTTTATAAGGTAAGAATAGGTGATTTTCAGGAAAGAAATAAAGTGGAAGCAATATCGTCAGCGCTTATGCAAAAAGGATATCCGGCGAGGATATATCCGTAATTTATGAAGGACGAAGGAGGAAAGACGAAGGAGGAAAGACGAAGGAAGAAAGACGACAAAAAATACATCCCTCATCCCTCGTCTCACGTCCCTCGTTATATTGTATTTATAGTAGGGCCTACTGCTACGGGTAAGACAGACGCCGCTTATTTATTAGCTCGGCAGTTAAACTGTGAAGTTGTGTCTTGCGATTCTATGCTTGTTTATAAAGAAGCAAGTGTTATAATTTCTAAACCGTCAGATAAAATTCTTAAAGAAGTCCCTCATCATTTTGTTGATATTATTTCGGTTAAAGATTCTTATAGTGTTTTTGAGTACTATAAGGAAGCTTCGGAAAAAATCCGTAATTTGTTTAGTAAGGGGGGATCTGTAATTGTCTGTGGAGGTAGCGGGTTATATGCAAAAGCGCTGCTTGACGGTGTGTTTGAAGGGGTTGGTGAAAATAAAGAATTGCGGTGCCAATTAGAACGCAAGGCGCGAGAATATGGTAGCCAGTATTTATATAAGGAATTAGAAAAGGTAGATACTGAAACCGCGGCTAAAATTTCTCCTAACGATTTAAAGCGTGTAATAAGGGCGTTGGAAGTATATACTATCAGTGGAGTGCCTCTTTCCCGAAAGAAGAAAGAAGCTTGTGGCATTTATAACGAGCTTCCTGTAAAAGTTTTTGGGTTGCGGTTAAATAGGCCTCAGATGTATGACCGGATTAATAAACGGGTGGATAGAATGGTTGAGGCGGGCGCGGTTAGCGAGGTTAAGGAATTGTTGAAGTTAGATTTAAGCGTTACCGCGGGAAAAATTATCGGAGTTAAAGAGCTGTCCTCTTTCTTAAAGAATGAAAGTAGTTTAGATGAAGCAATGGAGAATATGAAAAGAAATACCCGCCGGTTTGCTAAACGGCAGGTTACATGGTTCGGCGCCGATAAAAGAATTGAATGGATAGATGTTGATAATATGACATCCGAACAAATAAAAAATATTATCATAAATAATGTAGGGGCGGGTCTGTGACCCGCCCGTTATAATTTGATATAAACCAAATATAAACAAATCATGCACGAAACAAAAATTCAAGAAAATGCGTTATTAGTTATGGCTGTTGAGCCTCGAGAGAGATGGTCTCGGAGCCTTTTAGTTGAGGAGTTTAATAATTTAGTTCTTTCTACAGGAATTAAAGTCGTTCAAATAGTTGTTTTTAAGAAAAGAGAAATTACGGCTGCTCTTTATATTGGGAAAGGTAAAGTTGAGGAGTTATCTCTTTTGGTTAAGGAAAAAGACATAAATGTTGTCATCTTTAATAATAACTTAAGGTCTACCCAACAGCGTAATTTAGAAGAGATTTTTGGTGTTAAAACAATTGATCGAACGCAGTTAATCCTTGATATATTTGCTCGCCACGCCCGTACCCGAGAAGGTATTTTACAGGTAGAGGTCGCGCAGTTAGAGTATCTTATGCCTCGGTTGTCTGGTAAAGGAATCGCTCTTTCTCGGTTAGGAGGAGGTATTGGTACAAGAGGTCCTGGCGAAAAAAAATTGGAAGTTGACCGCCGAAAGATATCTGAGCGAATCACAAGATTAAAAAATGAGCTTAAGGATTTAAGTCAGCAGCGCCATGTTCAAAGGAAAAAACGGCAAAAGGAAAAAGCGCCAATATGTTCTTTGGTGGGATACACTAATGCCGGTAAAACAACTCTTTTTAACTCTTTGTCTGAGGCAGGGGAAAAAACATCGTCAGATTTATTTACTACGTTAGATACCGTTAGCCGTAAGGTCGCGATTCATAATAGCCTGGAAGTTATTCTTTCTGATACGGTAGGTTTTATTTATGAACTGCCGCCGTATTTAATTGAGGCGTTTAAGGCAACGTTGGAAGAACTTCGCTATGCTGATGTATTATTACATGTTATTGATATTTCTAGTAAAGAAATTGCTAGATTACAGGAATCAGTTAATGATGTACTAAAAGAATTAAAGCTTGAAACAAAACCGACTATTCTTGTTTTTAACAAGATGGATAAAATAGACGCGGAGTATGCAGCTAGTTTTAAGCAAAGCTATCCTGCCGCGATTTTTGTTTCGGCTTTAGAAAAAATAAATTTAGATGTTTTAAGACAAAAAATTTATGAAGCTATTTTTGGTGAATGGAGGGAAGTTTTAATAAAAATTCCGTTTAACCTTATGGGGCTTAGCAGCTTTATTCATAGTCATTGTGAGGTGTTAAAAGTTGATTATAAGGAACAGGAAGTTGTCTTTTTTGTAAGGATAAAGGTTCAGCATTTGGACTATCTAAGGAAAAAAGGAGTAATAATCGAGGACATCTAGCTGACGGTAGAAGATAGCTTGTTTCAAAAATCATATTGACAAAGAATATTTTTATCGCTATGATATATAGCAATATGGCTATTTAGAAGAGCTGAGGATGAAATGAAAAAATTACTAATAAATGATTTAGACAAAATAGTTAAGGCATCAGCAGATGCTAACCGTATAAGAATTCTGTGTATGTTGCAGGAAAAAAAGATGTGCGTCTGCGAGATCTCTTTCGTATTAAATATTGCCCAGCCTAGTGTGTCCAGGCATCTTAAGAAATTGAAAGCGACGGGATTTATCTCCAGTGAAAATGAGGGGTTGTGGACGAATTATTATTTATGTCCGCAGAATCCTTACGCGAAGAATTTTATCAGGAATTTGAATTTATGGATTATTTCCGATGAAATTATTGCTCAGGACAAAAAGAAAGCGGATAAGGTGGAAAGAGAAAAGCTCTGCTGTCTATAAAAAAATTTACCTTTTTACATAGCAAATCCGCTATTTAGGAGATGCTTTTATGAAAGAATCAAGGAAGTTTTTATTAATGGTTGCGGCCTTTCTGGTATGTTTCTATCTGCCCGTTGAACTATTGCCTTTCAGAAATCCTATATTTGAAGCATTGGCGTTGGTTCGGTGGTACGCAAGAGAACATGTCTTGCTTTGTCTTGTACCAGCTTTTTTTATCGCGGGAGCAATCTCTGTTTTTGTCAGTCAGGCTTCAGTAATCAAATATTTCGGTGCTAAAGCTAATAAGTTTCTTGCTTATAGTGTCGCTTCTGTATCGGGAACAATACTTGCGGTTTGTTCATGCACTATTTTGCCGTTATTTTCAGGGATATATAAAAGAGGCGCCGGTCTTGGCCCTGCTACCGCGTTTCTTTATTCAGGACCCGCTATTAATGTCCTTGCCATTATCATGACCGCGCGGATTCTTGGCTGGGAGCTTGGCTTGGCCAGAGCAATCGGCGCGATAATTTTCAGTGTCGTGATCGGCCTTTTAATGCATCTGATTTTTATTAAAGAAGAGAGAGCCCGGCATGCATCCGGAGATTTGGTAGCCGGTGAGGAGAAAGAAGAACGTTCGTTATTACAGAATAGTTTTTACTTTGCTTCAATGGTGGGTTTCTTAGTGTTCGCCAACTGGGTGAAACCGCAAAGCAATACGGGCCTATGGGCTTTTATTTATTTGATAAAATGGTATCTTTCAGCGGGGTTTCTTGTGTTAGTCGGGATAATGTTAATCCGCTGGTTTAGGAAAAATGAGATTATCGATTGGGTATCGGCGTTTTGGACTTTTGCCAAGCAAATAATGCCGCTTTTGCTTGCAGGCGTAGTTGTAGCTGGATTACTTTTAGGGCGGCCGGGGCATGAAGGGTTTATTCCGTCATGGATAATCGTAAACGCTGTTGGCGGTAATTCTCTATTATCTAATTTTTTTGCTTCAATTGTTGGTGCTTTTATGTATTTCGCCACGCTTACCGAGGTTCCGATATTACAGGGCCTTATCGGTTCAGGTATGGGCAAAGGTCCTGCATTGGCATTGCTTTTAGCCGGACCCGCTCTGAGTTTGCCTAACATGCTTGTTATTCGTGGTGTTATTGGAACAAAGAAAACAGTTGTTTACGTCAGCCTTGTCGTCGTCATGGCGACGATAAGCGGAATATTATTCGGAGTTATTGTTAGTTAAAGGAGGAATTGCTATGAAGATTGAAATCTTAGGAGTTGGTTGTCCTAAATGCAAACAGCTTATGGCCAACGCTGCGGCGGCCGTTAAAGAGCTAAACATCCAGGCTGAGATTGGCAAAGTCACTGATATTGATAAGATAACCGAGTGCGGCGTAATGATGACGCCGGGTCTTGCTGTTGACGGTTCGGTTGTTTCATCGGGGAAGGTGCTTAGTAAGGATGAAATTAAAAAACTTTTATTAAAATAAACGGAGGAACTATTGAAAAAGCTTATATTGATGATATTCTCAATTATCGTTCTGACTGGATTTTTTGTGTTTGCCGATGAGGCTCAAATTCCGGATACAGTAATTGCGTATTATTTTCACGGTTCGTTTCGGTGTGTTACCTGTACTAACATGGAGAAATATTCTAGAGAAGCGATTCAGGCAAACTTTCAAGATGAACTTAACTCAGGTAGGATCGAGTTTAAAGCTGTTAATGTAGAAGAGGCTGGCAATGAACATTTTGTTAATGATTATCAGCTTTATACAAAATCACTTATTCTTTCACTGGTCAAAGACGGCAAGGAAGTTAAATCAAAGAATCTTGATAAGATTTGGGAACTTGCCCGTAATAAGCAAAAGTTTATTGATTATGTAACTGGTGAGGTAAATGAGTTTATGAAGGCCGCGCAATGATGGGATTGTTGATTTCTCTTGGTTCGGCTTTATGGCTAGGGATATTGACTTCTATCAGTCCGTGCCCATTAGCCACAAATATCGCGGCAGTGTCGTTTCTTTCAAAAAAGATTACGCATCCATTTATGGTGCTCATTTCGGGGCTTGGCTATACGCTGGGCAGGATGGTTGCTTATGCGGTGCTTGGCTGGGTAATTATCAGTTCTCTTTTGACTATTCCGCAGGCCGCGCAGTTTCTGCAAAAATATATGGTCAAAGCCTTGGGGCCTATTTTGATAATTACAGGCCTCATTTTATTGGAAGTTATTAAGCTTAAATTATCCGGATTTACGTTATCACAAAAGCATCATAACAAGCTCGTTGAATCTGGAGCACTGGGGGCTTTTCTTTTGGGACTTATATTCGCCTTGGCGTTTTGCCCTGTTTCAGCGGCATTATTCTTTGGCAGTCTCATTCCTTTGGCTCTTAATAGTAAAGCTGGGACATTATTGCCGTTTGTTTACGGAATAGGAACAGGGCTTCCGGTTTTAGGCTTTGCCGTAGCGATTGCCTTGGGTGTTACTTCTATGAGCCATTGGTTTCATAGGATCACGAAGCTGGAATGGTATACCCGCAGGATCACCGGGGTGATTTTTATTATCGTAGGGTTATATTATACGGGTATTTATGTTTTGAGATTGATTTAGCAGATCTCGAATTATACTTTGTTATTTGGCTCTTTGTAATCCGGATATCTTCATCAGGGTCTTTCCAGAGAAGCGTTTGATGAGATTTTGGTTCTTGCTCTTCCCATTATCTCTATGAAGTCATCCGGGAGTTTCTCATGGATGGTCATGAGCTGGGGATATGCGGGCCGGGTGACACCGAAGCGGGTGTCCGCTGAGGAGGATGTTCTTTGAGGGTTTTGTGCCAGGTAGTCATTAACCTTAACTGCCATGGCTTGACACTACTTTGTTCATAAAAATCTTGACAAATATTGGGTGATATGATAAAAAGGTAGAAATCCGGTACAACAACTGGTTTTTTTTTGCCCATAGTTTAGCACTCTCAAGGTCAGAGTGCTAAAAGTAAATAGTGTATTTTTCCCAGGTTATATTATAATAATATTTTAATAATATATAAATGAGGTAGCGGTATGAATTTAGACAAATTCACAATTAAAGTCCAGGAAGCGATCGCGAAAGGAATGAGCCGGGTCAGAGAGCATAATCATCAAGCGATAATGCCTGAGCATATCCTTTCTGTTTTGATAGAAGATCCTAAAAGCATTATCTCAGGAATTATTTCAAAATTAGGAATTAACTTAAAGGATTTATCAGCTAAACTTGGAGATTTTCTTTTCTCGCGGCCAAAGGTGTATGGTGATAATAAAAATATATACGCTAGTCCAAAAATGGCGCAAATAATGAATTCAGCGCAAGATTACGCGCGTGAATTTGGAGATGAATATACAAGCTCAGAACATCTTTTTCTGGGAATTGCCAAATTAAAAAATAATTTTTTGTATGACTATTTAAATAAACAAGGTGTTTCTTTGGAGAATGTTATAAAAGTGGTTAAAGATATTAGGGGGTCACATAAAGCCGATTCAGTGTCTGCCGAAGATACTTATCGGGCGTTGGAGAAGTTTGGTAGAGATTTAACAGAGCTTGCCCGTGGCGGTAAGTTGGATCCGGTTATTGGCAGGGATGAGGAGATTAGACGGGTAATTCAAGTTCTTTCCCGACGAACAAAAAATAATCCTGTGTTAATAGGTGATCCCGGCGTGGGGAAAACCGCTATTGTTGACGGTCTTGCTCAGAGAATTGTCTCAGGTGATGTGCCTGAAGGGTTAAAAGAGAAAAAGATAATCGCTTTAGATATGGGAAGTTTAATAGCGGGAACAAAGTTTAGGGGAGAGTTTGAGGAACGATTGAAAGCGGTGTTAAAAGAAGTGGAGGCGGCAGCAGGAGGAGTTATTCTTTTTATTGACGAGCTTCATTCTTTAGTTGGTGCCGGCGCTACCGTAGACGGAGCGGTTGATGCTGCTAATATGTTAAAACCCGCTTTAGCAAGAGGGGTTCTTCGATGCATTGGCGCGACAACTTTAGATGAGTATAGAAAACGGGTAGAAAAGGATGCCGCGTTAGAAAGAAGGTTTCAGCAGGTATTTACGGTTGAACCTACGGTTGAACAAACAATAAGTATTTTAAGAGGGCTTAAAGAAAAGTATGAAGTTCATCATGGTGTAAGGATTAAGGATTCAGCGTTAATTGCTGCCTCTGTGCTTTCAAATAGGTATATTACAGAAAGGTTTTTACCGGATAAGGCTATTGATTTAATCGATGAGGCGGCGTCAAAACTGCGCATTGAAATTGATAGTAAGCCGGAAGGGATAGATAAACTGGAAAGAAAGATTATGGAACTGCAAATTCAGGAACAAGCTTTGATTAAAGAAAAGGATGAAGCTGTTAAGGATAGATTGGATAAGTTAGAAAAGAAAATAAAAAGTTTAGACAAAGAACTTAATATAGATAAAGAGCATTGGCAGAAAGAAAAGGATTTAATTGTTCAGATTCGTAAAATTAAGGAAGAAATAGAAGACCTTAAAAATAAGTCAGCGGAGTTTCAAAAAGACGCTCAATTAGAAAAAGTAGCTGAAATTAGGTATGGAAAGATTCCTCAGTTAGCTAAAAAACTGGAAGGATTAAATGGCGAGCTTAATGAGTTGCAGAAAAAGATGAAGATGCTGAAAGAAGAGGTTGATGAAGAAGATATCGCTTATATCGTTTCACGCTGGGTAGGAATTCCCGTAAACCGCCTTATGGAAGAAGAAGTTACCAAGCTCATAGGTATGGAAGCGGAGTTGAATAAGAGGGTAATAGGGCAAAATGAACCTATTGAGTTGATTGCCAACTGTGTGCGTCGGTCGAGAGCGGCGTTGTCTGATCCAAAAAGACCGTTAGGATCGTTTTTGTTTTTAGGTCCTACCGGCGTAGGGAAAACTGAATTAGCGAAAACTCTTGCTTGGTTTTTGTTTAACAGCGAACAAAATATGGTGAGAATTGATATGAGTGAGTATATGGAAAAATTTTCTGTGTCGCGGCTAATAGGCGCGCCTCCCGGCTATGTAGGTTATGATGAAGGCGGTCAGCTTACTGAAAAAGTAAGGCGTCGACCTTATTCGGTAGTGTTATTTGATGAAATTGAAAAAGCGCATCCCGATGTGTTTAACATACTGTTACAGGTTCTTGATGACGGGCGCCTGACTGATTCAGCGGGAAGAGTTGTGAATTTTAAGAATACCATGGTTATTATGACATCTAATATAGGTAGTGAATTTTTTAATGATATGAATTTGGGAAAAAAAGGGATTGAAGAGAAAGTACGAATGGAGATAAAAAATCATTTTCGGCCGGAGTTTCTAAACCGGTTAGATGAAATAGTTGTTTTTGATCATTTAGATTTGAGGCACATAGAAAAAATTGTTGATATTCAGATAGATATTTTAAGAGAGAGGTTGAAAGATAAAAAAATCGCGATAGAATTAACATCTGGGGCTAAACAGTTTCTTGCTGATAAAGGGTTTAGTCCTGAGTATGGAGCAAGACCTTTAAATAGGACGATACAGAAATTAGTTATTGATGCCTTAAGCATGAAATTAATTCAAGGAGCGTTTAAAGAAGGCGATAAAGTTATTATAGACGTTAAAAAAAGAGAAATTACCTTTAGCCGGAAATAACGAAGGACGAGGGATGAAGGAAGAAGGATGAAAGAAAAAAACGTCTTTCTTCCATCGTGCTTCATCCTTCGGTTAAAGAGGAGGAACAAATGCGCGTAGATATATCATTTAAGTATTTAGAAAGAAGTGAGTTTATCGATAACGTTTTAGATAAAAATATGCAGAAAATTGAAAGAAGAATAAAGATGTTTAAGAGTGATGATCCTGTACATATTTCTACGCATATAGAGAAGAATCCTCACAAGGAACAGTTTTTTTGTCGGACGCAGGTGTATCTGCCGTCAAAAGTTTTAAGGGTCGAAGAAAAAGGAGCAAACTTTTCTATAGCGATAAATAAGTGTTTTGCCGCGATAGTTAAGCAATTAGATAAGTTTAAGTATAAACTGGAGGGACATTTAGGAAAGCGCAAAGAAAAGATAAGTAGAATAATTAGTGAAGAGGTTTAACAGGTTGCAAGTAACAAGTAACAAGTAACAAGTAACAAGTAACAAGTAACAAGTAACAAGTAACAAGTAACAAGTAACAAGTAACAAGTAACAAGTAACAAGTAACAAGTAACAAGTAACAAGTAACAAG